>Ga0100402_1003549_pt1 | contig 16914 bp, 14 predicted proteins | sample CryGeyme20150102_FD_80419 | JGI IMG/M metagenome (GOLD analysis project Ga0100402, IMG submission 80419) | Groundwater microbial communities from Crystal Geyser aquifers in Utah, USA - Crystal Geyser metaG 2015-0102 | ecosystem: Environmental > Aquatic > Deep subsurface > Groundwater | place...
AAATGAGGGCCACTAGTCTCTCAACTAGCGTGATTTCTCAATTCGGACACTAACGGATCATAACTTTTTCCCAGTTACCCGTTAACTTTCGCGGGGTTTGCGTCCTTCCTCGGCCAGATAAGCCTAGGCATCCACTATCTGCATTAATTCACATAAAATTTATATTTATTTACGTTGCATTTATTGTTTTAAAAATTTAAAACATGTGTAGCTTACTATATTTATTTTGTTAAAAATAAAAAGTAATTATTTTGTATTCTTTTTTTAGTTAATCTCATTACGAAATGATTAAATAATAAATTATTTAATCTTGTTGAAATTTGTTAATAAAGATGTACGGCCAACTTTTTGCACTATATAATAGTGCGATGATCAAATCATCAGTTTGACCTATACATGACAGTTTTCTTCACTTGTTAAAGTTCATCTTCTTTATTTTAAGTCTAGAAGTTATAGGATTTACGCGTATAGGGCTAATAATAACGTAGAGTTCATACAAGCTATACACCACCGTTTAGACTTTAGCATTAGTAGCTAATTGTTAGTTCCAGAAGTCCCTGGTGAGAAAAAACCAGAACTAATAATTAACAACCAATGTTATCTTCAATTTAAATGTTCACGCCAAAAAAAATTACTGATTGATCATTTTGAGCAGAAATTTTAGTTTCCACAAAGTGTCTTTAAGTACTTGTGGACCCTAAGGGATTCGAACCCTTGGCCTCTTCATTGCAAATGAAGCGCTCTAACCAACTGAGCTAAGGGCCCAAGTGTTTGATCTAATCTTAGTTTTTTAAAGCTTTCGATGTTTTCACAACATCTTCTGTAGGGTTAAAAGTTGAGGGATTCTTCTCATTTAATGAGAAAGAATGTCGAATGTTTGAATGTCTTCCCGAACAGTCAAGAATAGTATTCTATAACACACATATTATATTTGCAAGAGCAAAAAGCATGTCAATTTAAGATAAAAATAGATTTATATTAAACGGCTATATAACACTATATCAGATTGATATTATAGCCTGGAATATACTATATTGCAAATACTCAATTTTTTATTGATTTAATTAAATAAAAGAGGCTTTAACCAATGTTGGAAAAAGCCTCTAAAAAAAAATAAACTAACTATTTATTTTATTCAACCATAGCGTCAACTTCAGCTTCTAAATCACTAAAGTCTTCATCTTCTATAATAGTAGCGTCTAGTTCTGCTTCAATTGCATCCAAAGAATCATCCTCTGATACTTCAGTAAATGTTGGGTCATCTGCAGTTACTTTATCTTCCATTACATCTTTTTGAGCAGGTAAAAGTGTACAACCTGTAAATAGCAATGCAACAATTGCAACTATACCTACATTTGAAAATACTCTTGAAATATCTCTCATATATTTATTCCTCAACTTCCATTGTGTTTCTTACAACATTAGTTCCTCTTGTTTCAACTGCAGCTTTTAGTTCTTTTACTACCTCTTTATATGAAGTCAAGACATCTTTGAAAGGATTCTTTAGTTCTCTAACTTGAGACACTACTTCACCCAAACCTTCTCTGGATGTTAGATCAGCATTTTCAATAGAAGAAACTAACACCAGTGCCTCGTCATATGCAGCAACTAATAAAGCATCAGCTTGATCTAATTTTTCTTGAGAAGATGCAGTATCAACCCCGTTTTCTTCAAGGTCTACAATCCTAGATTGTAGTTTGTCTGATAATTGAGAAAGTCTTTCATAGTATTTTTCAACTTTTTCCGTCAATTTTTCAACAAACTTTGAAAGCTTTTCTCGAACTCTTTCTTGAATTTCAGATTGTCGCTCTTCTTGTTTCTGTTCCATTTCAGCTTCTTTTTCTTCTCTAGCAGATTCGCGTGCTTGAGTTTTTTCTGCACGTTCTTTTGCCAACTCAGCTTTCTTTTCTTCAATCTCTTTTGATTGTTCTGCTCTAAGCTCAGCTCTGTGCTTTTCTAATTCTAATCGTTTCTCTTCGCGTTCTTTCTTTTGTTCTTCAAAGTCTTCTGATTCATTTTCATATTCTACTTCTTCAGTTTCATCTTCAGATTCTTCCATTGCCATTACTGGAGATAATACTGGCAAAACCATTAATGATAGTAAAAGAAAAACCATAAGTAATTTGATTTTCTTCATATTAGAAATTTCCCTTCAAATAATAAATATTTGTACTATATGTACTATATGTACTATATATTTATATCATACCAGAATATGTAGATGCAAAGATTGAGGTAACAAAAAACTCCCTTGTATTAATAGCGCATTGCCATTACACAAGGGAGTTCTAACTTCTATTTTGTTTAAGATATATTCGCCTGGATTCAGAATAAACAATTTTTATTTACTCTGAACCACAGGCGGATTCTATCCCGTCTATGGTTTACTACTTAACTATTTAACAAAAAGAATTATCACCTCCCCACCAAGCTCTGTTACAAGCCATAATTCTGTTTTTCTCCATACCTGGCGCGGTAAAGAAGATTTTTTTGATTGTTTGATCCTTGATGAAATATGCTCATCTTCTTCATTTGAAAATGCTTTAAAACCCAATGCATCATAAACTTTTTTACCCTGGTGTTCAAAATGGCTAATTCCGCCACAACCTCCAGAGTGACCAGAAGCATGAACGGCTTTAAGAGTAAAAAACTTGTTAAAGAATTCTGCCATTTCTTTCAGAGCTTTTGCACGTTTAGCATCTTTTTGTACAATGCCTCCCGCCACGAATATCGACACGATGATCACGTCATCATCGTATTTTGCACGAATAAATTTATAGTATGCTTCTGCATACCTCTTATCCATACATCCGAATATTAATACAACACTTTGATTCTTCAATCGACGTAAAACTTGTGGCGTCTTGAAGAGTTTTGACCATTCTGTTAAAGAATAAGTTCCAGTTTCCCAAGGCTCTTCATGAGGTCCCACCTTTTGGGTTGTTGGATGGCCGACTAAATATAAGTCACCATCAAAAACTGCACCCAAAGAAACAAATCTCTTAATATCTTTAGGTAGGCTCTTGGAGACTTTGCTTCTTTCGTGACCATTTCCTCGTTTTGTATGTAAGTTTTTCATTTTTCTTTCTCACTTTAAAAAGATAACATTCATTATTTATAATGAAGTATCGTAAAAAATCTTTACTCACAATAAAAAATAGTTATCCATCTTCACTTTTCCTTTTTTTTATTAATGAAATCAACGATAAGATTCTTCTGATTTTTAGTTTATGTAGTTAAACCACAAACATACAAAACAGAAGGAAGAAAAATGCCATTGCAAGCAACTTTCTACCTTCTACTTTGAGAGTTTGTAATTATATATGTTAAAGAGCACTAAAATAAATAAATATTTTAAGAACTATTATTATAGGTTATATTTGTTCTTTTATCAAGTATTAAGATATGTTTTGATACAAAAACACGCCTCTATTTGAGACGTGTTCTGGTTTTTAAACTTATTTTGTTATTTATTCAATAACAGGTGCTTGGCCAACTAATTCTACTTTTGGCTCTTCACTTGAAACATCTACAGTAAAGATTGGTTTTCCTTTACTTGAACCAAGTAATCCTAAAGTTGAGTTTGTTTGTCTATCGCTTGAGGCAACTAAGTCTTCATATGATAATTCTTTTCCACTTTGATTAATGAATTGTGTTAAGCTCTTAAGCATCTGTAAATGCCTGATTTTATCATAAATGAAGAATTGAATATCATCTTCTTGATCCCATGGCTTGACAGTGAAATCTGTAGATGTAATTACTAAAATAGCTTGCTCTGCATGCTCTCTATCAAGAATGACAGATTCCATGTTTTCTCTTTCTTCCTGAGCTTTTCTAATAATTTCTAATAGTTCTTGTGTTTTTTCACCTTCTACGCCATAGTGATTTCCATTGCCAATTGCAGCATTACAATGACCACAACCTACAACAACACCATTATGACCTTCATGTGTATCTGTGTGCCAACAATATGGATTGCCATCTTTTGAAGAAAACTTATAAACTAATTCAAAGGATTCTTCTGGAGAAAAACCTAAGTCTAAAAGAGCCATAGATATTCCTAAATGAGCTCCTGGTATTGCAATTGCCCCAACAGCTTCTTCTCCTCTGTATCCACCATCAACACATTTTGTACGAGTTGAATCGGAAACTACTCTCATTTTCTTTGCGTGAGCAATAACTTTTGCTTGTAAATTAGTTTGATCTTGCATGAATTCCTTTCAGAACTAACTCTAATATAATTACAAATGAACCTCTAGTGTTTAAGCTAGAGGTTCTTGATTATAAACTAATATTGTTAAAATTAGGAGGATTATTTTTCAATAGGTTGATAACCCATTTTCTTTAATACTTCAGCATTCTTGTTAGCAATCTTTTCTCCTAAGTCACCTTCTGTTTCAAAAACTACTTGAAGGTTATCATTATTAACTAATTTTTTGTAAAACTCTACTTGAGTATCAATTATCTTTTTAGCTACATCAAATTTAACCTTGTGAACCCATTCAGCACTAATTAAGAAACAACCTAAATTGTAGGTTTGTTCTCCACCTGCAAGAGTAAAACAAAGTTTATTTGCAATGTGAACTTCCTTTGGACGAACCATATGAGCTTTGATATCATGGTTTAATTTTCTTGGATCAGAAAATGGGATATAGCCTGAATAAAGCAAACCTTCTCGATCTGCTAAAGCTTCAATATGTTGTTGTGTACTTGCAGTAACTTGTTCCCAATTTGATAGTTCTAAATTGTGTTTAATCCAATCACATTCTGCTGAAGAAGCAATTCTAATATCATCACCTAAAAGTGATTTTAATGCTTTAACAACCTTATCAAATCCTTCAAGTCTGAATCCAGAACCTGCAAAACCCAGTCTAGTTCCCTCATTAACTTGAACACCTTCATCTCCACATGTAATAACGTATGGCATAATTTTCCTTTATTGCTTACCTAACTCAACTCAAGGACAGGATTGCGTTTTGTTTATTTTGTTGATCTATTCAGTCATTTATTACAAATTAATTTGAACAGTTTTTTTCGGTAAACCTAAGGGTATTATAGCACAAAACAGCTAAAAAAGCTTGGCTTATTGAACAAAAAAGACCTCTTTTTAGGGAGGTCTTTTCAATTTTTTATGTTTTATCGATTAGTCTTCATCAGAATCATCGTCTTCATCAGAAACCATATTCTGAATTGCTTCTAAATAATTGTTCATGTCTTGTTCGACTTTTTCCCAATCACCTTCCGCTTCTCTAATTGCATTGAATAGTAAATCCATATCAATTAAAAGTTGATCATCTGTAACTATCATTCGTTGTTTTGCCATAAAAACCTTTCTTACTGTTGTGATGAGTTATTAACCCATCGAGTCTGTATTTCTACAAACAGTATAGCTTTATTTATATCCTAGTGGAACCTCAGTTAAGACAAGAGATAAACTCATGCGTCTTTGGTCTGGGTCGACACTTTCAACATTAACAGTAATTTGATCACCTTTTTTAAGTGAGTGACCTTCTTCAAGTTTTGAAGAATGAATTAAACCATCAATTCCTTGCTCAACATTAACGAAAACACCAAAAGGCTCAACTCTGGAAACAGTTCCTTCAACAGTTGTACCAACTTGATATTTATCTGCAATAACTTTCCAAGGATCATCACTGAGTTGTTTGATAGAAAGATTAAGTTTACCGGTTTTTTCATCAACACCAAGTACTCTAACTTTAATTCTGTCTCCAACTTTGTGGAATTCTTTAGGATGAGTTACTTTTTCCCATGAAATTTCTGAAATGTGAACTAAGCCTTCGACATGTCCAAAGTTATCATCTCCTTCTACAGGAACCTCAACCGTAACGAACAAACCAAAATGCATTACACCAGAAACTACACCTTCATAAATTGCACCATTTTCAACACTATCTAATGCTTCAGCTTTGTTTGCAAGCTCTTCTGCTTCTGAAACGTGTCTCTCAGAGAAAATTAGTCTATTCTTCTCTTGGTCAACTTCAATAACTCTAACTTTAATTGTTTCTCCCTTGAGATTAGAGAAGGTACCAACTAGGTCTTTACCGAATTGACTTGAAGGAACAAAACCTCTTGTACCATTAACAACAACGATTAAGCCACCTTTGTTAACTTCAAGACCTTTTGCTTCTAAAATTGTTTCTTTTTCAAATGCTTCTTGGAAATAATCCCATCTTGAATCACTAGCAGCTTTTCTTAAAGATAATATAACTTGACCCTGATCGTTTTCTGCAGAAACAACTATAGCTTCAATTTCATGACCAACTTGTAAGTCAGTAACGTAATCACTTGCCATATCGAATTCTTTTTCAGCGACTATACCTTCAGTTTTCGCACCAATATCTAATGTTAAAGATTTTTTACCAATAGAAGTAACAGTACCAGTAACTGTGTCTCCTTTCTTTGGAATAACCATTTTGTTTTCAGCGATAGCTAAAAGCTCAGCCATGGTTGTTGGCTTTTTTGTTTTTGTATCTGTATCAGATGCCATAAACTTTAAATCCCCTTTCATAAAGATGTGAAGAGCTATTGTACCATATTTATTGAAGAAAACCAGACTAAAGATAAAATTATTTACAAAAATCTTTTAATTTTTTATTTTCATACAAAATTCCCCAACTACCTGAGTTTTTAAAAGGCAAACACTCTACTACATCATAATTTGCTTTAATGAATTCTGTAACTGTAGCACCAACATTTTTATTATAAATAAATAGAAAATTATTATGAGTTTGACTTCTTATTATTTCCAGATCTTCAACCTGATAAATTTCCGAAAAAGGCTCTTCATACAAAACTGTCTGATTTATATCTCCGAATAATGATTGAAAATAATACATTCCCCAATCAACAACAACATATATGTAATCATTAGCAATTTCTTTGTTAGAAAGAAAGTGATTTATTTCATATCTAATTTGCTCATTTCCCAACTGAGGTGTCTGTTTAATTAACGTAAAAAAGAAAAATAAATTATAAATAAAAAACACATTGATAAAAAAATAATTATTTTAATTGAGAATATTTGTTTAATTATTGGTATGGATGAAAAAAATGATAGAACTAAAAAAGGAAAAGACAGTATGATATGGTGAATTGACCAGGCTTTACTACTAATGAAAATTGTAAGAATAGTTAATAAATACATAATAAACCAATTGATTGATTCAGCATTAATTTTCTTTGTTTTAAGATAACCAATAACCCAAACTAACGGAAGAAAACCAAAAAGTATAAATGAGTGAATTATTGATAAATATCTATTTTCCCAATAATAAAAAATCATTGAACTCGCAGCATAAGGATTAATCATCATAAAAAAAATATCAAAATTAAATAATCTCAAAGGATTTCCTCCTGGATTATCTACAAAAAATTCAAGAAATATTGGTGAGCCACCTCTATCAGTAGAAAAAAAGAAATATAGAATTATTATTATAAAAATCGCTAATAAAATTAATAGTTTAAAATAATTAATATTTTTCTTCGATTTAGTTAATCTAAAAAAATAAAATATCATACTTAATAAATACCAAATAAATGTAAACTTTGAATAAATACCTAATAATATTACTGAGAAAAATATTAATAAATCTTTATTTTTCTGACTAGAATCCCATTTTTTTTAAATAAAAAACAGATAGCAATAACAAAGTTATTTGAATTGAAACTGTACCCGTGTCAACAAAATGTTGAAAAAAATATTGAAAAAAAATAAGTAAACTAATGAATATTAAAAACCAATCCCTTTTAAGAATTTTTGCATACAGATATGATTGAGGTATTAAAAACAAAAGCCCAACAACTCTAGTTATTATTTGATAAGGAAATAAAATAAAAAAGGGAGCTAAATAGATTGACAATATACTACCCATATAACCAAACTCTCTGAGTGGAAGATAAGTTTTTGTAAATGGCAGCTTAATATCATAAGACTGACATCCAACTCTAAATGTATTGAGTTTATTATTGGGATAATACTTACAAGCTAGGTTATGATACAAAGAAAATTCGTCCATGTTATTAGGAACGTGTGGATTTAGTAAAAATGAAACAATCAATATTACAACAATAGCAATAAATTGCTTGAAGTAATTATTATATTTAATCATAATATTAATTTATTGGAAATTTCTCTATAAACATCTTATAGATAGATAGTAATTTGAGCAATGGGTTCAGTACAATTAATATATAAAAAAAAACGAAAATCGTTTAAACTAATAGTAATATTTACACTTATATATTCTTTGGATCTACATAAGTATGAAAAAGTATGATAATTTAGATTCTGTATGAAATTAAAACTTCCAAAATCATCTGATATTAAAAATAAAACCGTTCTTGTTCGTGTTGACTACAATGTTCCTCTTAAAAAAGATAGTAAAGGAATACTTGAAGTCAGCAATGATGAAAGAATATCCGCCTCTCTGGACACAATCAACTTTCTCTTAAAAAACAATGCAAAAGTTGTGTTGATGTCTCACTTAGGTCGACCTAAATCTATTGATGATAATCAGTTTAGTTTAAAACCAGTTGCTGAATACATGAAGAAAAAACTTGGATTACCAGTAATTTTTTCAAATGATTGCATTGGCAAAGCAACTGAAAATGATGTTTTTATTGCAAAGAATGGTGAAATTGTCTTACTTGAAAATTTACGTTTTCACAATGGAGAACAAAAAAATGATTCTGACTTTTCAAAAAACTTGTCCAAACTAGCTGATATTTATATAAATGAAGCCTTCTCCACATCTCATAGATCTCATGCTTCTATAGTAGGAGTTGCAAAACATCTTCCAAGCTTCGCTGGATTTTCTATTGAAAAAGAGGTATCCACTTTTACTACTATGATGGATGAACCCGATAGACCTCTTGTAATTATTCTTGGAGGAGCAAAAATATCAGATAAAGTGGGGGCAATTGAACACTTAGCTAAAATTGCAGATATTGTTTTAGTTGGTGGAGCTGTTGCAAATAGTTTTATTAAAGCAGAAGGTTTAGAGGTATATAAATCATTTATTGAAGATGCTTCAGCAGATCTTAAAAAGAAAAATATCAACTATGTAGACCTAGCATCATCTCTAATAGAAGATCACAAAAGTGAAAGAATGCTTATGGATGGATATATTCCATTACCAAAAATAGTTTATCCTATTGATGTTGTTGCAGGATACTCTTTAGATGAAACTAGTAAAAAAAGAACTGAAATTATTGATTTAACCAAAGAAAATGGAAAACATAATAAAAACCTTCTCTATTTAGACATTGGTCCAAATACTATTAAGCTTTACCAAGAAATTATTTCTAATGCTAAAACAATATTTTGGAATGGTCCAATGGGTGTATGGGAAAATCCAATTTTAGATAACGGTAGTAAAAAAATTGCTGCAAGTGTCGCTCTTTCATCTGCTAATACTATTATTGGTGGCGGTGACACAATTGCCTGTGCAAGTCACTTTAATCTAGACAAACAATATGATTATGTTTCAGCTGCTGGTGGGGCTGCTTTAGATTTCTTAAGTGGTAAAAAACTTCCCGGACTTGTTCCACTTGAAGAATAAAATATTTTTATACAATTTAGACATTTTATACCCCTAAATCCCTCTTGACTTATCCTTCCCAACTCAAGTATTCTTAAACCAAGGGTATTTCTTGTACCTTTACAGTTTTTTTGTATATAAACAAATAAAGTAAATAAGACAAAATGATCAACACAAACTTCACACCAACAGAAAATAACAGCCCATCTAATGTTAGTCCAGAAACAGTTAAACTTTCTGACTATATGACTAATAATAACCAGGCTTCAAGTCCTATCTCATCAGACACAATCAAACCAAAAAGCAAATCAAATACTAAAATGATTCTTGGAGTTATCGTTTTACTTATTATCACACTAGGTGCCGGAGTTGGACTATATTTAACTCAATTTACTAACTTTGATTTAAGACAACAAGCCTGGCTTGGAGAAGTTGAAATTGAGAATAATGCTAACGAAGTTATTGCTAATAAAGTAGAATTCGATAAATTTGCTGCAAGAGAAAGTGACATTGTAGTAGGAAATGTCAAAGTAACAGTTAATGATTTAGAAAAACTGTTTTCTATCTATTATGAAGATACTTCTAATGAATCTTTATGGAAAGAGATAGCAGAAAAGATAGTACATGAGGCTGCTCTTCAAGACTTTGCCTCAAGAGAAGGTTTCTTAGAAAATATATCTCAAAACTTTGATCCTGGAAAAGCCGAGCAAGCAAGAACATATTTTGAACAAAAAGGAACAAATCACGTTAGTGGTGAAGTTATTAATCTTTGGTTCTATAACACAGAAGAACCTGCCATGGGTGTTGATGCAGCAAGAGCAATTCAAAAAGAAAGAATTGATATTATTCATGCTGAAATTAAATCAGGAAAAATAACAATGACTCAAGCTGCTGAAAAAATTAAAGCTATGTCAGAAATTGGAGAAATTGACCCATCATGGGTTCGTAATGCATATTTCAAATTTGAATACACAGATCCTGATAAAGGAATATTCAATGACCCAAAACTCAATAAATATGTTTGGGATCTTGAAATTGGAGAAGTTAGTGAAGTTTTAGTTGGTCAGGATTTTGATAATAACAATGGATATGATGCCTACTTTTCAATAATAAAGTTATATGAAAAAGAAACAAATAAAGAATCAGATTCAGTTGAAGAAGTTATAGAGAAAGTTGAAATAAACTAAAATGAAAAAAATAAACATTTTCACACTTATATTAGTCTTTTTAGCAATTAGTGCATTTAGCATTATCTTTCCAAAAAGTGCACAAGCATGGGTACCTGGAAATGTTGAAGGAAAAGTAGAATTTCAACTTGGACCTGAAGATGATAATAGAAAAGTTCCAGCAGTTGGGGCAAGAGTATTTAGAACTGATAAATGGAATTGGGCTTATTGTCCTGGAAATACTGCTACAAAAAGAGACAACACATGTTGGGGATATAAAGATGGAGTTGATGCTGTAGTAGATTCAACAGGAAAATGGGGAATGTATGGAAAATTAGGTAACAATCCTCCTCCAATTGCAGGATGTGCTGAAGATAGTGGAGCAACTTTATGTCCTGCAGGTGAAAAAGGTAAAATAAATTATGATCCAAACGCTCACCTACAATGTGCAAATACAGCATGGTGTGGAGTTAACTGTGGACATGAATCTCATAAACTAGAAGGATATTTTCCAGATGGATACCAGCTACCTTTTAATCTAAAAAACAAGGGATACACCATTGAGGGCGGAAGTTGGATAAAACCAAATGGAGGTGTAACTGGTGAATTTACAATGGGTAATAATGAATGGAGAGATGGGATGGACTTCGTTTATAAACTTGGAAAAAAAGAAGTTCCTGTTGAATGTACTAGTTTTACTGGAACACTTAAAACTGGTCCTATTACTGACTTAAATACAAAATTAAACTTTAATGTTAAATATGCAGGCAGTGGAGTTACAAGAGTTGACTTAGTTGCACATGGAAAAGTTGCTCCTCCAGCAATGGATCAAAAATGGTATACCTATCCAAAAGACGTATCACTTGATGGAACATATACTGATAATGGAGATATTACTTATGGTTTCTTAGTTGATAAGCTCGTTGCTTTAGGAGGCTATGATCGGGATAGACTGATTTCCGAGGGCATTGTTTATTACTTCAACATATATGGACCTCATGGCTTTTGTAAAGGTGATGGTCAATGGCAAGATGGATCTGGATCATGTGATTTGAACAAGGTTTGTAAAGGTGATATTAAACTCCCACCTCCAGTATCAAAAACTTGGAAAGTCACAACAAAATTTATTTGTCCTGATGGAACAACTCCAACAGAAATTGGAAGAAGACTTTTCTGGGGGATATGGCCAACTATACCTCTATCACCAGATGAAATTACTTGGAATTACCAACCAAAACTAGATTTTGGCAATGGTTCCACAACAGAGATAACACAATCAATCACTGTTGATAATATTACTCCAGGTATAAATACAAGTTTATATATAGGTCTTGTAGATGCTTCCTATTTTGCTACTTGGTGGGATGATGATAAAGACGATATAAAACCATATAAAGCAATTACTTCAAATATTCCTGGAGTACATGCAGGCACACCTTTTGGAGAAAATATGTACAAATTTGCTGTTACAGATAACACTGTTCCAAATAACATGACACTTAGCTTTGAAGCACCTGAAGAACTCTGCGTTTCAGACGTAGCTCCTATGTGTAAAAATATTCAAATGGTTGACCCCACATTACAAAATGAGCTAATAACTGGAGAATTATATAAAGGAAGACAAGTTGCCTTTCAATGTACTGCAGAAGACCCTTCAGATTTAGTTAAGGAGTACCAATTTGTAATTAATAAAGCAAATACAACTCCTGATTATGATAACCCAATAAAATCAGTTACTGAATTCTCACCAACCTATGTGATTCCAGATTCAGGAGAATTTAGTGCTAAATGTAGGGTCTGTTTAATAGATGGTATATGTCAGGAATGGAAATAATGCAAAATACAACATCACAACCACAACAATTTATGACAAAACCCAGTATGCCATCTTCAGCACCTGACATGTCAAATCAAGATAATAATAGACCTCAACCTAAAAAATTAGGCCTTAAATCAAAAAAAGTTTTTGCTGTTGCAGGACTAGTACTCTTTCTTATTGTAGCTGTTATGGGTGTCCTAATTGCCCAAAAACAAGTTGCAAAACAAGGTGAAGATGTTGCTTTAGTTGCACCAAACGCCCCTGAGTCAAGACCTGAGGCAGCTATTGATCCAAATAATTATTGTTCAATGACCTTTAATGTGCCAAAGACTGAAGGTATTTGTGATACTAAAGAAGCATTAACTGATTTCACTGGAGATGAAGGAAGTGTGAAAATTCCAGCAGGATCTGAATTTAATGTTGGCGATCAATTTGTATTTAGTATTACTGTAATTCAACCTACGGATGGAGTTGCTGAAAATGTGGTAGTTCAAGATATTTTACCTGCCTCATTAAAATTTGTTTCAGGACCACTATATGAATCTGGTTACACAATTGCTCATGATGGACAAACTGTCACTGCAAATATTCCAACAATGGGAGCATCAAGTGCTGTCAAAGTTGAATTTAAAGTTGAAGTTGTTGCTGGAAGTTACGGTGATCAAACAAACCTAGCTCAAGTATTAAAAGCAGGATCTTCTTCAGAGCAATCTTCATGTACATATAATTACACAACTCTAAAAGGCATAACCGAATGTGTATCAAAAGAAATATATGACAATAAAGGAACTCTACTTTCAGATGGAGCCGCTCTTATAAGAGGTGAAGAATATGAATACAAAATAAATGTTAAAACAACTAATCGTTCTCTAGGTAAAGTTAAAATTCATGATTTATTACCTGAGGAATTGGAATTTGTTGAAGTCTCACCAGAAAGTGCAAAATATGTAACTAGTGATCCAACAACTGGATTACTAACAGCTGATTTTGGTCAACTTATGGATGAAGAAATGTCTATCTCAATAATCATGAGAGTTCCAGAAGAAATAGGCCCAACTTCATTTGAAAATATAGCTTTTGTATATGATTTTCCAGAAGGATCTAAGCAAAAAGAACCACCAGCAAATGCTGATCAATGTAGTGTGAATAACGTAATATTACCTGATGGTACTGCAGAATGTGTTTCTAAAGAAGCATATACAGACTTTGAAGGTACTTTAATTGAAGAAGGTTCTGAGATTAATCCTAACGATGAATTTGTATATAGAATAACTCTTACTTCTCAAAAAACAACCACAGGTCCTGTAGTTGTAACAGATGAACTTCCACAAGGAATAAACTTTGTAGAAGACCCTGATAATTTCACTGGAGTAACTGAAAATAATGGAGTTGTTACTGTTGAAATACCTCAGATGACAGCTGGTCAAGAAGTAGTTGTAGAATTTAAGGTTCAACTTGTTCAAAGCCCAACTGAAACTGTTTTTAATAACACCGCTCTTGTAGTGACTAATGGAGATGATGATAACCCACACAGTTGTTCTCTATCTCTTGATTTAAATAGAGAATGTAATAGTGAATGTGAACTAAATACTGATGATTGTACAGATATAACAGGTGGTGATCATATTTGTGTTGAAACTGATGAAGGAAACTTCTGTAGATTAGAAGACAATGAAAATAGTCTCACTTGTACACCAGCTACTCCTACTCCAACGCCTACAGGTACACCAACTCCAACGCCTACAGGTACACCAACCCCTACACCAACTCCTACCCCTACACTTGGATGTAATGACGGGTGTGAAGTTAACGCAGACTGTAGTGATAGTAACCACATTTGTGTAACAACAGATGATGGAACAGATAGATGTAGATTAGAAGGTTATGAAGAGGAAGAAAACTGTGTTAGACCAACACCAACTCCTACTCCTTCTCCAACACCAACTCCTACACTTGGTTGTAATGATCCTTGTGATACAAATGCTGACTGTTCAGATATTGATCACATTTGTGTGACAACTGCAGATGGTAGTGACAGATGTAGACTTGAAGGTTTTGAAGAACAGACCAACTGTGTCGAACCTGCTCAACCTACACTTCCTCCAGTATTGCCAGAAACTGGACCAGAAGATTGGCTCAACTGGTTGAAAGCTGGACTTGTTACCTTAGGTATTGGTACAGCACTCTTCTTACTACTATAAAAGTTAAATAAGAGCAAAATAAAAAACCCCGAACTATGTTTCGGGGTTTTTAATAAATTGCTCGTTGACCTCTAGAGAATCAATAATGTATCATGACTTTAAGGCTTATTTTAATTGGCCTTGTTATGTTGTAATAAATATAAAAGAAAATACTAAAATGATTAACGCATCTGGAGGATCATCTCCAACTCAACCAACAAATCAAACTTCATCTGTTACACCAATGACTGGCCCAGGTTTTCCTACTCATAATCCAGCAATACAACAAAAACAATTTATGACAACTGCTTCACAAGAAAATCCTGGCACTATACCAAATCCAGTTGGAGCTACACCTCCAGCTCCACCAAAGTTCCCAGATCCAACAAAAAACTTAGTTAAAGTAACTGATGAAAAATCAGATTCTATTCCAAGTGGATCAAATGGAAATGGAGATACAACTAAACCTAAACGTAAATTGAACTTGAAAATGATTGTTGGTGTAGTTGTACTACTATTAGTTGTATTAGGCTCAGGAGCAGGTTTTTTCCTCTCACAACAACAACAAGATTTAAGACAACAAGCATATACCCCTGGTGGACCTGCTGGATGTTGTAGAAGCGATAGTGATTGTCCAGGAACTGAAAAATGTAGAGTCGCAAATGGTGCTTGTGCAGGTTTTGGCGATAAAAGCTGTGCAGAACCAGAGTCTCAAATTCGTTCAGTATGTAGAAATAATGCCTGTAGTCAACAAGTTTGTGTACCAGGTTCTGGTAGTGCTAATTGTACAGATCCAACGTGTTCAACAAATGAGGAATGTGAAGATGATCAAGAACCACCTCCACCAAGCAATGATTGTAGAGATGGAAGTGGAACAATAGTCTGGTGTGCAACATTTGATTGTAGTACAACAGGAGATGTAAATGGTGATGGACAATGTACTAGTGCAGATGGAGTTTCTCCTCAAATTAGAGATGGAAATAACTGTCCTACACCTAACAAAAAATGTGGACAGATTGATCAATACAAAGCACCTGTAAAAGGTCAAAATTGGGGATCATGGTGTGGAACAACTTTTCACGATATGAGTGAATGTGACGATGGCGGTGGCGGAGAACCAAACTCTAAAACAGTATCAGGTAAAGTATATTGTGGACTTGAAGATCCAAGCTCACCTTTATACCTAATTAAAAATGTACCTGTTCATTCAATAGATTCTACAGGTCATCAAATTGGTAGCACAAAAACAGCCGGTAATGGTACATATAGTATGTCTGTAAAACCTGTGGATGGTGCTCATATTGCTGTAAGAGTTTCTCAAGCATCTGGAACTGCTGGAAATAAGGCATTTAGGGGTACAGGATCTAATGTTTGTGGAGCTACAAAACATGAAAATTGTGAATTCTCTGCTTTAGCTTCAAATCAAGCAGATATGAACTTTGAAACAACAGTTGCTCCAAAAGATTTGGTTGGAACATATGATAATGAGAATCATCTTATAATTACCTGGAACAAAGCAGTTAATTATGATAACTCTAAAGTAGATAAATACATTCTTAGATTAGATTACGATGAATCTCAAGACCCAGGTGTAAATGAAAATACATGGAAACCAGGTACTCTAGCTGAAGGTGGTAATAAAAATGACTACTGGAGATATGTAGACAACACAGTTGGCACATGTGATGCAAATAAATGTACCGTTGATACACGCATCTTTAATCAAGAAACTGGAGACTACAAAAAACCATGGAAACCAGGAAAATACTTTATTAATATTAATCCTGTAGCAAATTCTACTCCTCCAAGCGGTGGTGAAGTTATTGAACTTTGTAGATCAACAAAAACAGTAGATTACACACCAGAACAACCAGTCTCAAAAACATGGAATGTTACAACACAATTTATTTGTGAAGACAATACAATTATACCTACTCAAATTGGTAGAAGACTTGTCTGGGGTGTTTCTCCTTCTCCAATTACATGGGGATATGAACCAGGTCTAAGTGGTCTAGCTGAAGGTACGACTGAAGAAATAACAAAAGCTATTACAGTGAATGATATTTTAGCTAGCTCTACAAACTATGTATATGTAGGTCTATATAGAGGAAGTTTATTAGAAAATTGGTTGGGTAATACATATCAAGCAATAAATCCTCCTAATGGAGTAACTTCCGGAACATATTTAA
>Ga0100402_1003554_pt1 | contig 16904 bp, 16 predicted proteins | sample CryGeyme20150102_FD_80419 | JGI IMG/M metagenome (GOLD analysis project Ga0100402, IMG submission 80419) | Groundwater microbial communities from Crystal Geyser aquifers in Utah, USA - Crystal Geyser metaG 2015-0102 | ecosystem: Environmental > Aquatic > Deep subsurface > Groundwater | place...
AAGTGAGAGGACTCTGATATCACTATTTGATATCAGTCAGTCCTACTAGATACTACTAGTAGTGCCTTGAAACGTAGGATTCATAGGACCCATAACCAGTGGTTTAGGTACTTTCGCCAACAGTATGCAACTGCACAACTTTACATTACTTGTACCACCAGGCATACCATGAGTGATGAACAGCTTTTTTGGTTGGTTGGATGAGATGACGCAGGCAACGTGATTTATTAATTTATCTCAGTCAAGTCATTTCGGTATCTCTAGCTAGTACCATACTGTACTATTTTATTATTATTTTTTAGGAATGATGGCTTCAAGTTTTGGATTCCACTTTCCTCTGTTTATCCGGTTTATATCGGGTTTTATGTTTTATCCTACGAATCAGAAATCAGATCACCACTATATAACTGATGATTAGTCTCGCCACATCTCATCCAAACATCTCCCTTCTGCTTGTACGCATGGCAAGCTAACAGGCCGAACCAAAGCTTATCTGAAGCAGAATCTGAAGGGAAAAGCGAAAAGCAAGCTTTGAATCTGTCCTTTTCTGTTGTCTGTATAGAGTTTAGAGTTTAGACAAAGAAAAAATGAACCAGGACCACCAGCAAGAGCAGCAGCAAAATTCTCCCTCGGAGGTAGAACAAAGACCTTCTTCCTCGGAAATGTTTCAGCCTGTACCGGATCGCTTTTTGATTTCAGAAACTGTACTAGGACGCGAAGAAAGAGAAAGGAAAGAGAATAGCAATCAAGATCACGCCGAAGATGTGACAGACGTCACAGTTACCCCTACAGCACAAAGTGTTGACGCTACAGTGGACAATCTTGAGGCTTTGGCAACCGCTTTGATACCACCACCACCACTGCAAGAACAGTCGTCCAATGATGATGAAATTATAGGATCCAATTTCACCAGTATTCAACTAGAGAGTTTGCAGAGCCAAGCGCACGTTCCTGATACACCAACGACGGAAATTCTGACGGAAGAGCTTAAACAAGAACATCAAGATGTTTGGTCCGGAGAACAACCACAAAATACCAGTACACGGGACGATCACGAACAACAACGAGGACGATCAGCTCTAGTTACGCAAAAAGAGATTGTAGTCGAGCAAGCGGACGCCGATGAAACCCAATACGACATGCCGGATGGTAGCCAAGAACAACGTCCACAGCGAAACAAAGGATCAAATGACAGCTTAGCAGCAGCATCACTACAGCCTGAAAATGATAGTGCTTGTCTTGTGCTGCAAGACAACAACAATGCAGCAATTGATGCAGATACTACAGAGGACCTGGAAGCCGAGACAAATACCAATGCTGATAACGATGATGACAATACCGCAAATGACACCACAAGACGTGCAATGATGGATGCAATGAGCGTAGATTGTCTCGCAGCAGCTATATTCACAGCAACAACTGCAAGGGCTCCTTCAACTGATATTGCTTCTGTTCTTCCTACCACTGAACCACCACCAACACAACAAGTTGCACAACAAGCTGCACAACAACTATCATTAAAACAGCATGATGAACTGGTTGATAGTATGAATATGGACGCTGAATTAGAAAGTAACTATCAACTCAACAGAATTTCAGCTGCTTTCGATAGCATCAATATGGACGAACAACAAGAAGTCGATTATAGCATCAACCAAGCGCTTGCTTGGGTCAAGGACGAAAGTAATGATATTTTAAATGATATCGCCAAGGCCATGGGTCTTGACTCAAACAGTAATGAGACTGCTAATGATGACGAGAATGCACAAACCAATACCCCGACGACTCATGAGCGAGCACACTCGTACATAGGACAAGAAGATATCATACCCCCTGCGGTCAAGGACTGCGACTCTGTTAAAGAAAAATCAAAAGATGAAAATGAGTCAACCGTAGGACTGATAGCAAGTTTTTGCATAGGATTTTCCTCCGGTCTGTTTATTGTACTCCTTCTTTGGTTACCGGTATACTTTTTGACCAAGGATCAGTACACGGACATTCGTATTGAAACGGATGCACCTCAAAAGAGGCCCTGGGAAACAAAAAATAGTATTTTGTCGATTATTGATTTGCCGGACTACACTATCGACAAAGTGCGTGACGAAAGAGATAGTCCACAGTATCATGCTTTTCAATGGCTCAAGGAGGATCCAAATCTGAATGATTTGCCCGAATGGAAACGACAGCAACGATTTGCTTTGGCCTGTTTGTACTACGCAACGACGAACGAAGAAAATGCGGGATGGCACAACGATCAAGGATGGCTCGAGTACACGGACGAGTGTACTTGGTACTTTTCGACATTGTCAGATAACATTTCCTTAGAAAATGTGACAGGCGCGACAGTTTGTGCTACCGTGACAGCGAATGGTATCACAAAGGGTCACGTCGAACACCTTTGGCTAGTTTCAAATGGATTGCGCGGTCCTATTCCCCCGGAAATCTTTTTGTTGACGAGTCTTGAAACCATCGACTTTGAATATAATTCCATTTCGAGCACTCTTCCGTTGCAAATTGGTAGATTGCGACGTGTCCAACAAATAAAGGTAATTTTGCTGATCCATTGTTTTCGCGCTGGACGTGTGTATTTGCTGAAAGCTAGGATCGCCAGAACTCACACTCCTTCTGTTGCAACAGTTTGACCATAACCAGATATCAGGCGAGCTACCCCTCAGTCTTGCTACATTGACGACGCTTACACATATTTCCCTGATCGGGAACACACTCATTGGAAAGCTTAATCGGTTACTAGGAAAACTCAGTAATTTGAAGGTGCTGACGCTGGAGCAGAACTTAATTACTGGCCCGCTTCCGTCTGAATTCGGACACATGGAACAATTGGCGAAGCTTGGTTTGTCCCACAATCTCATGACAGGCCTATTCCCTTCCTCCATTGGTAAACTGACACAGCTTAAAGAGATTTTGCTGAACGAAAACCACCTTGGCTCTTCGCTGCCAACTGAGATTGGATTGCTGATGACTTTGGAACGATTCGAGATGAATGACAATGAGATTTCAGGAGTGCTACCTACACGTAAGACTACACATGTTTTCCATCGCTTTTCATTAAAATGTGAAGCTTGTCTGACTATATTATCACCAAACTTTGCCAATCGCACCGCAGAAATTGGCAGCTTGTCCCAGCTACGAATACTCAATCTAGGCAAATGCCGCATTTCTGGGAAAATTCCTACAGAAATCGGTCTATGCAACTCATTGCAAGACTTGTCTTTATTTTACAACGGCCTCAGGGGCTCACTTCCAGACGAGCTCGGAAATTTAAAGAACTTGTCAATTTTGTCTCTCGGAGGGAACAATATCGATGGTGCCATAAGCACAGCATTGGCCAATGCCAGAAATCTTCAAGAGCTTTCCCTTTTTGATAATCGAATACAGAGTGAGATTCCAAGTGAACTGGGGGAGCTAGAAAATCTCCGATTCTTTTCGATACACGACAATAATGCAGTTATAGGGAGTCTACCCACAGAGCTGGGACTTCTTGCAAACCTTCAGAATTTGTGGGCCTCCAATTGTACCTTGACGTAAGATTTTTTTGTTTGTGTCTCATTTGTGGCTGATGCAGTTAGCCCCCATTCATTGACAGTTCCCCCCTCTTTCATGACAGTGGGAGTATCCCAACAGCATTCAGTGACCTCTCAAAGCTCAAAGTCTTTTCAATTCACAATAACCAGATCACAGGCAATATACACTTTAACATTGGAAAAATGGCCATGCTCAGTGACCTCCAGTTCCATATGAATCGTTTGACAAGTTATCTACCAACAGAAATTGGGATGCTTACGAATCTATTGCATATATCCGCTAATGACAACTTTTTTACTGGAACTATTCCCAGTGAAATACGTTTTCTTACTAAACTCATTGACCTTCGACTCTATGACAATTTCCTTTCTGGTCTTGTAAGTGTTTTTTATTTTGTGACATGCTAGTTGAATTTTTCTGGAGATTTCATCGTACTGACCTAAGCCTGTTGCTGCAGATACCATCTGAAATTGGAGTATTTGAGAACATGACCTATCTCTCCCTCGCAAAGAATCAGCTCGTTGGTGAAATTCCAACGACCATTGGTAATTTGAAGCAGTTGACGTCTTTGAGACTTAACGAAAACAAGTTGCTTTCGGGAACGCTGCCCAGTGAAGTGTGCGAATTAACCGATCTCGCCTTGTTGGCGATTGGCGACAACCCACTCGTCACTGGTAAGCTTCCAAATGATATCTGGAAGTTGTCGAAGCTTCAAAATCTTCGTCTTTACAACACTGGAATTGAAGGAAAGTTGCCAACCGCCCTGTCATCCATGACGGATCTTGAGGTGCTAGCGCTTGTGGGGTCCAAGTTTCGAGGTACAATTCCAAACAAGCTCTTTTCAACCCTTACTGCTCTCAAGAGTATCGCTTTGTCCAAGAATGTAAGTTGCAGAAACTAACGCGTGTGAGCCGAAGCATAGTGTGGTACCTCACCGCCTCTACTGATCGTTTTACCATACTGACTATTATATATTGCATATTAACAATGCCCTTTACGTCATATCCAGGAGCTCACCGGAACGATTCCAAAGTCTCTGACAGACCTGAAAGTTGTCTCGCAGATATATTTGTCTCACAATAAACTCAGTGGAAAGCTTCCGAGAGGCTTTGAGAGGCTGTCAAATTCCCTTCAAGATGTACAATTCCGGGACAACATGCTCACAGGAAGTTTTCCTTCGGAAATCGGCTTGCTTTCTAATCTATATATTTTTGACGTGAATGGCAATCGCTTCACAGGAAGCATTGCGACCGATATTGGTTTATTAAGTCAATTGGAAGTCATTGATATTTCTAGCAATGCCTTTACAGGGACCTTGCCGACGCAGCTGGCCTTGTTGGATCATCTGCAAGTCGTGAATATATCCGCCACGTACCTGAACGGCGTGATTTCTACTGATATTTGCCAGTTGAATTTGCCTCAATTGAGCTTTGATTGTTCACACGACTTGTGTGGTTGCGATTGCAATTGCAGCGTCTTTGATTCAGTGCTAGGAAATTTACGAAAGAAGCGCATGTAAACAACCACGTCAGTTTGATTATTACCAGGTACGAGTACTACAAGACTAGTAGTCTATTAGTACCTGGTACCGGTACCTGCTACTTTCGGACTCGAGCGAATGCTCGTAGTACTGGTCTGCGTATTTTAGTACCCCTGGTAGTTGTACTGGTAAGTAGTATGCCACGGAGACGCCAACACAGTTTAGCATTGGTACGTTGTGCCTCACCAGGTACAGGTACCGCCTGGTACTGCCTGGTACTAGTACCGTACCACTTATTCTTTGGACACTGACCGGGCCACAAGCCTTCCACTCGTAAATTCCTCAATACCGTAGTACCTGGTACAGTATACAACCCTGGGTAGCTATTTATGTATCTACAGCTTCTTGTACACTTCGTGAGAGTAAACCGAAAATGTGGATTCTTTTTTTCAATCACTGTAGATTGTGGAAGATTACTGCCACACGTGTGAACCTTAGGGATATCAGCTGGTATGGTACCAGTTCTGGTACAGTAACGTACCTGGTAACTGGTACTACCTGGTACCACTGGTACCTGGTACAGTACCAGGTACAACGTTACAATGGTAATGGCAATAATTATTTAGTAATGTACTAGACCCGGTGCTGGTACTGGTACCGTACCAGGTACCAGGTACCAGTATGCATCTACTCAGAGTATGGTACCCGTACTTAATCGTATTTTAATAGTATGTTTTAATCGTCAGTGCCTAATAGTACCAGGTACTAGGCTTCCGCTTGTGGTTTTGCTGGACAAAAAAAATTATGGTACCATACCTAGTGGAACTGGCAATGGTACTGTCGCAATCGAACGATTTAACAGTGTCTTTTATTGACACACAACCAGAATGTATTCTCGACATTCTTCCACTAATTCTGACCATTCTTCCAGCAACAAAAGAACCTCTCGGTTGACTAAGCATTTTTTGTGAAAAAATCTTGCTGCAAGAAAAGGTCCTTTTTTATTCTACATTTTCACATTTTCTAATAACACAAAAAAAGAAAATCCAATTTACTGAGCTGCTCCTACAAATCATCATGAATAAGCAACACGAGCAACAAAATGAACAACGCATTCTTCCTGCCGACTTTACGCTTCAGGACCGTTGCATTGTCATCGGGAAGGGCAAAAAGTTCTATCATCATCCTGGCAATGAATGGCTTCGTAAGGTTGTCAAGTCGAAGATGTCCATTTATTCGCAAGCGACTACCAAGTCGGAGAAGTCGTCAGTTATCAGTGATATGATTGACTATGTGACCAACGCGGGATTTAAGTTTGTCAAGCTCGCGCCAACATCTGTTCCAAATCAATGGATGATAGCTGAACCACTTTTACAGCGGGAGAAAGTATCGCAGACCTTTCGTGACAATTTGGCACAAACGTATCGTTCGTCCAATGTCGCCAAGCGCAACAAGCGTCGCCAGCAGCAGCAGCAGCAGCAGCAGCAGCTGTTGCATTGTTGCACAGCGGAAGATCATGTTGCCAAGCGTAGACGCACTGTGTCTCCTTTTGAAGACGATGACAGCATGAGCTGGTTCGATTGGGAAACCCCTGCGGCTAATGCGACCGCCTGTTCTGACTTGCTTGCTGAAGAGAACGTGTTTGGTCCCGAAGAAACGTTGCTCGAAGACTCAAACAAGCTTGATGAGTACTGCTGGACGATGATGGACTTGTCGTCATCATTCAACGTTCAATATAAGCCACCTCATTCTGTGACGATGCCTTCGCTGCAGCCGCACCAATCAAGAGAGACCGACAATATGATGACACCGCGTCGTATGTGGGCCTTTGCCGCTTAAAGTGGTTCAATTCTACGATTAATTTATACTTAAGCATTAACAATCTACTAGTAATTTATATTCGAGTATAGTAAGACCAGAACTATACCACGGTTTCCATGGTATATGGCAACGCCCGTCCAGGCTTTGAAACAGAAATGGTCTCCGACACTTGCTTTTGTTCTCGATGTTGCTGCCAAGCACGTTTGTTTGTTTCTTCCGTATCATTTGTCGTCATCGCTGGTGTTTGCGTTGGGATCTCACTGTGGATATTGTTATTGTTGCTGTTTTCGTTTGCATTGTTCATTACAAGTGTCATACACAAAAATCGCAGACTCGAATCATTGGGTCGTTTTATGGGTGTCAAGCAAAGTGTGACATCAGTTGAAAGAACACTTTGCAAAACAATGGGACTGTCAAAGTCTTGGTTGAGATGAGACGGCGTCAACCAATCACTGATCTTTAGAAACGCTTTTTGTAAATCATTTTTGGCAATAAGATTAAAAATGCTCCTTTTTTGATTGAAATTATCAGCAGCAGCGGCGGCATCGCCAACGGAATGGGTAGCGACAAGCTCGTGTGCGTATTTTCTGAACCTATCATTGCAATCTACAAAGGACCCCCCAAGTGTAGCAATGGCCATGGGTACCGACAAATGTTGAAAGGCAGCAACAAAGTCTGCTTCTGTTGTTGTTGTTGGTGGTGGTGGGGCTGCGGAGGGCACAGGAAATGAATTTTCAAAACTCTCCTCCTTACTACCATTGGCCCAAACAATATGTGAAACATCGTTTTTGTTTATCATTTGCCGTGCTACTTGAGTAGCCATATTTCCCATAGCTCCTTTTTCCAAACATTGCATTTGATGTACCAGCAATCCATTGTCCCTGCATGTATAGATAAGTTCGGTAAAGTACAAAAATGTGCACACGGTGAGATTCAAAACACTATTTATACGGTAATGGAATGTTCTGCAAAGTAAGGTAGCAACGTACATGGCTGTTTTTCTCTGCTCTTTCTGCAACAACAGTATGTAATCGCGTGCCGCTTGAAGCAGCATTCCTTTGGTCCCCCTGGGAACAACGACACCTCCTTTGGTAATAAGATCGCGTATGGAATCAAATTGATCACAAATCTGATTGGAACGACGTTTTTCACGCGCATTACGCTGCTGACGCTGCAATTGTTTGGCGGAGCGATGGTTGTTGGTGGAATTGCTAGCTGTACCTGTACCAGTACCAGTACCTGCAGTCGTATCTTTCTTGGGACGCTTGTGAGGTCTGCTCTCGTTTTGAGCTTGTTCCAGTTTGGGTTCCGGTTCATCCTTTGTCCGTTTGCTTGTCGAGCATTCGTCTTGTTTGCTACTACTGCTGCTATCTCTGCTGCTTCTATTAGTACTAGCAGTACTGCTGCTACTGGTAGAACTATAAGTACTATCAGCAGACGGACACGAGCAAGACTTCCCACCGCCACTTCGCGAGTGATTGCTCGCACTTTCATTGTCCTCGTTGTCTTTCGATTCGTCATCCGCATCACGAGCATAGCCACTGTTGGTACTTGTACTGGAAGAATATTTTCCGAGATGTCTTTCGTTCTTTTCCTTGACGTCGTCTAGCTGTTGCTGCTGTTGCTGCTTGCTGCTGTCGTCGTTCTTCATTGTATCGATCCGTATTGAGACTTCGCTGACCTTTTTGAAATAGAGCATGATGTGTAGTTGCCTTGTTTGTTTGTTTGTTTGTGTTCTGTTGTGAGCGAGTGTGTGAAGCTTGAAGCTTTGTGCCCCGTATCGTCGTATCGTGTTGCTGTGAAAAATCCCACAACAACATCGATGAGTGATGCATCTTTGTCTTTTTTACTGCCTTGCCAGCTGAAAACGTCAGATCATTACTTAATCATCAACAGAAGGTACGACAGTATACAGCAGGTGACTCTCTGACGTAAACTCACGTACGGCATTATAATTGGATTACGTACAATGAAAAGAAATGACGCAGTACGTGCCAACCAAATAAGGATAAGGTCATTCTCGTGATTGATTCAGGATTCAGGGAACGATAAATCCAATCTTAGGTTGCTGTTGAGAGTCTACTACTCTACTCTAGCTAGTAGGCTTCTTAGTTTGGTAGAACCACAAAGAGACTCTTTTGGAACAATCTGTGGTACACAACCCTAGTTCATAATTCTACAGGGTTAGCCTACAACTACACTGCTCAAAATGCTTAGGTATTCCTTTTTTGCAGTCGTCTAGTAAGAGGACTCTTGGATCCCCTTAGAGTCCATCAAAATTGCTGAAAAAGTGACCAGTGAGCCTAATCAAAGCTCTGAAAAAGAGATTCACTCACTCCGATGCACTAAATTCACAGAGGATGCACTAGTTGAAAGGAGGCTTAAAGCTCCCTTGTGATTTTAGCTCAGACACAGGAGGGGTTTATGAATATCAATATCTGCATATCGTGTGCACTAAATTCCCAGGAGGGCCTCCAAGATAAAAGAAGTCTCAAAACTGCCCGGCAATTTAAGTGCACAGCAGAAAAACACAAGAATAAATGATGTGAATGTTGTGCGCTATAGTGTGCAATAAATTCCAAAAACGCCCTTGGATTATTTCTATTATAATAATAAGTACCAGGTTGTCTAGCAGTCGACCATACTGGTTAAACAGATGGGAGCATTAATTCTAACAAAGGTCATGCTACTAGCTGTAGCTGCTATGTGGACTACTGGCTAGTAGTACTTGCTTCGTTTCTAATAGTAGAAAGAGTTGCTACTTTCCTGTTACGCCTAACGTCATGTAGCTACCATGTGCATGCTACTAGCTAGCATCCCATAGAGTAATCTCTCCGTAGCTGAGCTGGTGTACGGATATATACAGTGAGAAGTGAGAACTCCACTGGAATCCAGTGATAGATCCAACAAGATTAACTAGGTAGACTACCAGAAGTCTACTACTAGTAGTAATAGTAGAGCAGATTTTAAAAGGGGAAGCTTTGACTGTAGGTTCAGCCGTTTAGTACGGTTCTACAGTAATACATAATATTATGTGGTTGAAGGAAACTTCTGAGATTCCGATTAGCATGCTACCGTACAATGTGAATCTATGACTCCTGTGAGAATTTTGAAGCACCGGTACCAGATCAGTTTTGGATGCATAAACTCAATTTTCCAATAACTACAAGACAAGGCAACTACTCAAGTAAAAGCTTTCATTTTGTTGCTGATAATGACGATTCCCGCTATCATTTTGATCTACGAAAACTTCAAGGTCGATCCCCACACCGGCGAAGAGGAAAAGTTTACAAATATCTTTTTCAAAGGTCACTTTCACGAAGTTCCAGAGGAGCATGAGCAAACAGAAGAAGTGGTTTATGACATTGAGGACATGGAAGATGAAATGGTAGATCGTCCTCCGTATCAAGACAAGAACCGTCGTTGCGGCTGGCGCAACAGAAATCTATCTCGCCAACAAAGTGAGAGTAGCCTCCGCCCGCCTATGTTTCCTCGACGAAGTGTAGACAGTTCTGACTTTCTCGAAAGCTCGGGAATTTCTGTCAGCACCTTTCAAAAATCTGCGGATCCAGGTAAAAAACAGCAAGAACAACAAAGCAATGCCTCGTCTTCAACCATCAGACGGATTCGCAGTGACCTTACCGAAAAATCGTTCGTTGCACCCAGAAAACCGGAACGTCGTCTTTCTATTAAAAAAAACGCAATTTCCGCGATCGTCGCGTAGTAGACTGCAACGTTCATCTCGAATCTCAACTCTTCAACTTCCAGTTGATGCTGTACTGTAGATTCATAAATTCACATAATAAAACCCTTTTAACGTACCCAGACCTTGCACCACTTGCTGGATGGATGACTTCTTACTAGCTGGCACGACAAATATAAGTGCCATGAAGCAAGGGAGGTAGCTGGCTTGTTGCGTTAGCTCTACAGCCATTGTTGTCCTCCGCATTTGAGGTTTTCGTGATCTAGCTACCTACCAGTACCTTTGGTTGCATGCTCTTCTGGTGATGTGTTTGGTTCGCTGAACAAGAAAAAAGGCCCAAGGGGAGACAAGAACTTCATCGCAGACATAATTATTTGGATTAACTGGGTTACCAATCCCTACTTTTCTTTCGCTACTAGCTACCACAGCACTTCTCTTTCGCTCGTATTAGTACTACTGTAGTAGAGGACTAATAGCTAGTACCTGGTACCAGGTAGTAGTGGTCCAACCAAGAAGCATCAACTCGGAGTACTAGACTAGTATTTCAGTAGTACCTGGTACTCTACCTGGTAACTGGTACCACGTAGCCTACCTACTCCGAAGTTGCTAATGTTAGTTGCCAAATTCCAACTGGTCGAATCGTTGTAATAGGGTACAGCGTCATTACTAATATCTTTTGCAAGGTACAATACTGTAGTACCATATCTAAGGAATGAAAGGACGTTGAAGTCACAATTTCAAAATGTACAGGTCGTATGGGAACGTCCCCGGCAACAATGAACCTGGAATTAAGGAATGCCGTCTTCGAAAAATGTCCTCCTACCGGGTACCGGTACCATGTACCTGGTACGTACCTGCTACTACCAGTAGTACCTGGTACTGGTGGCTGGTACGTACCTGGTAACGGCATATTTCGTAAAAAAAGAATTGTATTAGGAAGAAAACAAAGTACTAAGTCTGTTGCTCGGTGGCTAATTGTTACCGTACTATTTACAAAAACATATTGTCGAATCTTAAAATAGTAATAATACTACCGTACTAGCACCTCTTAGTAGACTACCTTACCAGAATAGAAGCATTTGCGAATGCTTGTAACTTGGAAGTACTAGCTATGTACCAGTAATAAATAAGTAAAAAAGAACCGAAGTACCAAGTACCAGGTACCCTGGTAGTATCATACTAGTAGTGGTACTACTAGCTAGTACCAGTAGTACTGCATTCTGAGATGATTGCTCGCAAAAAGCGGAACTTTGATCACCAGCAAGATCTTTGTCCGTACCAGGTACCAGGTACCAGCAGCAGGTGGGATAGTACCAGGTACTACTATAAGTACCACCATAAGCTAGCTAGTACTCTACTCTACATTACCTGGTAGCTAGCTAGCTAGCTAATAACGGTACTGGTAGTACTAATACCAGGTAAAGTAGCTACTCGTAGTTACCATACCAGTAGCATTAAATATTGCGCACAGTAACAATCCCATGAAAATGCTAGCTACTTGCCAAAAAAGAGATGTCCCTCCCATACCTGGTACCAGGTACAGTACCAGGTACCGCTACCGTACACTGCTATTAGTACGGTAGTATTACTAGTAGTAGTAAATAAATACCTGGTATGGCAGGACCGACCTTGAGTTGAGTTGAGTACCAGTAGTTATTGCGCCTGGTATCATTACCAGGTACAACGCTACTAAAAGTAGTAGTACCTGGCAATAGGTACTACCTGGTAAACCTTAACTAAATTCCACGAAATAAATTCCGGTACTCTCCTACCGGTACTACTGTAGTAACAGTTACTACTACGGTACAAGAGTGTTCGTTGTTAATGATTTTAAAAATATATACCAATTGACACTGACATTGCTATTCTGACAGAACATGAGACATAAAGAATACTACGTACATGAGAGTACTTTTTCTACGTCATCTCGCATTTCAGAATTCGCTTTGACTAGTAGGTGTGTGGTGCCAGCACAGTCTTCCTCGATGACCGACGGTGAGGGGTCACCGATATCGATGGAACAGCCTGAGAATCTCCTTGATCTACAGTTAACTTTTTGTATTCATCTAATTGACAAAAGTGTGAATCTCCAGCCAAACTGAAGGCCACAACAAACAAAGTAGCAGTAGCAAACAAACTACCGGTAACAAACTTACAACTTACAACAAACAAACTTCTGAAAACCATCAGCTTGACTCGGTACCTAGTAGACGCCTCGATCATCGATCATGACAAATCCCAAAGGTACAACAACGCAAAAGGTGCAACCTGATCCTCTTCTCCAGGTGACACTGCCAATTGATTTTGCTCCCGGTGACAGAGATGTTGTCATCGGTAAAGGGAAGAAATTTTATTTTCACACCGGGAATCAGGTAAGACCTTTGTACGATGGTATAGTACTACTACCGGTGATGATGACGATGAACGATGATGATTGATTGATTTACAATTTATTATTCATGATTCATGATTCATGAGTCATAATTGTTTGTAGAAACATTAAAGCACTCGCTCACAAAGATCTCTTCTTCCTTCTTCCTTGTTACTTCCTTGTTATGTTATATCTCGTATCCCTCCAAAACGCATTGCCAACATACACAAACAGTGGCTCCGTACATTGGTTGGTAACATGCTCGAAGAGTACAAAAAGGCTCAAACCAAGAGTGACAAGTCCAATATCATTTCGGACGTCGTCGAATACGTCCGTACAAAAGGTCGATTCGTCAAGCGTGATTGTGTTACGGGAAAGTGGATCTACGCCGAGCCACTTCTCTGTCGGGAAAAATGCAGTCAGTCCTTTAGAGATAACATGGCAGAAACGTACCGAAGTTCGAACGTTGCCAAACGGAACAAGAGAAGACAAGAACAACAAGACAAGCGCGGTGAAGGTGCGAGTGCCTTTGCCACTGTCACTACAGCTACTGGCCCTACGACTGCTGCGAGTATTGGCATGCCCGATGCAAAGCGCATGAAAACCACACCATCTCAGATCCGTGCTTCTTCTTTGAAAAACGGACTAAATCCCACACAATTCTTTTGTGTAGATACACCCATGCCCAGAATACCCAGTCTGCCCGGTCTCGCAAATTTTGATGGCAATAATAATTCATTGCCTGTCCCGTTCCACCACCAGCAGCAGCAGCAGCAGCCTGCAGCGACACCTCAAGGTAGCTTCTCGTTGACGACGGCTGGATTGGATCTTTCCGGAATTGATATTTCGGCATTGCAGAACTTACTCAATGGAAATACCAGTGGACCGAGCAATCCTAACAATGCTGGATCCAGCATGTCGCATCATGACCGTCTTATGAACGATACCATGAGTAACATTGTACAGCAGCAACACCAGCAGCAACAGCACCAGCAGCAACAGCACCAGCAAGAACGCCGCCGTTTCAGCGATGTTTTGCAAGACTTTGATACTATGCGTCGTGTGTCGTTGGGAGTTGGTGGAAATGGTAAAGGGAATGAAAATAGTAATTATCACCCACATGCTCTCAATGACAATAGCAGCAGCTTTTCAAATGCAGGTAGCAGCAACATTGCCACGAGTAATATCAACATGAACTCTACTCACCACCACCACCAGCCTTCGGCGCAGGCCATTCGAAGAGCCAGTTTGAATTTGCTTTCAGCATTTCCCGATCTCTTTGGAGCCCATCAAGCTTTTCCTTCGACTTTCCACAACAGTAATAGCAATTATGGATATCAAGATTCATCAACAAGTGTGGAACAATGCATGCCCTTTTCCCGCAATTTGACTTCGGCGTCAGCGTCGTTGTTTTCTGAGCAGCCTCAGCCGCAACCTCAGCACCAGGGTCAAGAAAAACGTCATTCATTCTCCTTTACAGAAGCCGACTGGTTTCGTTTGCCCACAGATGATCGTGTCGATAACGTGAATGGAGACGCCCCAAAGTTTCGCAATGCCTTTGCCGCTTGAATGTATGTCTGCCAAAAAAAGAAGGAATGATGGTGAAAGTCAAAGTGAGATATTTCAAACGAAAACTAAACGATTTATTTACATTACATGATAGATGTCATCTCACGACTGTTAGAGTCAATACACTACTGCTTCTATAAACCAAATGCATGACAACATAATAATATGGTCTACTACAGTACTAGAGACCTATTTTCTTTAAAATCAATTTTATTGTTCAGGCTCCTAGGGTCTACTAGAGTAGTAGTAGTACTAGTAGTAGTAGTACTAGTAGTAGTACTAGTAGTATTGCTAGTAGTACTAGAGTAGTATTAGTAGTACTAGTACTACTACTGTAGTACTACTAGTACTGCTAGTAGCAATGGTGGTACTCGAGTACCTGGCTTGCAAAGTTAGCGCCCACTACTAGTTCGCCCTCCTTCCGTCAAGCGCTTGTCCATCTGTCCTGCTCACAATGGATGGTCTTTTTCATTCCTCTCTTTTTCATTCCGCTGGTTATTTTTATTTAAATGTAAGCACGAATTGCACGCTTTTAATAATCGTCGACTGTGGTTTCGTACCAGGGTACCAGTACGGTACCGTACCGGTAGATAGATATAAAAATCTGATTCAATCTCAGTAGTCTTGTTGTTACGAAGCACATCTTAAGATTTTCACTCTTGCAAGGAACCAGAAAAGACGTCCAAGAGCGCGAAGGGATGCGGCAAGAGACACCATGCACATGCACTTTGTACTGGTATCAGGGTACCAGGTACCAGCTAGTACTATACTATAAGTCGGAGCTTTTTGCTCTTGTTGTCAGTCACAGGGGGGGGGTAAGTTAGTACGTAGTACAAGTTGTAGAAGAATTAAAAGTAATACAGTATGTACGTAGGGCGTGCTTTTTAAAATGCTCCTCCAGCATTACCACCTCCAGCAGCGTGCATCATTTGAAGGTACTTCAACTTTTCACTTTGTGTCAGAGCCCCTTTGGCTGAATTCATGTCAGGAGGGACATCGCCACCATTGGCATACACACAATTACCAGGAGCATCCAAAGCTTCCTTGATTCCTGCATCAGAAAGACCTGCTGCTGCTGCCATGTTGGCAATACTTCCCATATTGGCAAATCCAGCACCAAACCCTGCCATTCCTGCACCTGCACCCATGTTCAGGTTCATATTCATATTCATATTCATGCCTGTCATCATGCCCATACTATTCATCATGTTTCCACCCGCCATACCATTCAAGTTCATTGCACTAAGACCAGCCATGTCGGCAGCTCCTCCTCCTCCTCCTCCCAGCCGGAGGGTGTGCCAACTTTTGGCACGATTAAGTTCCAATTCCAGTTGTTGCACACGTGCTCCGAGCAATCGATTTTCGTGATCCAGCAAAGTATTGCGATTGGTAAGATCTTGAACCTGCTTGTCCAGGAGTTCCATGCGCAACTTCTTGCGACGGCGACGATTGCGCGCACACTCCCGATTCATTGCCAGGCGCTTTTGCCGTTTGAGTTTCTCGAGTCTTTCGTAACGAACATGATCATCATTGTTAGTCATTGTTGTTGCTGTTGTTGTTGTCGTTAGGTCTTCCTCGCCGGTGACTTCCTTTGTATCTCCTTCTTCGCCCCCTTCCTCACTGCTGTTGTCATCGTCATCATCGTCATCATCATCATCGTTGTCCTCCTTGTTATCATTATTATTATTATCCAGCAGCTCGTCGTGTTCACGCTTCATTGTTCCTACCGTGGCATTAACCGTTGAACTTAGCGTGTGTGTGCATTATGAGACGAAGTGAAAAGTGAAAAACGAAGCGTCGTTGACTACGCTGCATCCTAGTTTGTACTACCAGTGCGTAGTACCAGGTACAGTAGCATACTACCTGGTACCGTACCTGGTACTAGTACAGAGAGAGTGCAACCCCCTCCTCCCCATCCAAAAAAAAAACTTGTTTGAAAAGTGAAGTTCGAGTACCACTCTGGCATTACGCACGCACGCAATGCCTTGAATTGCCAAAAGAACTTCCTTTTTTTAAGAGGCGTGCGTCAGTCTTTTTTCAAATATTCAAACAAAGTCTTAAAGGATCACTTTCATGATGTTCCTAGAAACCACGTGAATCTTACTCATTCTCCCATCAAAGAGCACCTTCTTTTCGCCCGACGTAAGACTGTACAGAGTACCATAATAATAATAGTAGTACCATACAAGGTACAGTACCTGGTACCAGGTAGTACCAGGTACCGGACCTGGTAACTTCTTTCTTGGTGAGTCTAGCAGTAGTATTTTTTCTCTAGTAGTACTAGTAGCTAGTCCTACTGTACTATTATAGGTAAAATGAGACCAATGTCTCATTTCCACAGTTGTGGTAGTGTATCCCTATAGTGAAACAGTAGGGTTACCTATACTGACAAATTTTGGAGTAGTATGAAGTCAGGT
>Ga0100402_1003556_pt1 | contig 16902 bp, 15 predicted proteins | sample CryGeyme20150102_FD_80419 | JGI IMG/M metagenome (GOLD analysis project Ga0100402, IMG submission 80419) | Groundwater microbial communities from Crystal Geyser aquifers in Utah, USA - Crystal Geyser metaG 2015-0102 | ecosystem: Environmental > Aquatic > Deep subsurface > Groundwater | place...
AAATCAGTAGATAAGAGCTCAATCTCCTCAAAAATCAAATCGAGTAACAAAAAACATCATACACTGAGAAAATGATCGAATCTCAAACATCAATCGGCGAGTCAACAAAAGAACGGTAAATGCTACAAGCTGAACTTGAAAACAAAGAAAAAACTATTATTTCTCTCAATGAAAGAATGACCATGTTTTAGGACAAAAAACGAAAGGTCATCAATGAAGTTCATGCGATACAAAATCAAATATCAGAACTGGCTATCAAAAATAACAATCTTGAGATTGAGAACAAAGAGCTTGAAGATAAACTCACAGCTAAAGAATAAATTTTGAAACATTTTTAGTAAAAAATAAAACTTCTGGAGGAAACAAACAAAGCTTTTGAGCAAAAAACACTTGCTTTGATTGAGCAATCCTAATTATTCCAAGAGGAAATTTCCCAAATAAGGAAGGAATCAAGACAAAAAGAAGAAAAAGCCCAATCCAATATAACTTAAGTGATGGAAATTTGTGAAGCCCGAAAAAGTGAAGCTATCAATCAACTTAAATCCAAAATCAATGAACTAGCCCAAGAACTCAGCTCATGTGTCAATAAATTAAATACAAAAAAGAACGAACTTCATGAACTCGAGGAAAAATATGCGAAAGTACAGATGGTTCTTGATGAAAATAATAAATTGCTGACTGAAGAAAGATAAACAAAAATGAAGTTGAGTCTTCAAATTGATTCCCTTAAAAATTAAATTAAGGGCAAAGATAGAGAAGTCGAAGCGATAATTCGTGATAAAACCATCCTGAGAGAGAAACTTTCAGAGCAGTAATCAAAATGTGAAACTCTCAGACGAAAATTCGACCATATAAGTCAATAAAAGCTCCACCTGGAGCGTGAAATAGAGAACCAATCAATGACAATCCGAATTTTAAAAGACGAAAACAAGAGCATTGAAAAGGTGATGACTGATCAGATAAACCAACGCAAGGTAATAATAGAGCAATTAGTGAATGAAAAGCGTATGTTGTATGCTCAACTCCATCACTAATGATATTTTCATGATTGAATCAAGTTAATAAACAATATGAAGTATTCATTAAAAAACAAATAGTTTAGAAAGAAAAACACTATTTTCGGTTAGAGAAAAAAATAATAACACATTGTAGTCACATCTCCAGTTGAACACTAAGAACTTCCTTTTGATGTACAACTAGATCTCTAAATTATTCGATAAAGTATGGCCTAATCATCATCGAGCAATACAAATGTTCCTGAAAAGGAAAGAGTCAACAAATTGTATCAGTATATAAATTTTGGTGACTAGTCGCCAAGAGGTAGAAGGTCTAATTCTAAAAAATAAGTCAAAAGACACAGTATTGAAGGAAAACATAATAGGCATTGCTTGTCACCTGCCAGCAAACCTATACTTGATAACCCAGATATCAGATTAGCAGAGTCAACAGTCCACATCCATAAACTTCTCGAACTCAGCAGCTAGACAGTTAATTTTAGTTATAGACCAAAAAGACAGCCTGAATAGAACAAATAACTGTATGCATTATTTAAAAAGCTGTATACTCTCTTCATCAAAAACAATTAAAGAATCGATCAACTTCAATCTATTTTATCTGAAGTCATCTTCCGAGATTAGTTGATAGCTAAATAGTTAAATGAAGGCCTTAAAACAGCGATCAACATTGAGGAGCAGACCAACTTGTTTGTGAATACAATGAGAAGCGTATACTAAAATTTGAGAGTCTGTCGATTGAAACAATAAAATTTAGAATTGTATTTCAACCAAAAATAACCTCTCACTCAAAATCAGGCATTAACAAATCAGGATAATTTTTATAACAATTTGACAGTGAAATATGGTCAACCTAAGATCAACTTATCAAATAAATAGTCTGAATCACTTCTGAACATCAGTGATAAATAGAGTAAATAACTGATTCAACTGTTAGACTATGAGTCAGATTCTTCATTCAGCTAGATCGTTAACTAAAAATACTACAAGTCAATAGATTACCCTCAAGCTTTCAAGAAAAATCAACATAAAGAACCTTACAAACCTGTACTTCCACCAATATAACTCCAGTAAAGTTTTGAACATGATCGAAGTTATCAACAATTTTCTCCTTTTTAAGCAAATAGATTGATGTCAGTACAGCAATCATCAGTTACTATGAAATAGTCTGGGACTTTTCCAATAAAAGAATCGTTCCATTCTCAATTCAGCACTTTCAGAAGTCCAAATCACTGTCAAAAAAGTTCATAGGAATATCTATTCAAACAGTGGCTGGATGACACAAATCAATAAAATATGAAATGTTGGCTTGACGATATGGGCTGCTTGAGAAGATGTAACAACACTTATATTTTCAATGATAAAGGACAGGTGATAACAATGAGCCATGAAGCTTTTGAAAGGCTTAAAAATGAAGGGAAACTTTTACCAGTATTTGATCAGTGACAATATCATAATTTTATTGATTTTATATCATAAAGATATATCATGACACTCTCCAGAAAAGAGGCACAAGACCAGCAACTTAAGGCTATTCTTGCTAAGGACATCGGAGCAAATAATCCTATCTTCTCCCCTGGACATCTCGCATAAATCTACCAGGTCTTCTCGCTTTATGCTGACCCCCGCCAGAAGAGAACAGATATCAGAGACATTCTCCTGACTGCTACCACTCTCGGTCTTGATTCCAGATTCGAGCTTGCCATCAGAGTGCTCGAGGACATTCAGTAATCAAGCAATGGCAATGCTCTTGACTTCGAAGGCTTTGTTAAGGAGCTCACCAACAAAATCGTAACTTAACATTTATTCAGGGCAACCCCTTCTCCGAAGAAGGCCGCAAAAACACATTTGATCTCATTGACTACGAGAGAAAGGGAGAAATCGACTTCAAAGACATGAAGGAAATCAACGACAAGTTGAACTACGGATATTCTGAAGCTGAGCTCTTGGACATCATCCATGCTGTAGGTGGCTACAACCACTAGACAATCAGCTTTGAGAAGTTCAACTCTCACATAAAGAGAAAAGTAGCCAGAAGAAAAGCAGCAGTCCTCCACAGTGTATGATTTGCACCTCTGGATTATCCTATATCAACTATTTAGAGTTACTGAACAAACAAATCAGAATAATAAGATCATTAAAAGAAAGTATGAGTCTTGATCAGGATGATGCCTGGTTGAGATTGAGCCTGATTACACATATGTCCTTGCCATATCGACTCCAAAACTGATTTATGATATTGTATGATAATGATGTTGAGAGGATTGTAAGATATGGGCAAGTTAAAGCATCCAAGTTTGAGGAAGAACATCAAGATAATCAAGCAGAAGTGCTTCAGGTATGCCGGGTTAAATTATCATTAATAGCTCTAGATGTTTCATGCATAATATAAGATATTGATAACAATAATTTTTCATCGCTATCTGTTTACTTTTCTTTCTCACAGTTTAGCCTTTCATTTTTGAATGGGTTGAAGTAAGAAAAATTTATTTACAGCAGATATTCATTTTCTAAATTTCAATAGAAAGTACCTTGTAACCGCATGAAAATATATCCATTTGTCTACAATTTCACACATTTGATTTGAACTATTGACTGATGATGCTGTTCAAGATATTTGCATGCATTTTGTCTGATTTCAACTCCTATTTCCACTTGTAAAATAGATAAATTAAGATAAATCGCCGATTGGGGCATATACATCAAAGCTCATCTTCGGTGCTCATAGCCTCCCTAAGGTTATTTTTTATATGAATGTTTTGGTTGATAATGTGAAGATTTTTGATGTCGACTGCTCTCCCTTTTATAATATTGAGGAGAATGCTCAGATGAACCAGAATTGATTTCCTTTTTACGACCATCCCTTCCATAATATCGATCTCTTGCAACAGGCTCATCTCTACCACGTCTGTAATCATGATGTTTGTCATCAGCATATCTGTCCTTAGAGTGCTTCTCATCACCATATCTGTCTTTTGAATGTTTTTCATGTTTGTCATCAAATCGCTCCTTTTTGTACCGATCATCATGAAATTTTCGCTCCTTTGATTCATATGTTGAACCTCCTTTGTATTCCTTATCGATTCTTCTGTCTCTGCTAGGTTAGTGATAATCACGACCATGATAATCTTTACTTTACTTGCGATCGTCCCTCTTTTCTGAACGTCTTTCTTATTTTCTTTCAAGCTTGGACTCTTCACGTTTGATCGACTCTTACCTCCTTTCTGGTCGCTTTTATTTTCTTGAGAGCTCATAGTCATCCCTGTAGTCTTTTCTTCTATCGTGTCCTTATAGTCTCTTTCTTTCATCCCGGTAATCTCTGTATTTTCTTTAGTCATGCTCCAATTTGTGGTAGGAATCTCTTCTCTAGCGATAAGGTTTATCTTATTGTCTTCGCTAATCTCTTCTGCTAATTTGTTTCCTTTCTTCGTGTTATCTACGATGATAGTCATCTTTGTAGCGACGTTCATCCCGAGAATCTCTCGGTCGGTGGTGATGATCATGTCTACTTCGGCTTCTCGGACTTCTTGATGGGCCTACTTTATTGTAAAAATTACTTGAGTAGTCGCTGCTTGATGAACTATAAGTCCTTGAAGCATTCGAATCTGAAGAAAATGCTTCACTATGAGTCTTTTCATATCTGCGATGCTAATAACGATGATCATCTCCTCTTCTCTCTCTGATTTCCTTGGGTCTATAGCTCCTATCATCACTGCGGTGATCTTTATGATAGTGATTTTATTTACGACTTTCTCTGTCACCATTGTGCTATCCTTTGAAATCTTTGCTATCTTTGTGGTAAGGTTCTTTCGGTCTGTGGGAAGATTTGTCATGATCGTCTTTTTTGGTAGCTGTTCTGACTATTTTCAAAGCACGATCTCTAAACATTTCATGACATTCATAGTCCTGCTTTTTAATTTAGTTTTTGCTGCATGCCAGAGGTTTTTCTGTGAAGAAAGGATGTCGTAATGCTTCCTCGCAGGTCATTCGTTTAGCTGGATCAAGGTGGAGCATTCTTTCAACAAAATCAATAGCACAGTCACTTATACTGGGCTGGAATTTTCTGAGATAGCTTGCAATTTCCTTAGGGTATGTCTTTCTTGGTCTCAAGTCTTGATAATTTTGATATATTTTCAAGAGCTCGTCGTTGATGATAATGTCATTAGCTTGGAAATCTCCAACAACCTCATAGATTCTCTCCATCTGAGCATATTCCGTTTATTCTATATAGGATATGTCTTACTTCGGAATAGCACCTCCCCTGTGAAGAATTCGACTAAAACGCAACCGAGCGACCAGACATCGATTTTATCTGTATAACTCTTGCATCCGAGCAACAATTCTGGAGCTCTGTACCATAAGGTGACGACTTTATAGGTGAAGAAATTTTCGAATCTGACTTTACGACCCAACCCGAAATCTGCCAACTTGACACAGCCATCATCGTTCATGAGTATATTTGCCGATTTGATATCTCTATGCATGATTTTGTTCCTATGGAGATAAGCCACTCCTTCTAGTAATTGTTTCATGATGGCTTTGGTTTCTGGCAGTGCAAATTTATTTTTGTGCTTGAACAACCCTGCGAAATCATGGTCCATATATTCGAACACCAGGAAGGTAGATCCTCTGAAGAGGTTGCGTTTGTTTGGTCGGGAGACGATGATTTCCTTTAATTTTATAATATTGGCATGATCAATTTGCTTCAACAAAGATATCTCTGTATCATTCACTAGCGTACCTCTTAGTGCGGTTATCGGAAAACCTTATTGTTGTAGTTTCGTATCGTTATTTTATAATTTCTTTATGGCGTAGAACTTCCCATCCTTCAGACCTTTAGCCTTGTACACTGTCCCGTAAGTGCCTCGGCCGACTTTGTCTAAGATCTCGTAGTAATCTGCCACATTGTAGGTTCTGATGCCTGTAGCGCTGCTTGCTGCTGGCTTGCTTTACTTGGGTTCGTTGCCACTAGTCATTAAATAATTACGAACATCGACTGAATATAAAATAATATTCAAACATTACTCCCGCTCATCGAAGTTATTTGATTGCGTTCATTATAGTATGCTGACCAGTCGATTGGGAAGATTCTTTTGAGCATAAGCCATCTAATGTCTCTTTCCACAGCGAGATAACTGCTGGTTTTAGACTCTGCTTGAACTTCTTGACCTGCTGCCTAGTGCTATTGACACTAGAGTTAGCCCATTGGCTGCACTGGTAGCTCTTCTTCTAGGGTGTTGATTGAGTTGGCTATTTCTCTTATTACCCTCCACATTAGCAACAACAGGTTTGCTAACAAGACACTCCATGACCTTATCAATAGAGACCCTCTTTTCTGACGTGTTACTAAGCATACAAGTCAAAATCTATCGAATCGAGTCGTTGACATTCCTCGTTAGTGATTACAATTTACTTCTATATATGTTAACAATATTCATTTTTTGGAGGGCTTCGTACTACTTGGAGTCAGGTTCAGGATAGCCCCCTACATTGAGAAGCATATATAGTTGGTCATTGTTTGATGAACTCTGGAAGACTTCCTGTCCGATTATAAGCTCAAGAAAAATTGCTCCAGCCGCAAAGACATCAATTTTTTAATCATAATTCAGTCCCAGCACTACCTCCAAAGGTCGATACCACCGGGTCACCATATAGTCAGTATTATTCCCTATTCTCTTATTTTTAGCAAATCCAAAATCTACTAATTTGACCTCTTGTGTCAGCGGATTAATCATAACATTTTCAGGCTTGATATCTCTATGCATGATACCCTTACTATGCAAATATTGTATGCCTGAGCATATCTGCACCATAATGTTTCTAATTGCCTCCCATCCCATATTTTTCTGATAGATGTTCCGGTAGTATCGATAGTACTGACTGAGATTCATTTGGTAGTATTCGAACACCAGATACATGGAATTTTAGATTATGAAGTAATCGAGCAAAGGAGCTATGTTTGGATGTCTGCATTATCGTAGAAGTTTTATCTAGCGTGATTAGATATATTTTCGGGGAACAGCAGATAGAGAAATAACTTTGACCGCTAGAGTCTTCATGCTGACATCGTTTACAGCTTTGTATACTTTGCTATATGAGCCCTATCCAATTTTTTACACCAATTTAAAAGTAGCCATTTGATTTTTTTATTTCAGCTGCAATTATGATGATAACTAAATGATGAAAAATAGATGTTCAAGTGTGTACAGTATCATAGAAGATCATATATTTTTGGTGTTGTTGGGGTTTGAGTTGTCGATGATTATTTTTGAGGATTTGATGTGGATTTCAATTGATCGATGATTTAGCTTCTTTTTTGAAGGAATTAGGAGCTTAGGACAACCTAGTTGTCGAAGAAACAGTTTCCTTTTTATGGGTTTATATTTTCAGCATGCGATGAACAGAATTAGAAATACTTCTTTTTGTCATAAACCTTCACCCTTGACCATCTTTCTTTCAAAAATAGACCTGATTTTGGATTAAAATTAGCTACAAATAGATTACTTTCTCGTGCTTCTTCTTCCATCAACGAATCCAACTTATCTTTGAAGAAATCCTTTCCATAAAATTCATTTAATCTTCCCATCGGAAAATCCTCAGCTCCAAAAATTGGACATTTAATTTTGGGAAAGTACATCAACTCTTTTACATCTTAGTTGATATTGCTGGCCAATTAGAGGGCCAATGGATCGCCAGATTATATTTTAGTAGGAAACAACTCAAACATTTTAGTCAAATCTACATCTTTCTCCAATCTATTTCCCAACTGTTTAACAACAGTCCATAACATCATCAATAAGCATTATTGGAGATAGATCTAGCTAAAGTTCATTTTAGTTTGCTGAACAGGTTATTCAGTAGGTAAAAGGAATACTCCCTTTTCTTTGTGGCTCTTCATTTGATCGAAGTAATGCTCACTGAACTACTAGAGCACATATTTTGCTGCTATTTTTGATTTGTGTCCTAGAATGGTTAATTTGAATAGACTGCGACTGAGGGTCTAGAGATCGTATTATTTGCCCTTACGAATGATCTCAGTTGAAAGGATTTATAACAAGGATTGCTATCTGATATCGTTGTCATAGTAGCAGTCTACTAACTGTATAAGCTCAATAGGTTTGAGTTGGCTGATAGCCTGAGTGAGGGCATTTGCAAGTCTGACCAGTAAATCATCACCATCAAATTATATCTGTAGTGGTTCGTTTCCTTTTCCTTGATATACCTTAAATATTAATTTTCTTCCTTTAATCCTATTGATCAGATCAAGTAAAGAAAAATACCTCTTACATTCTTCAACCTTCCTGAAGAGGTCGTATTTGATTATTTAGGCGAATTATCTATTCGGGTTGTAGTTCATTGAGCAGTATACTACAAAAAATGTATGAACACTTTCAAATGATAAATCTCCAAGGATGGAACTTAATATCTCTTCAAGCTTTTTGTATTGATTCTGATATATGATGTTCATTCTCATTTTGCGGGCACGGATGAACCAGAAAATATTCATGAGGTCCTATGCATTGTAATGCTCAGGGTGTTAAATAACCTCAGCTGTTAATTTGCGAGCCAAACTCAAATGATTGTGCTCTTTTGCAGTCTCCTCCTCAGATACTTAAATTTTGATATTCGGGTTGAATTTTAGTTTGTTGCGGTATTTGAACAATTTTAACAAGTTGGAAACTCCTTCACCTCTGATATCATCAATGATGGCTTTAGTGTTTTTATTCATTATGGTTTGATATAGTTCGGCAGGGATGTGATTAAATGTTTTTGATATTTTCAGCAAAATAGGAATGTACTTATTGACCTCCTGCAATTCATTCTCTGCCAATATTTTTGCTTGCATTCCTTCGATGAAATCAAGCCAGTAGTGATGCCTGGGTATCTCATCAGCTTCTAAGAATAGGTAAGGGCATCTTTGTTCTTTTGCTTTTGAATCTTTAGACTTGATCCTTTTCATCAATTTTTCCCAATTTTCCATTCTTCTCTGCTTGATTGTCTATCTCTTGAAGCAATAGTATGATAATCTCTCGACCAAAAGCTCATAATGTTGCAGAGCAAATTATTTACCTTTTGCCTGATGTACTTCAAGTAATTCAAGTGGAAGGGTATTCTAGATCAGTTCAGAGGTGAGACTATCCATTTTGACCATCTATTCCCACATTTCCTCACGGGTGAACGTATCACTACTCATCTGTTTGACCCTCTATTATACCTCTTCTTGATTGTTTAATCTGATTTATGGGTAGAAGAGATCCTCGATGATCTCATTGAGATGATGATTTGGACTTTTGACCTTATCCATTTCTTTCCTCAGATTGAGGATTTTCATCTCATAGGAAACGTTTACTTTTTATTGCTCTTCCTTGAGACGTTTGTTTGATACTGCTCTGTTTTTTAGTTGAGCCTTGCGCCGTTTTAGTTGGATTTTATGGCGACTCTTCCCGAAAATGTTCAGAGTTGTTCTCAGCATTAATATAAATTATGGTGCATTATTAGCGAAAAACAGTGGTGAGCCAATTTTGTAATAATAAAGGCACAAAAATCAACAAACCCTCAAAAACTACGACGACACAAAGATTCATAATCTGATTAAATTATCCTGGCCTCAATTTACTTTTGAGTGGCGTAATTCTAGGCAACTTGCAGTCTGGTTTTGAGGGATGTTTCTAACATGTCATAAGAGGCGATTGTTGAGTTCAGATCTTTTACTCTGGTGTCGAGTTTGCTGTTTAGAATGATCAGATCTTGAATTTAAGCTTTTTTGTCGTTGGATTATTTCTTCAAAGATTCAAGTGATTTTGTATAAGCTTTAATTTCCTCTTTGGATCTCATTAGGGCTAGTTAGTTATCTGAATTTTTAGCTTTCTAAAGGAGATAGTTTTACTAGGATATGCTCAAACTTTTCTGCAATCTAGTAATCACATCAGTCTTATCCTTGACTGCAGATTAAAGTTAAGCATTTCTTCTCTTTAGCTAGGTTAACATATCACTGTTTTTACCAGAATCTTTGCTCAACTTCTCGTGATCTTTTTGAAGTTGGCTGTATTCTTATTATAGGTTTTTGTAATCTGAAGTTACCTTTTGGAATCTCTTCTCAAAATTGTCTAAAGTTTACAATAATTCTGCCTTTTCTCTAAGTAATCCTTATCTTTCTTTTTTGCCACTCGCTAATTTTTATCTTGTTATCATGTCATCAACTCGACGCTAATCCTCAAGTTCAGCCTTGACCTCCAATCTAAGTCGTCTTTTGACCTCCTCCAAATTCTAAAATTATTTGGCCCTTTTCTACCACCCTTTGACCACTTTGTTCAACCTCATAATTTCCTTTACATAGTCTTATTTCTCCTTCCCAAAGGCAACATTCTTATCAAGCAACACCTTATTCTTCTTTTTGAGTATATCCACACATCTACAGCACTACCCACATGCCGTATCTTCAGGACAGTGCTGCTTAGACGGATGTCTGTTGGAATACAGCGATGCTGTTCTTTGCCTTCTCATAAATATATTTTAACTGGGATAACGATATAAGAACAATAAATACTAATGATTTTTAGTGATTACCTGATCAATAAGAGAAAAAACAGGTTGATTCAATAAAACTCATAATCAAATCTCAATGTTGCTTTGAAACAGATGAAGAAATATTAGAATCACGATAAGCGATACATATCATTTCAATTGTCTTAGTTTACTGATATCGCCTAAACACAACCCAGCTCCCTTGAGCAAATCGTTGTCCAGTTAATGTAATTGTTCGACGCTTTCAATTTTTTATTTTGCCAATATTTATAACCCTTCATTTGATACTCCAATAGCTTCAAGTAACTATTTGAAAGGGATCTTGAAAATTTGCCTGGGTTAAAGCTAATTCCATTTGATTTAAGTCTTTTCTCCAGATATATTTGCAATAAAAAGCCATTTATGTCCGTTTGTCGGTTCTTTTGAGCAAAATTGACAAAGATATAGTGAATGTATTGCGCAAAAAGTGCCACACTTTTTACAGTTTGCTTTCGTGATAAAGCAATTGCACTATTTACATTTTTCTGCTTCTTTAGCTTCTACTAGAGCCTCAGGTGGAGTATCTGTTGAGTAACCACGTGTTTTTAGATCGCTTGCTAACCTTATAGAGCAACCTCTTTAGGTAAGAACAGCTTCACATTTAGAACAACTCACAATTATAACAAATTCTTCGCAGATGTCAGAGATGTTAAGTTTAAGTTATTTCGATCAACGTTTTTTGTAGAGAGGATTGTAGTTACCCATCAAAAAAAGTATTATAATCGTACTTAATTCAGAGGCATTTAACTGTACTTTAAAAGATTATCATTCCATACCTAACTCGTCATAAAACCGACTTAGATTATGTCTCTCCCATAATATGTCACAAACACTATTTTTATTGTCGATTCTCTAAACACCTCAAAAAAAGTATTATCGCAAAAAAGTATTATCATAACACACACTTCTATTTCTTCTTCCCCTTTTTATTTTGAGGATAAAAATTGTTGTGATCATATGTTGATTTGAATCATGATTTTCTCCATTTTGTATATTGGTATATTTTACAAGCAATCTAAGAGAGCAATCTCTACCTTTGGTTCAACTTCTAGGCTTCAATCATATTGCAGAAGAAAATAATGAAGTTATCAGAAGTATTGAAATTATGTTAATGTTATTCTATTCTCAGGAGGTAAAATATGGTACCATTTTATTGTGATAATCATGATTTGAAACATAGTAAGAAAATAAATATGAAATCAATCCCTCATAGCTTTGGCTAACTGACCTATCGCCTAGTACATCTTCTAGCCCATCTTGTAGTAATTTACTCCTATATATTTGCCTAAGTTTAATATTTTCTATTTTTTGTATCGGAGTAAACTAACCACCTCTTCTCTACTACAATTGCTCAAAACTTGAAGAACATGACTGATGAACTTATCTAATCTCTCGTATTTGGTCTAAATAGTCAATAATACGTACCGATTAGATGAAAGCTTCCTGATCATTGTTCCTGATCGCCAACAAATCTTTAAGTTTAAGGTCCACAGTACGACTATCCTTGCTTTCGGATCTCAGGAAAGAGTGTTCGATTAATTATTTGAGAGAGGCACGCTTTGAGTGTTGAAGTTTAAGACAACTACAGAGAAAATTGATGAATTGGACTGAAAATCTATCTTTCAAGATTTTGATGTAGTATATCAGTTTAGAAGGATCAATTTGCTACCATTTCAAACGTTCTTCACGGTTTGCCCATTACAACAAGTATAGCTAGGAATGAATCAGGCAGCAAACATTGTCTCTTTCGACTATCTTCTGCCCATCTTCACTAAATACCACCTTCAAAATTTAATGCAGATAGTCAGATTGCTCATAATTTTCAAAGGCTCCAATGGAACATTCCAACATCACCAGACCAATTTTGAATATGTCAAGTGATCTTTAAGCTTATAAATTTGCTGGTTGACTTATGGAGCTCTTCATGAAATTTTTCTGAGTCATATTCATTTCAAAAATGCTGAGTAATAAGGTATATACTTGGTCTTTTGAGGGGTCTTGATGTGATAGATCGAATTTGATGTACTATTTGTGAAATGGTAGTATAGACCCATCCCAAGCTTGATCTATCCCTAGTTTCCTATAAGAATCTGAGAAGGTGATAACCCTCCAAATTGCATTTAGGTCAAATCGTAGAACAACTTCAGACTTGTAAAGACCTGATCAAATACTTCACGTATTACTGACTCAGGAAAAGTAAGAACCACCTCTAAAAGATCCAGAAGTGATCCTTCCTCAAAATAATCAATCAATATCGAGATAGCACCTTAGGGGTAGTTGTAAGAAACCGAATGAATTTTGATAAATGGATGAACCGCATTCTAACGACCAAGTTTATCATGCCAGAAATTAACCCAATCTTTAATAGAATTTCTTGATTATCTAGTATTTGTAGGCTCCTCTCTGACACACATTAATTTGAGAGTTGGTACATGTAGCATTTTTTTGATAGTACCTGTATTATGTCCTCTTTTTATGACATCTAGAGTTATACATTAGCTGATTTTGTAGACTGGAGCATTTGGTTTTTTGAGAGATAGAGGTTTGCTCTTTCGAACATGATCTATCGTTTAGCCTTCTTGAAATTATTTGGTAAACTTTTTCTGCATTTACAAATATCGCTTATATGTCTCTAGTGGGTTCCCATTTTCTTATTTTTTGCTCTTATCCGGTCTTTTTTCCTAAATTAACCCACACCTACCAAACTGATCGGATTGAGGTACTTCTTCACCTGCTCATATTATCTCTCTTTTACAAGTTTGTCATATTCATCAGGAATGACCTTATCAATGCTTTTGCTGACTAGACTTAGAACTACCCTTTTTGACGCATTTGAAAAGCATCCGGAAAACGATTGTAAGGCATACGTGGTTTACGCCAAGTCGTCTAGCGAAATTGAGGTTTATCTTGTTCAGGAGATTTGTGATCCTCATCACGCTATTGTTGTTCGGTCTTGAGGTGGAAGTTGGCGGGATAGGCTAATACTTTTTATGATTTGCGGATAGTGTTGTTGGAAGTATACTAATTGGGTCGTAAAGTTGCCGTCTCCTGATTCATTTAATAAGTTATATGAATACCAATTAATTCCAAAAAACCCACACTCTAACGACACTCTATCTCCTGCAACTTATTTTTAAGCTCAAGTAGTATGATGCAAAAGGAAGTATTATCACATTGTCTCAGGTCTACCCTAATTGACAGCATCAATGCTCTTCTTTTCTTCAAAGGACTCAGTCTTACCCTCTTGATAACGACCTGTCTCTAACAATTTCTCATCGGGACAATTGCCTCCTAAATTTACTAACTACATGTTCATATCTGTTTGCTTCTTGGTATGCTCGATCAATTGCTCTAAAAGTTTTTTATGGAAGACTATCTAAACCGGTAGCTCGACTGAATCATACTTGGCATCAGGTTTCATCAGGTGATACAGCACTTCTGTCACTTTCTCCATGACAAAAGGAATCGACCAGGTGAACAAATTCATGAAATTTGGCAGTAGATAAGGATGAGGACTCTACATAAATTGTTGGATGTTAAGCGTATTGTTCTTTATAGTGCAAGAGAAATACCTAGAATTTGATGACAGCTCCTTTGTTATTGTAAAAATCGCAGTAATTAGGAGCTGAGAAGATGGTGATAACTGCTGGAAATTTCTATGCCCCCGACCATTTGTACATCTTGTACCCTTCAGCCTGAGCTTCATGGGCCCTGATAACTGATATTACTTTGGTCTTCTCAAAAAATTGCTTAGTTAGTGATCGTCCAAAGAAGTATGAACAACCTCGCACATCATTAGGTTTGACTAGAGTGTCATTGGCTTCTGTTTTGTTATCGATTGGATCCGCCCACATAAGATCACAGAATAGACCAGATTTTGGGATTTATCTGAATCTTTCTATTTTTTTGATATCTTCGAGCTAAGATAACCTTATTTTTTACCTCTTTAACTTCATGGGAAATGCCTCCATGAACACACAAAAACTTCTTATTGAGAATACAAGCTAAAGGCAGTTGATCGAACATTTCCATTGTCAGATCATAGGCTTCTTGTCCGTATTTGTTAAGACCTAATCTGTAATAAAAAAGGTACATTCCTGCCTAAAATTAAAATAGGAGGTCAATTGACGGCATTCGTGATTGCCACGAAGCATGATCACCTCCCTTGGTCGGCATATCTTCATGGCGAGGATGAGAAGAAGGACTTCGATTGAAAAACTACCTCTGTCCACATAATCTCCAAGGAAAATGTACTTTGTAGTCTATGAGTTTCCTCCAATATCGGTCTCAAGCAATTTGAGGAAATCATAAAATTGCCCATGAATATCTCCCACAATCGTAATAGGGTCATCAATAGCGATTAAATTCGGCTCACTCTCTAAATCGCAAGAATACTACTGAATATATTGGTAGCTTCATTGACGATACGCCTATAATCCTAAAAACTGATTCTTCCTTCCTTCTTGAGGAACTCCTTCAGAAGTATAACTTGTATTTTCCCACCTTGGAAGAGTAGTTATGATTTGAGAGGTTTTTGAGGAGGTGGAGGTAGACCTTTGAATACTCTTGTGTTGCCTGGATCCTTGAGAAGCTCCATTGATTTACTATTAGTGTTTAAAATGAATCAAATATTATATTACTACACCTTATTGATTGATCAATCGAAATGGTAGAAATGATATCACTTATTTCAACCGAATGTCTCAAGCATCACGTAGTAAATCTCAACAGCTCCGAATTCGTTACGAGGAAGGGTGGACAACTTAGCATCCATTCTGATAATGCTTTTGTTGCAGATCAGTTGAAGACTGTCTTTTTATGCCTCCTTGTTATTTTTTCTGATGAGTGGGAGCAATCTTTATACCCTGTCATCTCGCTCTAAAGACCCCACCATTACTTTGATATCTTTTCCTTCATCTCTGTGATTTGTGAGCTGCCTGATAATCAAAAATACCTTATCAGATTCATTTTCCATTTGACTGCAAACATTTTTATATTGTTCTAACTCTTTCTGCTGCAATTTGCATAACTCGAGCATTTTCTATACTTGTTTGCTTTAGGAATGACGTCTGAATGGGTAGCTTAGCAAATATATCGGTTTTTTGATGAAAACATCAGTAGCAAATGAGGCAGTAGTCTTGGCCATATTATAGGTCGCTTTTACTGTTGTTGCTGTTGTCTTGATGCCGAAAATGCTCAGATGCATCAGCATGTCCCCAATAAATAGACCTGCCCCTACTGCGGTAATTAGCTTCATTCCATTGAGGGTCATGAAGAGACGAATGAGATCATCAGTGACGATAAAGGAAGGAAGATCAATTTTGGGAATGAGGAGTTTAACAAATGAGTCGAGACCATGCTATTTGAGGAGTTGAGTTAGTTTAATAAGTATTTCCGAGTCCATTTGGTAATTATAATAACTAGAATAGAATCAAGGACCAGTATTTATAGGATGATGTTCTTGTACTCCCAGGCTAAAACATAAAACAAGTCATATGTGACCTCATTTTAATGGGTTACTTGGATCCATCCTGAACAAAAAAAGCCCAAATAGACAGGAAAAATAATTTTAAACTCTGTTAATGCTAATTATTGACTTTCAAAAGAGCAGTTATGCAAGTATGCTCATTTTGATAGGATTTATTCAACAAACCTTTGCTATTTATTACCTTTTAGACTTTATAATTCATCACATGGACAGTACAAGAGATATAAGTCTTAGCGATTAATCTACACCAGTTTATCATATGAAGCTAAAACGACTCCGATAAAATCTTCGGGAAAAATTTGATCAACTGTTGAATGAAGAGATGTAGAGAGTGGAAAAAAATATGAGGGTTTGCCTGATCTATGTATTTTCAGGTTGGAGAGCTTGAAAGTTGACAGGGCATTTCACATGAATTATAGATTCAACTAAAAAACGAGCAAACTCTACCCTATTGTCTACAATGATATGGATGAGCAAATATCGGAGGAAGTCGAAGTCAATCAAGCCCAGGTGAATAACTAAGACACTTTTGGAATTAATCGCAAAATAGGCAATTTTCAAAGAACAAGCTCCAGCGGCAAGAAATGCAAAAAGCTTCCAAAAGCCTATGAGTAATTCAGCTCCTCAAAAAAGACCAACAAGCCTGCTCTTAAGAGAAAACTAGGGCCTTTATTTTGCTGATCATCCTGAAGCCACAGGCAAATTATCAGTCTTCAAACATTCACAATCTTCAACGATCAAGCAAAAGCCGAAAAAATGATTGTCTGCCTCCCTTACTCAACAAATATTACTTTTCAATTATGACTCTAAAATTCATTGATTCCCATTCTTATTTGA
>Ga0100402_1003559_pt1 | contig 16901 bp, 17 predicted proteins | sample CryGeyme20150102_FD_80419 | JGI IMG/M metagenome (GOLD analysis project Ga0100402, IMG submission 80419) | Groundwater microbial communities from Crystal Geyser aquifers in Utah, USA - Crystal Geyser metaG 2015-0102 | ecosystem: Environmental > Aquatic > Deep subsurface > Groundwater | place...
TATAATGCTGTGAACTGCACACGAACTTCAACAAAGAATATCTGTGCGATCTAAAATTTTGGATAAGCGAGAAGCGTTTTTACTCTTCTGGTTGGGCTTCTAGCCTTCGCAAATGATTATTCCAATCTTCAAAAGGGTCAGCCAGCTGTGTCGAAAAATTAAGGCTTCTATCGCACTCGGCATCTGACAGAAGACTCTGATCTAAAGCCTTACGAATTTCTGGAAGAATAGTTTTTTTTCCAATAAATACTAATCTTTGCGAGCGATCCCCATACTTGGGGTGCCAATTTTTTTGTATATATGCTCGAGAAGTCTCATCTTTGGGCCAATCTTTTTCATCGCAACTTGCCCACCAAAAACCCTTTGGCCCATATTCCCTAACAGTTCCAGCTATAGCCATTTCTGCCATGAAGTCAGGTTGGGAAGCCACCCAAAAATAACCTTTTGCTCTATACAGACCAGGGAATTCTGTATGTAAAAAATTAAAAAATCTTTCAGGGTGAAAGGGTTTTCTCGCATCGAATGAAATAGAAGAAATACCATATTCGTCTGTTTCAGAACTTTCCTCACCTCTCATAATTTTTAACCAACCTGGCGATTGAGAAGCTTTATCGAAATCAAACATATTTGTATTGAGTATTTTTTCTAGCGAAACTTTTGAGTATGAAGTTTTGATAATTTTAGCATCAGGATTAAGAGAACTAATAACAGCACATAGTTTTTTTAATTCAGCCTCAGAAACAAGATCTGATTTATTTATTAGAATAACATTTGCAAATTCTATCTGATCAACTAAAAGGTGTGCAATAGATCGTTGATCATCATCACCCAGCTCAATATTTCGATCTTTAAGATCTTCAGCACTTTGGTAATCTTGTAAAAAATTACATGCATCAATAACGGTAACCATTGTATCTAGTTTTGCAAACTTAGACAGTGACTGACCATTTTCATCCTCAAAGACGAAAGTTTCAGCTACTGGAAGAGGTTCTGATATGCCCGTTGACTCAATGACAAGGTATTCAAATCTATTTTCTTTAGCAAGCTTATTGACCTCTTGAAGCAGGTCCTCACGTAGAGTACAACAAATGCAACCGTTAGACATTTCTACGAGCTTCTCTTCGGTACGAGATAGTTGTGCATGAGCGTTTTTTACCATCTCAGCGTCAATATTGATTTCACTCATATCGTTGACAATGACAGCAATTTTCTTCCCTTCTCTATTGTTCAATATATGGTTGAGAAGAGTTGTTTTACCCGCACCTAGAAAACCTGAAAGTACGGTAACGGGAAGTCTTTGTTTATTATTTATTTCGTGCATGGATAAACCCAAATTTTATAAAAAACTTTCACTATATAGTATAAACACAGCGAAAACAACGATATTTAAAAAAACCAGGGTAAATGCATTTAAATTTGTTCAATCAGTTGAGCTGAGTATAACAAATTTGTACACGCTTTCGTTTGTTTTTTTCTAAAGCTAGCTTTAAATGACGTGTCGTTTTTTAAAAGACCTAAAAAAATTTACGTAGTCATGGTAAATGACTAGTAGCATTCCTCTAGACAATCATTTTTTCCCGTATCTTCTCTTATGAAGCCGTGGTGTTAACGTCACTATAGCACCTTTAATACAAAGTGATTTTAATAACGTTACGTCTGTTGAGATTTCATTACTTTTATCGTCAATTTTTACTTGCCCTAAAAGCTTACGATCCGCACAAGGCTAAGCGTTAGTTCTGGGTTACGCTTTCTTAGCGCCCTCGCTTGCTTTACGCCACGTAACGTTTGACCATCAATGAGAATTTTTTTCAAGGAGAAGCGCTTTCAACTGAAGGAGCCAATGGATACAGGCTTGTTGAAAGACCTTAGGGTCAAGGGGAGAAAATACCTGTGACAGGGTAACGTGTGAAGAGACGCCATTAGCCAGACTTGAAAATTCGGAAAAAAGTTTAATATTCTTCAGCGAAATATTCAATTTCTTTTCAACTTTCTGATTCAGACAACATCCCACAAATTGATAAGGTATAAACGTCTAATAATAAATGTTTTTTAGTGTGCACATCCTGTGGATCTTGACCATCGCTAGAATGTTCAATCAATATAACATTCATTATTATCTCTTTGACTTGACGAAACAGTCTAGAATGAATGGTTTCCTCAAATATGCAGGCGAATGTCACAAATTTGGATGCGTTTCCCTTGGCCCTATTCTAGTATTTATTGATGCAATTTTATGCAGGTGATATCGTTTGAACCATCTTTTATTTTAAACGAGAGGAAATAAATGATAACAGATCAAGAATTGGTAAACTGGATTTTTTAAAACTGATTGGGGTCACTGCACGGACCAATAATAATAATGAAATGATCTCTGCAAAATATAAGATTGCAAGTATGGCAAGAAAGTATAAGGATGAAAAATTAGCTGATCATTTCAAAAATAGACTACCTCCTGTAATTGCCTACGCAGTTTATATTGAGTATGAGCGTGATGAATATGGTGAGTATACTTATTTTATTGGAGAGTGGGTGGAAAGCTTTGGTGGGCATGATACAGAGCGCTTTGAGCAGTTAGTGATCCCTGCTAGCTATTATCAAAAATTTACCACATGCTCGGCCAAAATGCCTGATGTCGTGGTTGATGCGTGGCAAAATATTTGGCAAATGCGGCCGACTGATTCGGGGGCTAACGTAAATATATTGCTGATTTTGAAGTTTATGATCAGAGAGTGGTGGATGTAGAGCACACGGTTATTGATGTTTATATTGGTGTTGATCCAAAAACAAAGGTGATATGATAAGAATAATATCAGATCATTTGAGTTAAGGAATAAAATATATGAAAAGAATAATCCAGCTAGCGTTGTGGATTTTAATACTACAGCTTATCAGTTATGGCATGGGTATGATCACCCGAGCTAATTTAGACCCTTGGTATATATCATTATCGAAATCCTCATTGACGCCGCCGGGCTATATATTTGGTATTGTGTGGAGTATATTATACATCATATTAGCAATCGTGGGTTGGCAACTCTATCAAAAGACTAAACTTGCTGAAGCGAGCCAATTACAAGTCGTATTTATCAGTCAGCTCATTTTAAATGAGCTATGGACGCCACTATTTTTCTATTTACATTGGCCAGGGGCTTCATTGATTTGCTCAATTGCAATTGCTTTACTGACCTCAAAATTTTTGATGTTGGCTTGGACTCGAGCAAGGCTGTTATTTTGGTTGATGATTCCTTATTGGATATGGGTCATTTTTGCATCATATCTAAATTTTTTCATCTGGTGTAAAAATACTTAATGCTTCATTAACTTTCTGAGATGTTTAATAAAGTAACATAGTCGTTCACTTGCTGTGGGTGCTATCCTACTTATAATTGCAACTATTGTATTGAGCTAATAAATCCATAGGAAGACCTCTAGGTAGAGATTGATGAATTCGATTATTATTATAAAGTTAAATAGTTATCTGCTGAAGGCAGCGGGAGGTGAATCTGACCAGGGGTGCTGATCAGGTTTTCAGGCATAAAAAAATTGCTCAAGGCGGTTATTGATAAATTTTTTATAGTAAAATCGGCCGGTTCATGCAAGCGTTTTGTGGCCGGACGTGGTAAAAATTTTCAATTTTAGTGTCTACTTGCACACAGCGATGTAGCGATAATTTTGGAGTATTAAACGAGCAATAAATCGGTGAGGTCGGAAGATATTCTACCTGATGACGTTAACACAACTGAAATCGCTGGTGTGCATATCCGTAAAGGTATTGTTTCTGGAGTGCTAGCAAGTGCCGTTTTACTAGAATCGAAAAGCTCTAGTAGTGAGGATAAAAATCAAGTAATTACTATGATTGAGAAATTGGCTCCAGCAGTGGTTGCGATTGGTTTCCATAATCACGTCACCTGGAAAAATAAAAAAATACAGGACATTTTTAATGCGGCGGCAGGTTTATCCGAGGCTTAACTAGTTACTTATTTATATTCCTGCACAATGTGTCAAATTCATCTGAAGCGTTAACACTACCCTTGATCAGCTTTTTATTGGAAAATTTTCAGTATATAAGAAAGAAGTACCTTCTTAGTGGGTTTTGAATGTAAAACAAAAAGATAACATGGTAGGAGATTTGGAATGTACAAAGAGATAGTTGAACTTGATTCATTAAAACTAATAGGAGTTACCGCACGTACAAACAACGAAAATGAAATTGATCCAGAGAAATCAAAAATAGCGAGAACCGCTTACAGATACTGGAGCGAAAACTTAGCAAATAATTTTAAATATAGATTGTTTCCGAATATCACATACGCTGTTTATACCGATTATGAGAGTGACGAATGTGGTGATTATACTTATTTTATCGGGGAGTTAGTCGATACTTTTAAAGGCCAGGGTAATGAGGCTTTTTAGCAATTAATCATCCCTGTGAGTCGCTACCAAAAATTCACAACGCAAACTGGAAAAATGCCAGAAGTTGTTATTAACGCATGGCAAGCCATTTGGCAAATACCACCCAGTGATTTTGGTGGCAATAGAAAATATATTGCTGATTTTGAAGTTTATAATAAAAGAGCGAGTGATCCCAACGATACTATGGTTGATATATTTATAGGTATTGAATAGTGTTTAAGTGATTCTATGGAAAATCTCTAATCCGTATCAAACTCGTCATACTTACACGTCAATAATGCTCTCACATGGTAAAAATATCATGTGGGTATCTAAGTATTTGGGGCATGTGGAGGTTGAAATGGTGATGAAAACTTATGGTCGCTGGTACCCAATCATTCAATCCAATCAGGCTATCGCCCGGCTCATAACAGGGGCGCTCATCTAAGTACCGTGAATCTGCGACATTACGTTTGCTTAGAGCCTAAGCCCATATACCATGTTAAAATCACCTCCAATGGCAAGACATTAGCCTTGGGGCAATATTAGCATTTTATAGGGTGTGCTTGTGACTGAGATTGTAATTTATACGGCCAAAGATGACCATATAGAGCTAGACGTTAGCATTGCCGATGAAATTGTTTGGTTATCCATGAGTCAGATGGGTGAGTTATTTGGCCGAGATAAGTCAGTTATTTACGGCACTTGAATAATATATTCAAAATCAATGAGTTAGACAGAGATTCAGTTGTTGCAAATTATGCAACAACTGCCGCTGATGGTAAAACCTACCAAGTTGATTACTATAACTTAGACGCCATCATATCCGTTGGCTATCGGATAAATTCCAAGGAAGGCGTTCAGTTTAGAAAATGGGCGAGCTAGGTCTTGAAAGATCATCTAATCCGTGGATATACGACCTATGACAAACGGTTGTCTGAGCACGGTGTGCGCGAATTACAGCAGACCGTTGAGTTGTTGCAAAAGACGTTGGTGTATCATGGGATGGTCAATGACCTTGGGCAGAAAGCGATTCAGCTAATCCTAGCTTTCACGAAGACTTGCTATTGGCTTATGATCAAGGGGAGTTGAAATTACCGACCCAAACCAAAGACGCTACGCCAAGACTAAATTACGAGATGGCATTGTCTGCGATTGAATCATTGAAAGTGGATTTGGGTGCTCGCGGTGATGCGACTTACTATTCTGAATAACCTTGAGCAAATTTTTGGCGGCGAGTTTTTTGTATAAAACTGCTGAATAAAAAGCCGCGCACCTATTGTATTTTGTTATCAAGGGCCATCTATTTACTGGCGGGAACAAGCGTATTGGTAGTTTTATATTTTTGCTTTATCTGAAATCGCAAAGCATGCCGATAAAAGTCAATGAAAACGGTTTAGTGGCGTTGGCTCTGTTGGTAGCTGAAAGTGATCCTGGGCATAAAGAAATGATTATTCGACTGATAGTTAATTTGTTAATGGATTGACGGTTAAATAACGGCGATTTTATACAAGGATGGTAATGACGAATGAAGAAACCATAACTGTTAAATTTAGTTGAAGGGTCAAATAACCACTTCGAAATATACTGCAATGACGTGGTTTCAAATCGATTATAAAATGTATGCGTAGTGATTTAGATATTAATTGAATCAGACTAGATGTATCCAAGAAACCATAAAGAAAAAACTGGATCTCTATATTTGAGTAAGCGATATCAAGGCGAGTTGTTTTCACAATGGACACTCTATTTTTTCAGGAAAAAAATCGAGACAAATCTCGAGATTTTTTGCTTTCTGCAATTTTGGAAGAAAGTTATTCCCTTATCAAAGAATATGCTGATCAGTATTTAATATACAAACTTCCTTAAAAATATACACGTTCATTATTTAAAAAAAGCGGTGATAAAGCTGTTTCCATAAAAAAATCGCAATTTGAAATTGAGAAAATTCGCGCATTTTATTCAGTTCATCACAAATATTCTTAAGCTCTCTGGTGGAATAATTAAAGAAGAGGAGTCTAGCAAAGAATTAATGGGTGTGTTTTAGCTTTGAGATATTATATAAAAATGACTGGCGCGCAAATAGGTAATATTCTTGGTATTATCATGAAGCTATACGTTTTTATTTTCGACTCAATTGCGCATATTTTCGGGTTTAAAAAAATCCGAAGTAAGTTTTCTGAATAACGAAATATATTCAAAAAATAATAAATTATGATGTCAGAAAAACTTACCATCTGCACCACATATCGTACCCAAATGGCTATTACAAAAATATCTATGATTTCATGGCAACGGTTGTGATTATCAACACGTGGGTCGTCGATTGTTTCAAAATGCTGCGAAAAAGTAGGCGATAAGTTCATAGCGGGCTCCTGACTATAGTCGATACTAAGGCCGTTATAAACAAAAAAACCTTTAATAATTAATGACTTATCAAGCGCAATTGGTCAAAAAATGTAATGCGTTTGCCCTGAAGGAAAGATTGGTGAGTTCCCTTATTAAGATTTAAATAGTCATTTGGTGGAGGCGGCGGGAGTTGAACCCGCGTCCGCAAGCACTACACCCTTGGCACTACATGCTTAGTGGCATCTTTTAAGTTTAACGAATATTGCGCCGAAGCACAGGCTAAACATTCGCGAGCTTTTAAATTTTAACAAAATAGTTCAAAGCTAACTATTCTGCGAACTTGTGTCAGTATGACTATCAATACAAACCCACAAGTAAGTTTGGTTGATAGTGCTAAGCCGGTTTTTAAGCGGCTACGGCTATAGGTGCGAAACCACCTTTAGCTTTAGCGATTTTTGCGTCGTTTGCGACTATCTTTTTGCAACATGTTTAACGAGGTAAGTTACTTCCTCGGCATGCTCCTTAGGTTTTGTTACCGACGTCGAAGCCATGACGCCCCCTAATAAGATTTATCAGTATAGCAAAAAAATAATGAATATACAAGTTGTATATTTGATTAGCGCTGAAGTGTTTTATATCCTCTCAGTCATCATTATTCAAATGCGTTTTAAGCCTTGTAGGCGCTGTTGAGTGATTTTCCACTCTCGTTCTTTTATTGATGCGCGCTTATCATGCAACTGTTTACCTTTGGCAAGGCCAAGTTCAGCTTTTATGCGTTGATTTTTAAAGTACAAAGCAAGAATCACTACAGTGTACCCTTTGCGTTGGATATAGCCGATTAGTTTACTTATTTCTTTGCGTTTTAATAGCAGTTTTCGGGTTCTGTCTGGTTGGGGTTGGATATGTGTAGAAACTGTAGCTAGAGGTGTAATCAAGCTACCAATCATCCACGCTTCATTATCTTTCATCAAGACGTAACTATCCGTCACTTGTGCTCGCCCAGCTCGTAAACTTTTTACTTCCCAACCTTTTAAAACAAGACCGGCCTCTATAGTTTCTTCAATTGTAAAGTCATGCCGGGCTTTTTTATTAACGACAATATTGGGTCGTTGATTTGCTTTCTTATTCATTAGATTTCCATTAACTTTTGCGAATTTTACCGCAATGTCATTTGCCTCATTAGTTTCATGCTATATACTATGTATTTAGGTTACTAAATTACCAGTATTTATGACAGTCATCAAGCGTTCAGCGAAAGTTCCTTTCACCGCAGCACAAATGTATACTTTAGTGAATGATGTTGAAAAATATCCTGAATTTCTTCCCTGGTGTGAATCTAGCGTAGTGCACGCACGCAATGAAGATGAATTGAGAGCCACATTGACTCTAGCGAAAGGTGGTTTGCGAAAATCATTCTCGACATGTAATCGTATGCAAAAAAACAAAGTAATCGACGTCAGACTGATTTCAGGGCCATTTAAGCATTTGAAAGGGTTTTGGCGGTTTGAAATGTTGCCTAATAATGATTGTCGAGTTACATTAGATTTAGAATTTGAGTTTTTGAATAAATTAATAAGCTTGGCACTTGGGCCGATTTTCAACCAAATTGCTAATACTTTAGTCGATAATTTTGTCAGCCGTGCTTATCAACTCTATGGACGTGAGCAATGATAAATGTTTCAGTGGCTTACGCGAGCAGTTCTAATTTACAAGTGGTCATAGAATTATCGGTTGATATCGGCTGTACTGTGCAGCAAGCTATCAAGCAGTCAGGATTATTACAGCAGTTTCCAGAGATTGATTTACAGCACAACTCGATAGGAATCTATAGTCGTAAAGTTACTCTAGATTATGAGTTGAGCCCTAATGACAGAGTAGAAATCTATCGCCCATTGCAGATTGACCCTCGTCAAGCACGGATGAGCCGAGTCAAGGCTGAGCGCAGCAAAAATTGAGCAAACTTTAATAGCTATACACTAAAATTATTCAGGTCTTACTTAAATTTTTAGCCTCATCTGAACGAGTAATTTTTATTAAATGCTCAGAACTATCAAAAGTTAGCGTCAAATATTTTTTATAAGTGCGTCGTGAGCCTTTAGGTTTTAGTGTGTAAATAAAGTCCCATCGATCATTCGTAAATGCTGAATCAAGCACCGGATTACCCAAAATGTAGGCACATTGTGCTTTAGTCATACCAATTTTCAATTGTGAAATATCTTCTGAAGTATAAATATTACCTTGTTCAATCGCAGGCTTATACCCAGAAATAATGCTGCAACCCGTAAGCATGGCTACAGTGATAAATAAAATCGGCAATAATTTGTACATTTTTCACATTCCTGTTGGTGTCTAAGGTCACACAATGATAACCTAAAACAATAGCATGAGAATAGGAATAAACGCTTTGACTGATCGAGATTTACGTGATGCTGGATTAAAAGTTACCACTCCCAGAGTGAAAATTTTAGAAGTTCTCGAAAAGGCGAACCAGCGACACCTAAGTGCAGAAAATGTTTATAGAATACTGCTGGAAGCAGGTGAAGACATTGGCTTAGCCACGGTTTATCGTGTACTTACCCAATTTGAAGCAGCGGGTTTAGTAAACCGCCATAATTTTGAGAGTAATCATGCCGTATTTGAATTAGATGATGGCAAGCACCATGATCATATCGTTTGTATTGAGTGTAATAAAGTTGTCGAATTTTTCGATGAAATGATTGAAGAAAGGCAGTTGGAAATTGCTAATCGGTATGGGTTTGCAATTTCTGAGCATGCTTTGACATTATTTGGTTTATGTCAAGATTGTCGGCAATGATATTCGATAAAGTATTAACGATCGTAAACGTTTGCTGATCGATTTCTACATTTAATAGCGCAGGGGTTTTTGTTTGAAAATTTGTAGTGCGTAGCGTTTCAGGGATGAGGTGTACATCAAAGTAATGTTGTTGCTTGTTAACTGCTTGAACCGTTAAACTAGTGCCATTAAGGGCGATAAAACCTTTGGTAAAAATATATTGAATCCATTTTTCAGGAACTTGACACTCAAGTATCGTCTGTTCATTTGTTTGTCTAACTGTGAGAACTGTTGCTGTTGTATGAATATGTCCCGATAATAAGTGACCACCTATTTCATCCCCAAAACACGCTGCACGTTCGATGTTAACAATATCCCCTGGTTTTCTGGTTTTCAAATTTGTATCTTTATAAGTTATATCTATCACATCGAATGTTATGCTTTGGGTGCCTATTTCAACGACAGTTAAGCATATGCCGTCAACTGAGACGCTTGCGCCAATACTCAGAGAATGTAGTAATTCGGATTGGGCCACTTCTAATATTAGGCGGTAGCTACCGGGTTGCGAATAAAATTTTGAAATTTGAGCGGTGCCTTGAATGATTCCGGTAAACATTAAGCCTCCGCTAACAATTCTTCAGCATGAGCGAGAGTTTGCTGAGTTATTTTAATACCACCAACCATTCTGGCGATTTCTTCAATACGCTGCTCACGATTTAGAGTGGTTAACTCTGAAATGGTTTGCTTAGCAGTATTTTTTTTGAAAATTTTAATATGCTGTTGTCCTTGAGCGGCCACTTGGGGTAAATGAGTGATGCATAGAACTTGAGACTTATGGCCTAGTTGGCGTAATAGTTTGCCAACAATTTCAGCAGTGGCGCCACTGATACCAACGTCGACTTCATCAAATACCAGCGTGGGAGTATCATCTTGCTGAGCAGTAATCACTTGGATGGCTAAACTAATTCTTGATAACTCACCCCCAGAAGCTACTTTTGCCATACTCATCATCGCAGCACCAGGATTAATGTTGATTAGGAATTCCACTTGGTCCATTCCACTTTGAGAGGCAGCAGTTTCTTTAAAATCAACTTGAATTGAAAATTGAGCTTTAGGTAAACTTAAACTTTGAATACTTTTGGTAATTTGCTTGCTAATCTTAGCCGCAGTTGTTGCTCGAGCTTGATGTAATTGAGTGGCAAGTTGTTTATAAATTTGCCATTGCTTTGAAACTTGCTGCTCTAAATCAATTTCTTGCTGCTCACAACCGGCATATTTATCGAGCTTAGCTTGCAAATGCTGATGGTGAAAAACTAAATTTTCTGGTGAGACATGATGTTTTCTTGCAGCAGAATGTAAAAGCGTAACGCGTTGATCGATTTGCGTCAGTGCCTCTGGATTTGCTTCAATAGCTTGGTGCAAATTTAATATTTCGTCATAAGCTTCGGATAATTGAATGTTTGCGCTGCGAATTAAATCTAGTGTGTTTGTGCATTCAGGAAAATGTTTTTGAACTTCAACCAATCGTTGCTCAATACTATTCAGTTGATGGCATAAACCAGGCTGAGAGTCATCATTTAAAACTGCTAAGCAGTACTGTAAATCTGCTTGTAAAGTTTCAGAGTGAGCAAGCTGTTGTTGCTGCTTGGTTAATTGTTGCCATTCATCTTCTTGTGGAGCGATCTCATTGAGTTCTTCAACTTGGTATTCTAATAAAGCACGATTCGCATCATCGATTTTTAAACTCAGAAATTCTTCTAGAGTTTGCTTAGCTTGTTGCCATTGTAAGTAAGCTTGCTTGACATCCGCTAATAGCGTCCGCTGATCAATTAAACGATCAAGGATTTCACGTTGATTATCTTTTTGCATCAATGCGTGATGTTGGTGCTGACTATGAATATGCACAAGATAGAGTGCCAATTGACGCAATTGCTGTAAAGTTACAGGCGTGCCATTAATAAAACTTTTTGAACGTCCCCCGCGCAGTAGCTGTCGGCGTATAATACATTCACTTGCTGAGCTTAATTCTTGTTGGTTAAGCCACTTTTGAGCCTGAGGGATATTCGTGATGTCGAATACTAAATTGATTTCACAGCGCTCAGCATCGTGTCGAATTAACTGTGGGTCAGCTCGGCAGCCAAGAGCAATATCTAAAGCATCAATCACAATTGATTTTCCTGCACCTGTCTCACCGGTAACAACGGTCATCCCACTTGTTAAATCTAAATCTAAATTTTTAATAATAGCAAAGTTGCTAATGATGATTTGTCTCAGCATAGTGAAAATCCTATCTATTGTGATTGCTTTGCTTACCCCAGCCTAATTTATCTCGTAAATTGTCAAAATAATTATATCGGAAGGGATGAATTAATTGTAGCTTGTCTGGGTAAGATTGAATGGTAATGTTACTTCCAGCAGGGATATGTATGATTTCAAGCCCATCACAACGAAAACTTGCATCTTCTAAATTTTTAGGGCTCAAACTGATTTCAGTGATGGATTCTTGCGGCACTACGACGGGACGATTAGATAAAGTGTGCGAAAACATTGTCAGCAGTGAATACGCTTGTAACCTTGGATGCAAAATTGGGCCACCTGCGGATAAAGCGTAAGCCGTTGAGCCTGTAGGGCTTGAGACAATAATCCCATCAGCGCGTTCACTTGCTATACAATGTTTATCGATGTGGATATCAAAATTGAGCATGCTAGGATTATTGCCTTGCTTGATCACGGCGTCATTAATGGCAAGTGCTTTATAAAATAATTGTTGCTTAGAGAAAATTTCTACTTCTAGAACTAAGCGTTGTTCGACTACAAATTGGCCCGTTAAAATTTCACTTAAAGTTGCTGAAAATGCTTGTGGAGCGATATCAGCCAAGAATCCTAAATGACCTTGATTGATTCCTAAAATAGGTTTATTGTGTAAAATGGCTGAACGAGCGGCATGTAGTAAAGAGCCATCGCCACCAACAACAATAATTAAATCACAATATTTGCCTAAATCTTCTGCTGAAACGATCAAGTTTGGAGATTGAGAAATACAATGATTGGTGCCTTCAGCGACTACCACTTGAAAACCTTGCTGATTAAGAAATTGATAGACCTGACTCACGGTTTCAGAGACTTGCGCTAATTGTTTTCGGCCAATCAAACCAACAGTATTGAAGCTTGATGTTTTCAAAAAGTTTCCTTGCCACGATATATTTAAACCCAATTACTTGCAGTATACTTGAAATTTTACCCTATTGCCCACATCTATTCGACTAAACTTTAACTAGGAGAGGCTAAGTTTATGAGTAAAGACCCTCAGCAAGAGAATCAAGATTCTGCAGAAAAGTCTGGCGAAATGTCAGGCAGTAATCCTGCTGAATTACTTGGGGTGGGCGCGAGTAATAAAGATCTAAAAATGCAAGTCAGTCAGCTAGAAGCGGCACTTGAAACAGCCAAAGCAACCATCGATGAACATAAAGACCGGGAACTGCGCGCAATTGCAGAAGTTGAAAACATACGTCGTAAATCACAGCTGAGCGTTGAAAAAGCTAGAAAATTTGCAATAGAATCCTTTTTAAAAGAGTTTCTGCCAGCAATTGATAGCTTAGAGCATGCGATGCAAGCTGCTGAAAATGCCGATCAAGCCCTGTTGGAAGGGTTAGTTTTAACTGAAAAAATGATGATGGAAATACTCAATAAATTTGGAGTCGAGCAGGTATACCCAGAAGGGGAAAAATTTGACCCTGAATGGCATGAGGCATTATCGACTCAGGTAACAACTGATGTTGAGGCAAACACTGTCATGACGGTCGTTCAAAAAGGTTATCAATTGAATGGACGACTCGTTCGTCCAGCAAGGGTCATCGTCGCAAAAGCAGGCTAGAAGGCTTGAATTTAGCGGCTGTAACCCATAAGTTAAGAATTAAGTAATATTTGGAGACAAAGTAAATGGCAAATAAAAACGTGTGTATAGGTATCGATTTAGGAACGACCAATTCGTGTGTTGCAATATTAGAAGGCGGCAGTCCTAAAGTAATAGAAAACTCTGAAGGGCACCGTACCACCCCTTCAGTTGTTGCATATCTTGATGAAGAAGTAAAAGTTGGTGTGACCGCAAAGCGGGGTGCAGTAACCAATCCAGAAAATACTTTGTTTGCAATTAAACGTTTGATTGGACGTAAATTTAAAGATGATGTCGTTCAAAAAGATATCAAAATGGTCCCTTATAAAATAATCGCTGCAGACAACGGGGATGCTTGGGTCGAAGCTGGTGGACAAAAAGTGGCCCCTCCACAAGTATCTGCACAAGTTCTTATGAAAATGAAAAAAACTGCTGAGGAATATTTAGGTCATCCTGTGACTGAAGCGGTGGTTACTGTGCCTGCATATTTTAATGATTCTCAACGTCAAGCAACAAAAGATGCTGGTCGTATTGCAGGTTTAGATGTGAAACGAATTATTAATGAGCCAACCGCAGCAGCGCTTGCCTATGGTATGGACAAGAAAAAAGGTGACTCAGTGATCGCTGTTTATGACTTGGGTGGTGGTACTTTCGACGTGTCAATTATTGAAATTGCAGAAGTTGATGGTGAGCATCAATTTGAAGTACTGGCGACCAATGGTGACACTTTTCTCGGCGGTGAAGATTTTGACTTGCGCTTAATAGACTATCTTGCTGATGAATTTAAAAAAGATACTGGTGTTGACCTCCACAATGATCCTCTAGCATTGCAGCGTTTAAAAGAAGCGGCTGAAAAAGCAAAAATTGAGTTGTCTACTTCTCATCAGACTGATGTTAACCTACCGTATATTACGGCAGATGCTTCAGGACCAAAACATCTTAATATTAAAGTTACCCGAGCAAAGTTAGAATCTTTAGTTGAAGATCTCATCGAGCGAACAATTGAGCCATGTAAGCTAGCTTTGAAAGATGCTGGATTAAAAGTTTCTGACATCACTGATGTGATTTTGGTTGGTGGTCAAACACGGATGCCAAAAGCACAAGAGGCCGTAAAAAAATTCTTTAATACCGAGCCACGTAAAGACGTTAACCCTGATGAAGCCGTTGCGATTGGTGCTGCAATTCAAGGAGCGGTATTGTCTGGTGATGTTAAAGATATTCTATTACTAGATGTAACACCACTTTCTCTTGGGATTGAAACCTTAGGGGGAGTGATGACTAAGCTTATCGAAAAAAATACCACGATTCCAACTAAAGCACAGCAGGTATTCTCAACCGCAGATGATAGGCAAACTGCGGTAACTGTGCATGTGTTGCAAGGGGAAAGAGAAATGGCTTCGGCTAACAAATCTCTAGGTCGATTTGACTTGGCTGACATTCCTCCTGCGCCGCGTGGTGTGCCACAGATTGAAGTGGCTTTTGACATCGATGCTAATGGAATATTAAATGTATCTGCTCGTGATAAAGCGACTGGTAAGCAACAGTCGATAGTGATTAAAGCATCTAGTGGTTTGTCTGAAGATGAAATTCAAAAAATGGTGCAAGATGCAGAAAATCATGCCGAAGATGACAAAAAATTCCATGAGTTAGTGTCTGTTCGAAATCAAGCTGATCAGCTTGCTCACGCAACTGAAAAAGCTTTGAAAGATGCTGGTGATAAAGTAACTGAAGATGAGCGTCAGAAATTACAATCGGCAATTGATGACGTTAAAAAAGCTTCGAAAGGTGATGACAAAGCTGAAATTGAACAAAAAACTCAAGCATTATCAGATCTTTCCGGAGGCATGGCTGACCGATTATACAGTCAAGCTGGAGCAGAAGGATTTGCTGCTGATGCCGCAAGTGCTGCAGAACAAGGTGCCGCTGCATCAGAAGCTAAAGAATCCAAGCAAGAAGATGATATTGTTGATGCGGAATTCGAAGAAGTTAATAACGATGATAAAAAATAATCATCGCGGTTCATCAAAGCTTTTCATTGAGCCTCTAGATTTTTAGAGGCTCTTATTAATTTAGGTAAAATATGGCTGAAAAACAAGACTATTATTCTTTACTAGGTGTTGCGCGCGATGCAGATAATGCGGCGTTAAAGAAAGCTTATCGTAGCAAAGCAAACAAATATCATCCGGATAAAAATCCAGATGATAAAACTGCTGAAGCCAAGTTTAAAGAAATAAGTGAAGCTTATAAAGTTTTATCAGATCCACAAAAGCGTCAGGCGTACGATCAATTTGGTCATGCAGGGGTTGATCCGAGTATGGGTGGTTTTGGAGGAGGTCATCAGCCTGGAGGAGCTGCTGGCGCGGGCGGTTTTGCGGATATCTTTGGTGACATGTTTGGCGATATTTTTGGTGCAGGTATGGGGGGCGGCCATGGAGGGCCACACGCGTCGCGGGGTGCCGATCTGCAATATAACCTGCAATTAACACTTGAAGAAGCGGTTCTAGGCGTTACAAAAAAGATACGAGTGCCTACGTTGGTCAAATGTGGCGATTGTAATGGTAGTGGCGCAGCGAAAGGTAGTAAGCCAGTTGCTTGCCCTGATTGTAGTGGAACCGGGACAATTCGCATCAAGCAAGGCTTTTTTTCAATTCAACAAACTTGTCCTACCTGTCACGGTAGCGGCCAAATCATCAGTAATCCATGTAATCGTTGTCATGGACATGGTAGAGTTGAAGACAGTAAAACTTTGTCAGTTAAAATTCCTGCAGGAGTTGATGATGGTGACCGAGTTCGTTTAAGTGGTGAGGGTCAAGCAGGTAGTCTTAATGGGCCTGCGGGTGACTTATATGTTCAAGTCTCAATTGCCGAGCACAAAATTTTCACTCGTGATGGTGACGATTTATATTGCGAAGTTCCGATTAGCTATACCACAGCAGCGTTGGGTGGCGAGCTTGATGTTCCAACTTTACAAGGTAAAGTTAAATTAAAAATACCTATTGAAACTCAAGCTGGTAAACTATTTCGTTTACGTGGCAAAGGCATTAAATCCGTTCGCTCGCATCACCAAGGGGACATGTTGGTTCGTGTGATGGTTGAAACTCCAGTCAATTTAAATAAAGAACAAAAATCGCTATTGGAGCAGTTTAAGCAATCTTTAGCTGACGATGGTCGAAGTCATAGTCCACGTGAGCAATCGTGGTTCGATCGGGTAAAAAGTTTTTTCGAAGATTTAAAGTTGTGACAGCCATACATTGCCTTTGAATTTAAGCAGGTAAACAATTTTGCTCGCACCACTAGTGAATATCTCAGTCCGCGCGATGAAGTTATTCAACCAATCCGGCTGCATCACCACGAGACATGTTGATTCGCGTGATCGCTGTAACCTCGGCTCAAGTCTTTTCCAATAGCAAAATGAGCCTAAAGGGTGTACATTTTATGCGCTCATTTTAGCATTGTCATGAATATGTTTAAACA
>Ga0100402_1003567_pt1 | contig 16865 bp, 23 predicted proteins | sample CryGeyme20150102_FD_80419 | JGI IMG/M metagenome (GOLD analysis project Ga0100402, IMG submission 80419) | Groundwater microbial communities from Crystal Geyser aquifers in Utah, USA - Crystal Geyser metaG 2015-0102 | ecosystem: Environmental > Aquatic > Deep subsurface > Groundwater | place...
AAGGAATTTTAGAACATAAAAAATATCATCTTTCTGATGATCTACCGCTTCGGTGCGAGTTTATCACAAATGGGATTGATGGGATCTTATGAGAAGTTGTATCGAGAGCTACTAAATAGATTTATGGAGGCAGAAAGCAAAGATTTCAAGGATGCGGTGGGATAGTTCATTCAGAGGGAGTATCAACAGCAATAATAGCTGCAGTTTAAGGAAAGAAGATAAAGTATAAAATAAATTTCGAAAGCCATAAAATAAATGGTAAGTAAGGAAGTCATCATTCCATAGAATAAACTGGCCGTCGACGGTATTCTCCTCAATGATCTCAAAGACATCACTTAAATGTAAGCAAATTAAGGCCGACTACTCAGCCAAAAGACCAGTCTAGAATATCAAACAAAAACATTTTAAACGATCTTACTCACCTCCTCAAATTCTTTTTTCGAGACCTCTATTCTCGAAACATACAGCGAAAAATAAAAGAACAAAAATTTCCTGAAAGAAAACATCTTAATCCCTCATTTATCCCAAAACTTGAGTATCACTTCCAGGATGTTGAGCAAAAAGATGACAGAAACAACAAAGAAAGAGAAGGAAAATTTTGTCCAATTGCACAATGATATCAATACAAAAGTGAACTAAGTTGTTAAGGAGGTCACTGGAGATAGCAAAAAGTACAAGCTTACTAAATTTTCATAAAGCAAAGATCGATGGTCTTTAATCTACTGCCCTCTCTTTTAGAATTTACTTTCTTCTGAAGATTCGTTAATAAAGCTTCAGTCCTTTGAACCTTCATATGGTAAATCTGTCAAAAATGTTCTCTATCTACTCAAGAATGATCCTGAGTATTTATACGGTTTGCTTCAGTGGAGCTCCCACAGCTATCTTACCCAGATCTATTTCAAAAACTACCTCTAAAGTGAATAATTTTAATTGAAATAAAATTAATACACAGACGGTGTCGGTTTTCGAGTCAAACTGCACTCTAAAAATGCATATTCTGCAAATCATGAAGAAATAATGATAAAGTACAATAACGAGCTTCTGAAAAACTTTAACGAAACACATGAAAATCCACAGTCATCCAGCAAACCCCAATACCTCAAAGGTCATTTAAGAGGAGAAATAGCAACTTTAAAGCGCGTACTTTCTCGCTCTAAAAATTGAGGAAAATTTGTCTGGAAAAATTGATATTTATGAAGTGTTCCTAGTATAGTGAAGTATAATTATATGTGGACAGTTATAGTGCTAATTTATAATATTAAATTTACTTCAAATGTCAATAATCGGCCAGAATCAAGCCAATGGCAGCATGGATGGAGAAGATGCAGGAATGTACATAGTGGATGGTGTGATAGACTATAAGTGTGTTTCTGGTAAAGAAAAATTCCTTGTGGTTTGGAGAGGATTCCCAAAATAAGAGGCTACTTGGTAACCTGCTGAGAATATCAGAAACAACGAAGATGACTAATGGAACTAAATTTTTGAAGAGTGCAAGGCTGCAGCTTTAAAAAGGATGGCAAGGGCTAGCAAAACAAAAAAAATAACGCCAGCCTGCAGAAGTGACAGAAATGCCAACAGAAGCAGGGAATAACACAAAAAGACCATCCATTCTCATTGTGAAAGAATTGCTGGATGGATGGCTCAGGAATTTCCAAAACTCATTGATGAGTATGGATTGGGATAAAAAGAGGCGGCTAAAACTAGCGATTACCCTACCTTTGCAGATATGGGGATGGACATTGAGGAAGATGACCGCCCATAGTAGTCTATATGTGGTTGTTCAAGCTAGACAGAACGAGAGATAGGGCAGCAACTCCTCTGCCCCTAAAAAATAGAGAGACAATTCAAATACCTTTCAAGCTAACAGGAATAAGTTGACGAGGAGACAATGACTCCTAATTTCGATGATCTTCAGGTGGCAGGTATCAAAGAAAGGGTTATTGTGGGAAAGCACGCCTTTTATGAGCTTGAGTGCTCCAATGGAAAGCCAGACAAACCCATATTCCTAGCCGAGAGATATGTCAAACTATTTCTGACTGAACATTTGAACAGATACAACAAAAAATATCCTGAGGAAATCGATTCTTGAGCCTTAATGATTAAATTTGTCCTTTACGTTTATGACTCTTTGTCTAATATTACGTCATTTGAAATCATGATTCAGTGATTGATTTTGGGGGAATAACTGCTGGCTATAATCTGAAAGCGATACCCCTCTGCCTTGAAATGGAATCATCTATTGAGCTTGTCCTTTCTATTTTGGTTTGAAATAGTCCTCGATTTTTTTATTCTTGGGCTTCGAGACCTTTCTCCTCTCTTGCCCTCCTTCCATTTATTTAAAGTAATCTTCTATAGTTTTTCCGGTTCCCCAGCCACGCTTTTCTTTGCTGGTTTTGCTTGCACCCTTACTTCCCCGTTTTTGAACTTCTTCAGGCTCACTTTATTTGAAAAAGGTTCCTCCACAAGTTTTCTGATGATCATTGAACCATCTATCAGCAGGTTGAGGCTTCCGATTCATCGTCCTTCTCACATAACCAAAAAAAGGTGGACGTTCCCTGCAGATACCATTACATCTCCATATATGCTTCCTGTACATGTTGACCTCATCATTGAAATTGTGAAAGACTGTAACATTGAGTCCAGTAACAGAGTTGATATTATTCATAATCTCTTTAAACTCCTTGCCATGTCCTCCTTCTGTCTGGCATGCTCTTGGGTTAGTAATGAAAAGATAGGCATGGATCATTTCATGCAATAATGTTTATTTGAGCTAGTTTGACGTTCTGTACTTCAGCAGAGGGGCTGATAGTTTGATCACACATGAGATCCCATATGTATTTGCACAACTGCCAGCACACAGAGTCATTCTTTAGCTCCATTAAACTGAACATTTCTCCAATATGTTCCGAAAGAAAAAGGAGTTGTAGAAAAGAAACAGCTCATGAACATCAAAGGGCTCAAACTCGTCATCCCCCTTGAAATAGTTTCTCTACATTTTATCCTGTAGTATCAAAGAGATATTAAATGAATTATAATTATTGGCGCTCATTCAGTTATTTTAGAGAACAAGAATCAAAATGCATATGAGGTTTTCACCCTGTAATTTCTGCTGTTGCTTGGATTTGTGGCTTCTTAAAGACGGGCCTTCGATAGACTGTAATTGAATTGCTTTCGATAGGAGTTGATTGAGTAGCGCTTGGCGTCAGACCATTCGTCTTACCTAGGCATCTATAGCACCTTATTTGATGAACTTTCCTTCCTGGGTCTGAACTTTCTTTTGATCTTGCGGTTCATCAGAGGGTTGCTCTATTTGAGCTCGTTTTTGGTGATGTGGTGTTCTGCTTGTTTGAGCTGTGTTTCGTAGTAATCCTTGATTTGAGTCAAAATGATATTTTCTGCTTCTCGGACATGTATTTCCTCTTTGAGAGTGCTCTGCTTCTCATGCAAACTTTTGAGTTCTTCATACTATTTTCGATTAACAGCTTTACGCTTATTCAGATCCTCGAGCTAACGAATCTTTTAACGAAGCAAATTTTTTTATTTGTCAAACATTTTCTTCAATTGCGCAAACTCATCACGATAGTCCATCTCTAAATTTGCCAACTAATTTTTCCACTAGCTCCGCATTCTGATCAGCACCTCGACTTCCTTCCTGCTGTCCTAAAGTTGGTCCTATAATTTTGTAATTGTCTCCTCTAGATATTTTATATTTTGGTCTCTTTGCTCGATTTTAACTTATAACTCAGTCATTTGCCTCTTCATTTCCTTTTCCTCATTGCGAAGCCTCTCAATATTATTCTTTAATTGATCCCTGGTGTTGACCAGTTGCTAATTTTTGTTTTCAAGATTGTCAAGTTCTTCCTTGAGGGTGTAAATGTTCTTCTCCATTCGATTTTTTGTCTGGGTATACATGTTGTCCATTTCCTGAATTTTATCAACCCACTTCTCATGCTTTCTTTGACTCTACAAGTCTCTCTATCCAAGCTGACTCTCGAATTACTTTCTCTTTCTTGCTAGCTCCTTCTTAAAGTTCTCCTAAATGTCTTTGACTGTTTTTTATGCCTCATCAGAAGTGAGGGAGATTTGCATCATCAGTCTTTTGTTTTACTTGTTGTGGAATTCTTTGGTCATTCTTAACTACCTCTCATGAGCCTCTTTCTGCTTCTTCATATCTTTTTCATGCTGACTGTTCAGCTCATTTGTGCTTTTGATATGAAATTTCTTATGGTTTTCAAGATCATCACTCTTCTCCTGCAGTTTCTTCTCCATTTTTGCTAGCTAGTTTATAAGGGCAGTCTTTTCGTTGTGGTGCTTGTGCTTCCAAGTCGATTTTTCCTCATTTGCCAATTGATCAGTTTATTTGACAATCTGTCTGAACTCTGCAATTTTCAGTGACAGTATTTCGATATCACTGTTTAAATCCGAGATGGCTTTTTGATCGTTGGTGAATACAGATTAGAGATATTAATTTTTTCTGATGGTCTGATTTTTTATACCGATGGCTTCATACATTCTTGCCTCCATCACAGCCATCTTCTGGTTATAGTTGTCCTATATTTCCCCTATTTTTTTGACCATATCTTTAGCAAGCCTATTTTTGACCCTTTTGTACTCCTCCACCCATCGCTGACTGTAATACTTATCCATCTCTTCCTTCTCTTTCTCCAAAGTAAGGGCATGCTTGGTCTTCTCCATGAGTTTGTCCTCAATTTCCTGCAAATAAATGGTCGTCCTTTCCAACTGAGACTGCAGGTTATGTTCAGTAGCCTTACTTTCCTTACACTTCACTTCTAAACTGCTCTTGTAGTTCTCTAAATATTTGTTGTCGTCTCTCAATTAGTAATTTTAATTTCTTAGTTAGTTGATTGTCTGAGCCATGGCGTTGTATTACTCCAATCTATTGAACATGTCCATATAGGCTGAGGTGGTCTAGATACTCTCAGGTCTGGTCTTTTGCAATTCCTAGACGTATGCACTCATTTCTTTGATTGTTTTATTTTTTGTCTCGATCTCCTCTCTGAGTATTTTTTATATCTTCATGTGCTCCTTTTCAGCCTTTGTCTTGATGGCCATCATCTCAACATGGTACTACAAACAAGTCGACTCGATCTCCTCTCTCTTCTATTCCTCAATCTTTAGTTTCTCAATTCGGAGATCATTGTAAGCTTTCCTCAAAGTGGTCATCTTTTCCATGCATTAATCCAACTCTCGTTTAAAGACGTTGGCCTTTTCTACTAGCTGAGCCTTTTACTTTTCCCACCGCTAGATTATCTCCTAGTCGAGTGCTGATCTTTGTTGCACTTCTTTTATGAGTTCCAAATTTTACTATTTCAGTTGCTAGTTTAGCTGACTTACTTCCTGATAGGAAGTTTTGAGCTACTCGAAGTTAGTTCTCTGCTTGGCGAAGACCCGACCAAATTATCCCAGCATTACTTAAAATTCCTGATTAATCTGGTAATTGGGATCGACCTGCACGATGACCTCGTAGATCTGGTCCTCATAATCTGTAGTTATTAAAATATATACATCTGACTTTTCTCCTTTGCTCGACGAGTTCATCCTTGAGTTTGTGGTTCTCCCTCATCATTTAGTCCGTCAGGTTATCCATAAAATTCTGATGTTTCATGGGCCTATTTATTGTTAAGATTATATTAATTTTGCACCGTGTATTAAGTACAATTAGGTTCATGAATTTATCAATGTTAAGGGTAAATATGAATTCAGAACAATATATTGTTTCTTTTATAACAAAACCCATACTCAACAATGTAAAAAGACCAACCATAAGAGCCCTAATGGGGAGAACAAGAACTCAACCAAAACGGCAGACCAAAACAACGCGTCATTTTCTATTAGCTCACCCCTTAAATGAAATAAGAAGCCATTGCGCAATTAGCCAAAGATCAGCGGGAACTATCTGAGCATGAGTATGAAGAGATGGTCAACTGCGGTGATAAGGTATGGGACAAATTTTATAAATTCCACAAATGCAACTTTTTCAGAGACAGGACCTACCTCGAACGAGAAATGCCCGAAATCACATACTTCAAATAATACTATCAATTACACAAACAACGCAAAAATTACTATGAACTCGGCTGCGGAGTCGGCAACACTCTCTTCCCCTTGCTCAGACAATTCGACTGCTTCAATTACTACGGCTGTGACATATCTGCTAAGGCTATCACTCTTATTGAGGATGAAATGACCAAGCATGAGGAATACCAGGATAGGATGCATGTTAAGGTCTGTGATTTGGTCAAAGATGAGATACCTTATCAGAAAGTAGGAGATTTGAATTCGATGATATTCGTGCTTTCGGCAATTGCTCCCGAAAAACATTTGGAGGTTATGGTCAAATGCGCAGAAAGTATGAAAGAGGGAAGTTTCTTATTTTTCAGAGATTACGGACGTTATGACTTCGGACAGCTCAACTTAGCCAGTAAAGGCAATCGCAAGCTCAAAGATAACTTCTACCGTAAGAATGATGGAGTTTGTGTCTATTACTTCGAGGAGTAGTAACTTGATCAACTGTGCACCAAGGCCGGCCTTAAAACAATCTAAATCCATCTTTGCTGCAAGTTACTGCAAAATAGGAAGACCGGCCTGAAGATGTACAGAGTATGGATCCAAGGAAGATTCTATAAGCCACCTCTTGAACCATTTTTCGAACTGAAGCTGAAAGAGCAGATGGCAAGGTAGGCTGAAGAGCGGAAGAAGCAAAAATAGGAGGAAGAGTTGATGAAAAAAGAAATGGAGAAAGAAAAGATGGAAAAGATGGAGGAGGAATAGGAATCTGAACCCATGTAGGTCGAGTAGATTCCCAAATAGTGATAATCCACTCTAGTTTACTTATGCTACGCTTATAATCAAAAAATCAAAACTCAGCCCAATGAGCGGACCACGTGATTCCGACGTCTAATACGATGCCCACTACCGCAAGTTCTAAGAACACCGCGATGATGTAGTCCGCAGAGGTATCGACAACGTCCGTAACATGCAAAAAGATGTCAAATAAACGGGAAACATGCTCAATGATGACAATCGCAAGTTGGACACCATCAACCGACGAGGCGATGAAGTGGAGAGAACAGCAGAACGTAGTAACAATAGAATGGCCCGCTATCTCTAACGTACTTCTAATTGCAAATTGTATACAATTGTGGCAATCGAGCTTCTGATTTTTCTTATCTTGATGTCACTCTGATATGGTGCATTTAATTGTCAGAAATGCTATGGATCATTTAGCCAATCTTGAACGCATCCATTTGTTTCGGAATGCTTGAATGCCAGGATGACTGGTGGGAACCTCGTGACGATTCTTGGTCACAAACGAGTTGCCGTAATTAGTCACATAGTGCTTGGTGTCACGTTCACCTCTATGACCGATCTCGATGTGCGAAGTGTTGGGGTAAGGAGGTCTGAAGTCAGGAACGTTGTTGATGTTGCGGGCCGAGCTTGGTCTGTACTGAATAAGCATAGATAATACCGCATGGAGAGGTTTAGATGACCCCATGCCCGCATAAACACTGCTGGGTCTTTCATGGGTACTGGCATTCCAACTTTTCGTGATAATAGAAGGAGTAGGATAGACAGTGTTGTTTCGTTTGTCATAGAAAGGAACAGCCTTGAGCCCATCTTTTTGTTCTTTGACATAGGAGCAAGATCTGATTTTGTTATCTTTGAAGAATACTGACCCGCATGTTTCGCGTTGAGGGTCTGTAATATGATAGAATAGTACCTCTGCCTTTAAGGAAGGACTTTGTTTGGATGAGTTAGGCGGTTAGCTCAGGGTTGAAGCTACTGTACATCTCAATAAAATTATTAAAACATAGATTCGGGTCTTACTTGATAAAAATGATACAGGCACCTTTGTTTCAACCAAGGTAAATCATGGAAAGCCTTCTCTTCCTTCTGATTTAGTCAAACTCTCTATTGCTTATAACTATACACCACATTCCTATAATATTTTATCACCTTATTTATTCCGAGCAACTCTACTGTGGCTACATGACCTAGCTCTATACTCGCATATCCCACATCAAACAGTATATAACCCAACTCCATCAACATCTAAACGCCAACGATCATCAAAATGCCACCTCCATCATCAACAAGTTTAAAAAGGCCGTCATGAAAAATGATCCAGCTCAGCATGCAAACCAATTTTTATTGGATTGTCTGAAGACCAAGCACGAGAAAATGCTAACATAACTATAGCAAATGAGATAATAGAAGAAGAACATGGAGCAGATAATAACTCAGAAGAAGAACAAAAACAAAAATATGAAAGAAGCCACCGTCCATATTTTTATCTCTAGATTGACAGTCTCCCTCAACTAAATCAAAAAAGTTTAATACGATGAGGTCAAAGTCAATTGCGACTATAAAAAAATAACCATCGATAGCATTGTTGGAGCCAAATACAAAGGATACATGCTGAATGTGTAAGGAATAACAAAAGTATAAATCAAGCAAAATTATGCATATTTGTAGTACATGGAGACACAAAGATTGAATATTTTGATTCGTTTCTCCAGTGAAAAATAAATGACCAAGTGGACCACCTGCATCAAATTTGGCATCATGATCGAGGCCAGCAAAAAGAGAGATAAACTATTTCAACCCAAAAGATAAGAAAGCAAAAATTAGAGTCCTTCTTAGCATAAATACTCTGTTAACTTAACACCTCCTTCTGTTCCTCTGCTAACTTTTAAACCGACCTCCCCCAGCTAAAATGTCAGCATTATTGAGGAGAAGAAATAAAAATCTATGGATAAAATGGAGAAAAATACCTAAAGATCTCTGGTTAATGCTCTCAGTGCTTAAAGAAATGAAAGGATTAAAAAATTCAGCAATGATATGGATAATCGATCCAACCGAGACTCCAGCTTTGGTGGCCGTGAACATTCTCAGATCGGATTCAACACCAAACAGCAGCACATTCCTAAATTTGAAAAAAGTCGACCAAATAACCTTAGAATTCGCGGCCTATCCTAAAACATCGACAATTTGAGTGAAATCAATGCTTCCAAAGCGTACAAGGCAGCTGATAAGACACGAAAAGCAAGCGAGGATAATTGGAAACCCATCATGAATAAGCTATACCATGACCAGATGCTAAAGTAGCTCAAAGAGAAGGAGGTCTTTGATGATGACAATTCCTCCTCGATCAGCAAAAGAAGAGGCCATGGGTAGAGATAGTAAGAGAAAAAAAATATGAAGACAGTCACGGAAAGTAGTTAGCTGAGTGTCGGTTCAAAGAACAGCAAGTACAAGACCTTAGAGTAGAAAAAAATGGAATTATTAAAAGGATCCAGCTACAACCAACCTAAGATCGATGTGCCGAAATTCAACATTCTCGGCGAGGGAGAAATAAAATGGGGCATCTAATAGCTCGACGAATCCAAAACCTCCAGAAATCAGACTCTCTAGATGAGATCCAAAAAAACATCAGTGATCAGCGGTTCTAATGGCTCAGGTACCTCCAATGACAGAATGCGAGATACCAATAATCTCAGCTAGCATATAACATAAAAATCAGAAGAAGATTCACCTGTTTTGCCAAAACACAAAAATTTCGGACTGGACCTCCCAAGGTAAATTTCCTATAAAGATGGAACGATGCTGAGATTATTGCCTGTTGAGCCCAATAAAAACAAAGCTCTAGAAAGTGAAAAAATGCTTTATCACTAAGAATAAAAAGCGGATCAGTCGGAGGAATATTCAGAGTAAGAAAGTAGTGAATCTGAATCACATGCTCATAGTGAGATAGAAAGCAATCAAAACGACACTGAAACAGAAGACAATGCAGTTCGGGCTGAAGATCTTAAGAAGGGAATTACTTTGACCAAATGTGCCGAGAAAGGATGGTGGCCTCACGAGAAAATTGTCTATCTGTCCTAAACAGAAAACTAACTCTGTATGCGAGACATCGGAGACAAAAAAATAAAAAAAATAAAAATCAACAGCATCACCAGCGTCGAGTATAGAAAATGGGATCAGGGTATTATCCGCCATATTCCAAAAATTGAAGAAGATAAGTGTCTGGTCATCAGGGCTGAGATGTAGGATAAGGTCATCAAAAATTTTGAGTTTTATGGCAATAATGCTGAAGGGTTGAAGTTGTTCGCCGACAATTTAACTCTATTTTTGGAATACAACCGTAGAGATCGGTGATGTGAATTTTGTGAATTATAACTCGTATTTATTTGAATGAAAAATAGTAAACGACTTCAAGATAAGAGTGGGTCAACTTCTGAAAGGAGATAAGTGCCTCAGGAGTTGTAGTTTCTGAGTTACTACTAGGAGCAGATTGCATTTAATCGTGAAGGATTAGTCGAAGATGGGGAACCAGTCAATAGTTTACCCGAGCCAGCCTCAATGGTAGACTCATTTACTGCCGAGGAACGTTAAAACCTCAAAAATGCATTCAGATACATCTGTCGCCTAAGTTTCAAAGAAAGTAAGAACTATTCAGGCTACCTCAAAACGCTCATCCTCTCCCATAATGAAGGCCTTTCGCCAAGCTAACTGACCTAAAAACTAAACCTGATGACAAGAGACGCGGAAACAATTTCAGGTTAGCGATACTTCAAGCATTACATTTAAAATTTATCTCCAATCGATCAGGTGGTGGTGTTGGAGTATGTGCTATGGTTTTTGAAGTGTAAGTATCTGAGGTACATAAAGCACAACAGCAACGAGAAGGGCAAGAGAAAAAACATGAAGAAGGAGCTTTACATCCGTTTCAAGAATGAAATCATGATGCCTTATATGAGCCAATTGCTGGCTGATAGAGCTTAATGATAATATGATAATGTGAAGAGTTATTTTGATAACAAAATCTACTTTGTAATCAGAAGTGGATCTCGTCAAGTTCTTACTCGTCTCCTGATTTGTTATCGATATTCAAGGTACCACTCTTTATTTTTTTGCCTATTATCTTCGAACGACGAGAGTCACGACTTACTCCACTTTCATCCTCTAATTCAAACTCCTCTTTGCTGCCTAATATGCCTCCAGTCTTTTTGTTCAATTTCAAAGAGCTTGAATTTCTTCTCCTTCTTATGACCTTGGAATCTTCAAATTCGCTTTCTCGGCGGCTGCTGAGGAGTCCACTATCTTTGCTTTTTGAATTGGATCTTTCTCCTCTTGGCTTGTCTTCATATTCCACTTCTTCGAATTGACCACTGTCTAAGTTGATTAGTGCTTTCTTTGAAGGATCTTGCTTGAAGACTTGCTGTTTGTTCTTGTTGACCACATCTTCGTAAGTCTCTTCTTGTTTTTGCTTGTTGGGAGGCCTCACCTCGCCCATGACAATGGATGATGCATTGGATTCACCCTCGAAGAGATGCTCATATTCACCTTGCTTTCTGGACTGCGGCATAGGAGAACCATCTTCAGCGAATTTCTTTTCAGCTTTTTTGGCTTACTGACCTTGATTACCTCTTCTGTATTTGTTGGTTTTGTCTCTGTGGTAGGCATCTTCTTGATCTTCTTAGTCAGAACCTTTATAGAATTTATTTTCGGCTGCTTTTATCTTGGCTTTTCGTTCTTAAGCTGCTGGACCAGTTCCAAACTCTCCAAAACTATCATCACCATAGAGAATATTCTTTCCTGACTTTGCTTTTTGTGATTGAGAAGGTTTTAGTCTCCTCTGTGAAGGTTTCCTATCTTCAACAATTTCTTCGAATTAGCCGAAACCGTCAGTTTGCCTCAATTTATCTTGAGCAGGTTCTGGTTTTTTAGCTGGTGAGTCAATTTTTTGCTTGATTCGAGCTCCTGTGTCAACTTCTTCAACAAATTCTTCTCTGTTTGGACTGAAAAATAGAGCTTCCATAGATTACTGCTCTCCAACTGAGTGCTGCTGCTTCTGAGGTCGCTTAAAGTTATCAGTTGGTTCCCTCAAGGCTCCTTTGCCAACCTGAACTTTATTAGTTCCAACCTCTCTTCTGTATTTGTCAACTTTTTTGTTCTTTAGAAGTCCTTCAGCTTGAGGGCTATCATCAGAAACTCCCGATTTTGCCATTTATTCTTAAGTATTTTCAGCAAGTTCGTGAAGGTATCCTTTTTTGTCTTTCTTGCTCTGCTTTTTGCTTTTTCCAAGGGTGGGCATTTCCGAGTAGTCATTGCCTGGGATTGATTGCTTCTTACCATTGGTAGATCCTCCAAGGTTGAACTGGAACTCCTTTTAATCGAGGTCGAGATGATCAAGAGGAATGTCGTCCAGATTGTTCTCTTCTGTGAGTTCATCGTCTCCTCTTCTTCTGGGCTATTCACCTCTGCGCAAGTTGAGTTCTTTGTCCTAACCATCATATGCCTTCAGCAGATTTTTCTCAAGATCCTGATGAGCGAAGGGCATATCTTCAGGTAGGACGTATCCGTCATTTTGTCCGAAGTTTCTGACAAGTTCCTTCTCCATATCTCTATTTTCGACCAAATCCTCAGGATGGTTCTCTCCACCAAAATCTCTGACAAGCTTTTTCTCCAGATCGTAAGGAATGCAAGGTGGCTCATCATCAAGATAGTCATGAGGTCGACCGAAGTTTCTCACCAAATCTTTCTCTAAATCGTTGTTCTTGACAAGATCTTCAGGGTGAGCATCGCCTCCAAAATCTCTGACAAGTTTTTTTTCGAGGTCATAAGGAATGCAAGGAGGTTACATGTCATCTAAGTCGTCATGATTTCTGCCGAAGTTTCTGACCAGCTATTTCTAGAGATCGTTGTTTTTGACCAAATCTTCAGGATGCCTGTCTCCGTCGAAGTCTCGAACGAGCTTCTTTTCGAGATCGTAAGGAATGACTGTTTCAGGATATTCGTCTCCATCTCTGGCCCTTCCGAAGTTTCGGACCAACTACTTCTCAAGGTCCATATTTTTGACAAGGTCTTTAGCGAATCTGTCACCTCCGAACTCATGAATCAGTTTTTTCTATAGATCGACAGGGATGACAGTGTCAGGGTAATCATCAACGTTTCCGCCAAAATCTCTGACTAACTCTTTTTCCATGTCCAAGTTAGCCACCAATCCTTCAGGATCGTCATCACCATCGAATTGTCTGATGAGATCTTTTTCCAAGTCCACATTGATACCCTCATCAGGGAAGTCATATTCTCCATCATCAAAGCCAAGATCATCTTTTTAGTCATCTGCACCAATTTGTTCCTTGGCCTGTCTGAACTCATCCTCATCTGCGCTAGCTTTAAGATGACGAATGCAATCAACAATGCAGCAGAAAATGGTGTAATATGCCATGATGTTGAGAATAATGGCGATTGCTAGAGTTGAGTTGGCTAGGGCGAATCCTAAGGCGTGAGCTACTATGCTCAAAGCTGATACAGAGGCTCCACTGGTGGTGACATAGATCAACATGAATATTTCGAATCCTAGGATCAGGAACTCCAAAATGATCTCCAAGATCAGGTACAATTTTTATTTAGGTCTTAAAATGAACAAGTAAAGCATGTAGACCACACTAAGTCCCACCAAACAACTGAGCTGAAGCGCAGGCGTCGGCATGCCAGCCACAAAGATGACGAACAGCAATTTTCTAAAGTACTTGATAGCTGCATAGGCTAACCTCCAGTGTGGGATGGTGAAGTATCGGAATTAGGAATATTCAGGTACGTCAATGTTGTAGACAGGCCTGACCACTTTATCGATGAAGGGTGAGAGAGACATTTCGATCATGGAAGTGTTCGGGTCTTCACGAGGGCAGCATTGGAAACTAGCACATAATGGTTGCTTGGCCATTTCTTCCTCATCGATGGGTAACTTCAATGTGATAGCTTTATAGTTCTGCAAGTTTTCTCTTCTATCATCGCTCTTATCAAATAATTTCCTGAGAATGAAGACGGGATAGAGAGGATAGACCAAGATAATAACATATGCCAACAAGCTGGAGAAAACATCGATTCCAGTGCTCCATCTGACACCCTTGATCTGCAAGATGGCAAAATACAAGAAAGGCAAGTAGGAAATCCACATGACCAGATCCACATAAATATATTTGAACCTCTTCTCCATGAAACGACAAGTATAGCGCATGTATTTCTGCAGGCAGGGACTACTAGAACAGCAAGATTAGTTGTATTTGCCAAAAAGAATGACCACTATGTAGGCACAGATAAAGCCTGCCATCATGAGGAAAATAGGGAATGCTGTGGTGAGGAACGAATCTGTGTAGGCAACACCTGTCAGTAAACGAGAAGTTGAGGTAGTGTTGGCCGTGGTATTTCCTGAGTTGGTGTATGAGCATATGCTGAGAGAGTCGAGGAATGCTACCATTTCAGGGTTGTTATCTGATGAACCAGCCATCAAGTACATGCACTGACAAACCTGCATCACTCCGTAGGTGTTGGTCAAGGCACCAAAAGCAATCGGTCCTGCACTGGTAGCCACATAAGTTGTCGCCATAATTTGGGTGACATTACTAGTAAATCCTGACATGTTGCCAACAGCTCCATATAAGATATACCCTTGATTCTCACAACTACCAGTCACATCATAGAAAGTATAATCGACGATGCACTGCACACAACCTGTACTGTTGATGCAAAGTAGGCAATTCGTCATGCAAAGTTAGCAAGTTCCAGTGGTAGTGTTGGCATAATAACCGTTGGGACAGTGACTGGTGCATCCACCATTGTAGAGATAGTAATTGCTGTCACATTTGTAGCATAAGTTGAGAGTTGTGGAACAATTCAAACAATTGAGGCAGTTATAAGGTGTGCAGACACCATTCAAGACGACATAGTTAGTTGAGACACACTCAGTACAAGTGGCAGAATCCACACAAACTTGGCAATTGTCACCACAAAGAGTACACATACCTGTGCCACTGATTACGGTAGGATTGGCATATCCTGATGGGCAATTGTTGACACATGATACATTGGTAGCTGTGTTGACATTTTGAGTAGTGAACAGGTAGTAGTTGCTGGCACAGACCTGACAATAGGTGGCGTTGAGACATTGGTTGCAATTAGTTGTGCAGGTCAGACAGGCAGGTGGGAGGAGACCATTGGCATCAGTAAAGGCAAAGTAGCCAATCGGACAGGTCAACACACATTCATTGATGTTGTTGCTGCTGAAAGAGAATAAATAGTAACTTGATGAGCATTGTGTGCAGTAGGAAGCATTAAGACATGCTGCGCAGTTAGCATAGCAAGGTTAGCAAGTCATTGATGTGTTGTCTGGATAGGTACCTGTGCCACAAGTATCAAGACAGAGGGTGATGACTCCATTGCTGTAATAGGCATATTTCGTGCTGATGCAGGAAAGACAAGTGGTGGAGTTGCACACTCCGCATCCTGAAAGCGAACAGGGCTGGCAGCTAGTGAGTGAATTGTTGTAGTACTAGCCCACACCACATTGACTCTGACAAGTATTGGCTGTACTGTTATAGGTATAACTAGTCTAACAAGCAGAGCAATTGGTTCTTGATACACATTGAGTGCATGGTGACACACAGGCTAGACATCGATTGGATGCAGAATCAGTGTAGTACCCAGTAGGACATGAAGATCGACAGGTGCCATTCAACTCATAGAAACCATTAGCACAAGAAGTACAACTTGTGGCTGAGGTGCATAACAAACAGTTAGTTGAACAGTTGGTGCAGATATAATTGCTGCTGTATGTGCCGTTAGGACAACTGGCCACACATGAACTGCCATATAAACTATAAGGAGTGACACAACTGCTGCAATTTGTGGCAGAATTGGTGCAGGTTAGACAAGTTTGAGTGCAGGGTAAACAAGTTGTTCCATTGTTGTAGGTCTGAGTTGGACAGCTTGTATGGCAGGATGAATTGTAAAGAATTATGCTGCTGTTGATACACTGTGTGCAGTGAGTCGAACTGGTGCATGTCAAACAATAGGCTGAACATGATAGACACTGACCAGATGCTAGATAGGTTCCGCTAGGGCATGCCATTGTGCATGATCCGTTGACTAGAGAGTAGTTTGTGGAGCACTGAGTGCAAGCAGTCGAGTTGCAAGTTGCACAGTTGTTATAGGCTCCACTGCAGAGCTCACAATTTCCGCTAGTTGAGTTGTAGAAATATCCAGTATTGCAATCAGCTGTACATACACCATTGGAGAAAGTGTATCCGCTGAAACAAGTAAGACAGTTGCTGACAGATGGACCCGAGCAGGTCAAGCATGTAGGGTAGCATTGTGAGCAGTTTGAAGTAGCCGAGTTATAGTAGTATCCAGTAGAGCAATTGTTGGTGGTTGGTGAGCAGGTGCCATCACCATTGTTGGTCATTCCGGCGTTACATAGCGTGCAAGATGTTGGTGATGAACAAGTGAAGCAGTTAGCTCCACAAGCAGTGCATGAACCATTAATTGGAACAAATCCACTGGGGCAGCTAGACAGACAATAATCCATGTAGAGATAAGTGGTGGTATTGCATTGAGTGCACAATATAGCACTGCTGCAGGTCAGACATCCACTTGAGCAACTCTGACAATTATTAGTCGTCACATCCAAAAAATATCCACTGCCACATGAAGAGGGGCATGTTATCACATTTGATGATACCAACCTGACATATCCTGATTAACAGGATTAGCAAACATCGTCTGGACAACTGGCGCAATTGGTGACCGAACATGCTATGCAGACACTGTTAGCATTGGCGTAGTAGCCCGAAGGGCAAGATGGGACACATTTGTAGCTGAAGAAAAGCACCCAGTTATTGAGACAACTTGTACAGGTGTAGGAATTATTTATGCAAGTAGCACACATGCTCGAGCATGGTTAACAAGTTGATCCAGATAGGTAGTATCCGTCAATGCATATTGAGCAAGTACCATTGCTGAGGGCATACGGTTGAGTGCAAGAGGTACACTGTCCTACA
>Ga0100402_1003585_pt1 | contig 16827 bp, 27 predicted proteins | sample CryGeyme20150102_FD_80419 | JGI IMG/M metagenome (GOLD analysis project Ga0100402, IMG submission 80419) | Groundwater microbial communities from Crystal Geyser aquifers in Utah, USA - Crystal Geyser metaG 2015-0102 | ecosystem: Environmental > Aquatic > Deep subsurface > Groundwater | place...
CCCACCCCCAACCCCAACCCCAACCCCAACCCCAACCCCGTTTCTGAGAAGTCTTTTGATTGGTAAATTCTTTGAATAGTGTTTGATTTTGAGAACTTGTTATTATGTCAGACATTTTTTGCAAAAGTAAGCTAAGTAATAGTCAAAAAAAATATTATTGTTTATAATTATAATTTTTAAGGATGCAGCAGGCCCACATAAAACCCATCCAACACTACAATCAACTCCTGCACCTCCTCAAAACCACCGGTATCTACCAGCTCAGAATCATTGCTCTCATGGCCCTCTACTGGCTGCTTTCTGGCTTCAACGAAGGAGTGTTCAACATTATCTTGGCCAAAAAATTCAACACTCTCACCTATCTCCTTGCATAAGCCACTCAAGTATTGACAATAATGTTGGCCGTTCTTTGCTCTCTTCGCTTTCCTCGAAACCACGTAAACGCTATTATAATATGCGTCCTTCTTGTGGGCAGTTTGCTGCTGGCTTTAGGAGTGCACTTTTAGAGCAATATCGTAAAGACAATAGGAGAGTTCCTGACCACCATGCTGCACTACGCAGTGTCTCTTAACATGCTGATGGTGGTCCTTGAATATATGCCCATCAAGAAGTATGGCACCTTGCTCTTTCTGGCTTTGATCGTAGAGACCTCAGGGAAGTTCTTGGCAGTATGGGTGACAAACGGAGATCTGGATGAGTAAAAATGGGCTATATCCATCGTTGTACCTTCTGTTATTCTATATGTTGTATCTGCTCTCCTGGCTACGGAATCTCCTCGCTACTGGATAGATCACAACCTTCTTCAGGCTTAAAAGCTCCTCCACTCAATCACCAGCACGAACCACTTGAGATACGAACTTGTCGAGCAGGTTCTCCAGAGGCAATATTTTTGGCATAAGATAGCTTTGACTAAATACTCCCTCCTAACTCTATACAACTACAAATCAGTGAGCTTCGTCACCTGTACTTTTCAATATAGTTAGATGTTTATTGTATTCAGGCCCTGTTACTGGGAATCACATGCCGATGCTCTCTCTTCATCCAGTTCATGTGGGAGAATAGCAACTACGCTCTTGACGATGAGGTTGAGCTCATCTGGAGCAGTGTGTTCCAATTTTTGGGAATATTCTCAGCCTGTAAGACATTTAACAATCTTAGATCTGGCTTCAACCTCAGTCAGAAGAAGAACACTAGTCATCACACTCAACCTCGGCATGCTCATTCTAGTGGCTATTCTAGCAGGAATCGAACTGGGAGGTTTTCCAGAAACTAGTAGCATCCTCTTGACAATGGCTATTTTCGGGCTAAGCTCCTACTTCACCATGGCTATATTTTACTTCATCCTCCTCTCTGCCTTCGAATTCTATCCGCATACAATAAGAACACTGGCATGCGGGGCCATCTACTGTATGTTTCGACTGGGCCGACTTATTTTCAGAATGCATATTGAGTGGATCGAGGAAGATCTGAGACGTAACGAAGGGATGATCGAGCTTATGCTGAGCTGTTCTTTTTTGTTGGTGGTGCACTCCTGGCTGATACCTGAGACTCTCGACAGCTTGGGGAGGTACGACCTTCCCGAGCTTTAGAAAAGATAAAATGATTAGTATTGAATTTATTCTGTCTAATGAATTTGCATATAACAGCATAGTAAAATCATCTGGGAGCTTATGGTGGGTCCTCATTGCCAAATTTAAACTCATTAGCCTGCATTGGTTGCATTGACTTTATATATTAAGCCTTCCACTCTTTGATGAACTGAGTTCTATCTTGCGATCGGAGCTGGTCGTCAGTATAGTAGTCCTTGAGGTGAACAGACCCTGTCGGTTATCGAGACTGAATATAGATGATAACTCCTTCCCAAAGGTAGAGAATTAGGACACTGGAGTACTGGCCCTCAAACATTAGAGTTACTCCAATCAGGAATATAATGAGGATCATGCAGGTGACAATATATTCGCAGACCTTCTCAATCATGCGGAGGTTAGAATGGGTCTATTCTTTTTTATGAAACACCAGGAATGAGTACCCTGATGAGTAGAATTTGCTGTAAAAATAGAGAAAACCAAAGAAGTGGATGAGGGGGGTTGAGGCTGAGTACATGAAGATCACAGCAAAGAGAATGATGTCTAATGCGTACATGTAGCCATATCTAAAGGGGTCATTGGTGCCGTATCTGCTCTTGAATCGAATCCGAACATCTTTTTCGTATGTAAAATTAACGTCAAATACTTAAGGAAAGAGGTCTCCTATTTTGTAAAGATTAGAAAAAAATGTCAAAGCCATCTAATTTGCAATGTATCCATAATAGAAGAAGCCATCAGGATGACGGTATATTAGTCCAAAGAATTCAATGAAGCCCCAACCAGTGGTGAGGATGCTGACAAGGTTAGTGGTATCTCTAACAATGCTTCCCCCGATAACGTTGATGGCAAAAAATACCATAAGAACTTTCATTTCTTTCATTTGCATTTATGATTGAAAATGCTGGTTTTCCCATTGTGAAGACTTAGAGATCAGCCACCGTAAGGCAGAGTTAATTCCACTCAACATAAAGGGGAGAGCAACACTAGGAATCACTGGTATTGTAAGGATGCTGCTGCTTTGGGCAAGCACGATAATCAGGAAACCCACAAAAATCAGCAGACCTGAAAGAACATTGAAGAGAACAAACCTGAATGCTCTGACTTTTTAGGGGGCTCCGATGTTAATCCATATCACATCACCCGGTTCCTGTGCCCAACTGATCGAAATGGTAAAGTCATCATCGAAGTAATGCTCTACCTAACTTCTCTGTCTGGTGTCGATGCAGCGATCGCAACAGTTTCTTTTCGATTAAATTTCATTCATAAGTTCTTCAGGGGTGGAAATATTCTCAAAAGCTACCAGATAACTGTTGAGATAAGTTGTTTATCTGTCCTCTTTTATTTACTCAACAAAACGCTCCATTCCTCTGACTGCTCTTCCTTGAGTGTAAAGTCGTTCATACTTGATTCGTAGCTCTTCTCTGATTTAATTTTCATCTTTGTACTTAAAGAAGTGCCATAAAGAACTAAAATTTTACACCCCGATCCATTTGACCAACGAAAATATTTTATATTCATATTCCAGCTCAATTTTTTTAGAGTTGTTGGGCAGTTCAATGATGCCCATGATGCTGTCTTCGATTCTTAGCTTTTATACTAGTCTGGTCTTGACCTCAAGCAAGTCAAGTTTCCGATTCTCTCTAGCGAAGTGGATGTAGACTGTTTTTGACTTCAAGTTATTTATCAAATTGAGTCTCATATTTCCACTTCTAAAGAGCTTGTTTTTGAGGAGAAGTCTGAGGTAGGCCTTCATATCGTTGATCCCATACAGGACAACAACCGTGACCCATATAGTGTAGAAGGTACGGAAAAGATAGTTGGAGCTGGAGGTGGAGACAAGACTGAACTGCCCTGAGGGTGTGAAGATCAGCTGGTAGGGTATCCACACGAAGATGTCAGTGATACTGAAGATAGCCATGAGGTGAGTAAACCTCTTCAGAAAGAACATGTATGTAAATGCTTCAAATCCGCACTGTTACATCAAATATCCGCTTTCAGTCATGGTTAAATTTTTTAGGATTACATGCAGACATTTTAGGTTGCTCCAGATGCTTTCTCCCTGTCCCACAGGTTCGTCCCTGCCTGTATTTAGGTTCCTGATTGATAACTTATTGAGCGTGTGCCAAAACAGCTTCCAGAGAACAACCCCAGCTACCATGATACCGATATCGAACATCAAGTTACCGATGAATGCGGGAAGGCTGATTAGGTGGTTCGATATATTGAGATGCCCGCTGGAGGTGGTAAATGTTTGCAGTTGGGGATTGGTAGCCATTATAAATTAAAAATGGATTAGAAAATGAGAATACCATCGCACATCATCGATAAGAGAAATTAGCTCGAGAAAAAGCTGGTCTAGACAGGCTAAATGGACAGGTATCATAGGTGACTACCATAGATTAGAAGAACACCTCAGGAAGAAACTGATAGCAAGTGGATGGAAATAAAACCTCAAAAACTATTGCAAAGGTAAAACAGTTGCGATCAAGATCTAATCAGATAGAAGGGAATTGAGAGAGTTACCGTGCAGTCGCTGATGGCCGAGCTTTAGCTGAGAGGAAAGCACACCATCCCAGTCACTATCCGATAAGACCTTTTGAGCCGAGTTAGGACTTTCCTCGAAATGAACAGATGATCATTCAGACTCATTTGAAGCATTATCTAATATTATAGTAAGTAAAGATCATAGCTCGATTCGACAGCTATCTACCAATCTTGGGACTTGGTAGTTGCTAGCATATCGCTTTTGCTTTATGTCTGACCTGTACCTTTTGGCTCTGTTGTAGTCTCTCTGTTTCAAGTGGGATCTTATCATTTCATTCATATATCTCTTATGAGGTCGAGGAGTCAATTCTGAGGCGTTTCTAAAAGCCAAAGACTTACGAAATATTTCTTCATTGGCTTCGAACAAGTTGGCAAACTCAGATGCTTTGAAAATTGGAGGGGGCCGAAGCTGAATATTTTGATAACTTTTTCCAGAGTTTCTACTCTCCACTCTTCTGCGCTGATACTCTATAATTTAGCTTTCGGCTCGGCTAGTCAGAATTAGATCTCTTGGTTTTTAGCTACTCAGTAATCGTATCCTGACTGGTCGCATTTTTTTGCAATATAATTAATACAGAAGTATCAAAAGCTAATCAATTTGGCATACTGGGAGTTAAGATTCACAAGAGTCTCCTCTGCTCTTTTGATCCTGGCCATGATGGACCCTCCTTCTTTGCCGTGGTACTTGATCATTGAGTAGACCTTATTAAGGCTTTACTGCTTTTTTTCACGTAAATGCTTCAGCTTTTCAGATTGCTCCTTCAGAGCCTCATTGATCCGAAATGCCATCTCTCTTTGCTCAAACACCTTTTAAAGTTCTCCTATAATTTGTCTTTGCTTTCTGATTCCTTTCACCATATGGTTCATTTTTTTTATCTTTTATTGCTGGGCCAGGAGCTCCTCAGCATTTCGAACGAGCTGGTGGTCGAGGTCTCCTTGGTTTTATTCAACCTATACAAGGCTATCCATTCTGAGAGCTAATTCAGCATTTATCCTCTTATGTTGCTATAGCTCAGCTTGCTTTGATATCAAGGCAGTAATGAGTTCAGCAGTTCCTATTTATTTGGCGTTCAGTCGAATTTTTTTGTTTTTAACTACTCCGAATAGTTTTTCCTTATTAACAAGTGTGGTATTGATTGATTTAACTTATGCCAATACTTTTTTTAACTAAACGAGCTACTTTCCCTAAATGATGGTCCCCTTACCTTTGTTTCGATGGCCTTCTTTAGCTATTATATCCTTGATTTCGATATATTGACTAACTTGTTTCTGAGAACATAATTATTTGACATCAACTTCCAGCGCTCAATGCCAGATTGATCCTAGTCTGGTTATTACAGCTGATTGGAAGGATTGAATATTTAGCAGAATTTTTTTAGTGTAAACACCTCTCCTTGACTGTATAATTATCTGGGTACTAATATATTTTGCGAAGAATTAGCTCGAAGCTTTATCTTGTCTCCAGCAGTTTACAGCCTGTCCAGCCACCTGAAAAGTTGATCTTGAGGTCGGCCACTTTGAAGACATGAAGATATAGTTTTCTGTTCAGATATGAATTGAAAATAGAAATATTTTTGATCTATTCCCCAACCGGCAACGCCAGCAGATCGACTCTGTCCTCTTATCCTTATCCTCGACCTGTTATGTGTTTGTTGAGTTGATCCAAAGAGCTGATCTGGCTCCTATCAATTTCGATAAATTTAGGGAAACTAAATTACTTCCTGAGAGACAGCAATACAAATGTATTTCTGGCATCTTCTCCACTATTTCTGAATGAGAACCTTATAGGGATTTCCGTGATAGAAAAAACCGGAAAGGACTCCCTAACTACCGTAAAGAAAACCTCGGGAGTTGCTCCCATAAATTATTCCTTGAATTTCAGCTGAAGGTGATATGGGTACATCACTCGAAGATTCTCAATGCCTAATGCCAAAGTTTACAAAATGTTGTGTCGGTCATCGCAAACTCTCACCAAAATATTCTTTTTACTTGGACCTGAGAGACAGCAGTTCTAGGCCCAAACCGGATTGATTTTATCCTTGATACTTTTCGTTTTGAAGAATGAGTGGCCCCACTTGACCTCAAGTGAAAAGGCAGCACCCAAGTAGAAGTTAGATCCACAGTGGAATTAAAAACGAAGCTCCTAATCCTTCTCTTCTTCTGGATCATCCTATTTCAGCTCTTAGCCTTCTTCTTCAGCTGGCTATTCACTGAGTTCATTTATCATAAATGTTTCTTCGAACTCGACTCTCCTTTTGATTTGAATATTCATAATTCCCACACAAATGCGGTTGCCTTCAGCTAATTGTTCTATTTTTATCTCTCCCTCAAAAGCTAAATCGCCAGTGTCCATTTTCTCCTTTTTGATCAATGCGGTTCCTACAATCTTGAGCTTGCGATCACAACTGGCTTCACAAACTTTGATTTCCATGTTATCAAGAATCTCTCCCAATTAAACTGACTTGAAGGTCGGATTGGAAGTCCACTCGTTTGAAATTTCTGTTCTTTTCTGGGTAAGTTCAAAGATACGGTTTGCTGCTGATGGGAAATGAGGATGAGATATCGGTTGGCCTTGGGCAAAGTGATCTTATTGAAGGCAATTTAAAACATTTAATTATAAGAAAGAAAACTCGATAAATAATCATTCAGTACTTCACAAACTTCCTGATGTCGTATTTTTTCCTTGAAGTGGTCTTGTTGTGAAAGCTAGTGCTTGCTTGACAGTCTGTTCTGGATTGAGCTCTTGTCGATTCATCAGGCTGATAGTATGTATTAAAAATTTACTGCATACGGCTGTTTTCTGCTGGGTGATCATGCCTATTGATGGCAAACTCTCTATAACTTACCCTGGATAAATCCAGAGAAGTTGCTTATCGAGAATAAAATTTGCTTGCAATAGAAGAGCTCGTCCTTGCAAGGGTAGTGACTGACTCTATTTGCTTTGTTGAGTCAGGACTCTTTATAGTTTTCACATCCTCTGGTTTGTAAAGGTTTTCCATTGATATTCGAAACTTTCTCTAGAGACGGATGCCAGAGGAGCGTACCTTTTTAGGGGGACTGACAACATAAATTAATTGTCTTGATTGCCGGTTTGTAGTAACACCTATGGTAGAAGAGAATAGTGCTGTGTTTGATGATGGAAAAAGATGCTGGCGCTGCTAAGAAGAAATTCCTTTGAGTTTCATAAGTCCAACAATAATTTCTAAATAATCAGGCTGCTTGAATTTATTGAAGTGATATGGATATTGGATAATCAATCAAGATGTGATATCGACCTATTATGCTTGGTCGCAACCAACATAAGAGTCGCATAGTGCATAGACAACTACTTTCGTGGCTTCTCCAAATTCGAAACTGAGAGATAGTTCGGCTTTGTTCCTGACCAAAGTTCGCTTTGTTGTCAACACTTTGTTGCTCTTTTTATCTCCAACGACAACCCACCAATACTCTTATTTGTCTCCAGGGAAGTAGTTGCTGATAACAGCTTAAATCTCCAATTCTTAGTCTCTTTAGAGAACCACCTTCATCTCAATTTATTCTTCGCCCCTCTCTCCAAGTGTGTATTCCAATGATACAACTGGGTATCTGTTACAAGCCTCAGCTATCTTTTTGATATCCTTTCCAGCAAGCATCCTCTCGCGATCTTCGTTTTTCATCTCACTGAAAGCATTTACATCCTTGATTTCGTACTGCTAGGTCAAAACCCTAACTGTTTGCTTGTCAAGGATCTGCATCAGAGGGGACTAGTTGATCCACATAGCTTGCACCAGCATTTGACAGAACTGCATACAGAAAATCAAAGGTCTCAAATGTCCTAGAGAAGAAATTACGTCCACCAGGGCATGAGTCAGCTTAACACAAATGGGAAGCATAGTTCTTAGCTCTTGAAGAAGCTAAGGGGTTATCTGAATTCGGTACAAATGCAGCAACATGAGTCCATGAGCTTTATTGATGGGTTTTTCATTAACCTGAGTCAGATATTGAGCGATAGTCTGATATTATCTTGGTCTAAACTGGAAATCAGATAGTTCCTCAGCTTGACTAACTAGTTGAATAATATCTTTCAATTTTATATTTTAGTTGACTCTCTGGACGTAAGCTGCCAGAGTTTCTACTTTTATGTAGTAGTAGCTACAAATAATACCCAAGTTGGTGTGGTCAAGTTTGTCCTCTTCCTCCTCGTCATTTTAAATGCACTTGATGTGTGACAAGTACTCCACTGTTTAGTCGATCAGATCAGAAAGGTATAGACTGATGCTTTATTCATTGGCTTCATCCATGTTGTAGAAGTTCGGATTGCTTATTAAGCGTCGGTACATGAAGGTCCAAGTAAGCCAATCGACTCCTTCTCCTTTGCTGGTTATAGTCTGAGCTGCAACTGCAGAGTTGAAATGGTTGTGAAGATGCAAATGGAGGGAGGATTCAAGAGGGTAGGGCTCAAACAAGAATTTTTTGTAGAACTCCTTCTTTGCTCCTTGACAATATATAACAAACTTGGCAGCGCTGAATTATCTACCTTTTTGACGATCTCTCTCGAAAACAGCAGGCAAGCTCATCAGTTGAGCCATCTCAGGAATAGAGTAATCACTCCATCTTCTGTTTTTAGGGTCATAGTAAGTGGTATCAAGGAGAGCAACCATGAAAACTTTAAAATCGAGCTACCACTTCAGTCCGTGAGTGATGACTAGCACACTGATGCCTTCAACTTTGAAAAGCTCCTCAACAATTTGTCTCTCAAGATCATTCATTCCTTAGTAAATATATCCGATTCCATATTCGATGATATGCAATAAAAATTGATCTGAAATACGTTTGGAGATATTCTAAAGTTGCTTGTCACTGATATGCTTCAATTTTTTGGGAGCAGATTACCCACTTAGTTCACTGACCAAATCTAAAGCTGTCATTCTGGCTTGTTTCTTGTCATTGACAACCACCAAAGTACTACGGTTGTAATGAAGAATGCTCTGCATCAGCTGCTTCTGCATCATGTGAAGCCGACTCTCTCTGAATGGTTGATCGAAAGTGTGGAAGACCACCTCTACAGAGTTCGGTCTGACACTGGGGTGAAAGTTAAAGGTATTTTCAGGAGGAGCTCCTATCCACTCTGCCACTTATTTAAAATCTGCCAAGCTTGAGCTGAGGCAGAATAGTCTGCACCCCCCATTGGTTTCACTACTGATAAATCTCATCCTACTGATGACAACCTCAAGAGTTGAATTACCTTCTGTGAGAAGATGCAGGTTATCAATAACCAATAGCTTGACGTCATTCGACCCTTTTCTCTTGTTCCACTTTCTGCTCAGGACATCCAAAGCCTGAGCCGTGGTGACAATGAGATCGGCAGCTGCTAATATCTGAGCATCCTTTGTCAGATCTTCAAAGGTTCTGGCCACTTTCTTTTTTGAGAAGAGGCGAGTCAACAGTTGTGTCTTTTTCTGAACAATCACTTCATGTGAAACCAATAAAATAGCTTTCTTGCCTTGCTGAAGAATCTGACTAATCGCCAAAACAGCCAGACTGAATTTTCCTGCTCCTTCAGAAGCTCCCAAAAAAATGTTGTCATTGGAATTGACAATAGATGGGTAAGCCTGAGTTTGAATTTGATTCAGGTAATTTATTTTGAGTTAACGAGCAACTGGATCAAGAGCATTAGCTGGAATGGGTTGAAGGTCAAGGACTTCTTGAGGAGGGCTGAACTTGCTGGGAAGAATCATGTTTTTGAAGGAAAGGGGCAGAACATTGTCACTGCAGATCCAACGATCAGAAATGACCTTGATGTAGTAGAGAGGATGCATTACTTCATAAAGTGGAACGATAAACTGGGTTGAAAAAACATCTTCATCTCTAGATAAAGTGAAGAAGTATGAGTAAAGAATATTTTATTCGTTGCAGTCCAGTACCATAAGCCAAAAGGGCTCTTCTCTGCCATGGTACTCTTCTTCCCACTTGAAATCACTTGTAGCTGTTAAATCAATTCTCAAGCAGGAACGGGTGAGTGGTTGAGCATAAGCCTATATTTGCACCCTTGGGACATGATGAATAAATTTATGTAAAATTTTTCCTAGTTTTGGGAATCTCGTTAGATCACCAATTTATTGAGGGTTCATCTGATAAAAAGATTACCAACTAAACTGCTCTTTTTTCTCAAGGCGACTGAGGACGTACTCAGGAATATTCTTGAACTGCCGTAGAGGATTAAGACAGCTCCACATTGAGCGGTCAATCATCTTTGCGAGTTAGAGAGTCTTTTGAGCAGCTTGACCCCAACCTCTTTTGAGACAAATCTCAAATAGGGCCCTCATGATTCGGGAAGCAGATTGTGTGACATAGACTTTATCAATGTTCAGAGCAAATCCCTCTAGTTACAATTTAGAAATATGAGCTTGAAGAAGAGCCGATATTTTGGTGGTTATCTCTTCAACTGTACCTTTTATAGGCACAGGAACTGTTTCTACTAATTTTTTCAGCTAATTCTTTTCTTCTTCCCTAACCACCAAAAACTTAAACTCGATTGACATAGCAAATATTCTCAAAAGCTCAATCAATCCTGCATTGCTTTTGAGGTTCGTGTTATAAATGGACATGCTGGCGTTCTTTTTGTAATAATAGGAGGCAATTTTTCCCAAAAAGTTGGGGGAGACACTTCCATTCCTTCGATCGTAGTTGATAAGTCCGTTTCTTTCCAGCATTGTGAAGGCAGTATGTGCCAAGTTGACTCTTCTTTTCAGCAGCTCTTTGTCTTCCTCAATCTCATCACTTGGTATAGCGTAATGTTTGGGATTCCTGAGCATTCGAATGTACAGATAGGTATAGCTCAGCCAGTTCACTGCATCTCTGATGCTCGAGACTGCACCCTGAACCACCTCAGCATTCAAGTGATCAGGAAGAGATTTAAGCATTTGACTCTCCAGAGCGATCTGCATGTTTAGCAGATTTAAGTAGTATCTGACTTCCTCATACCCTGTTAGAATGAGGCCCTCTCCTTCAGTATCAAAACGAGGTCGACCAGCTCTCCCCAACATTTGCATCACATCCTGTAGACTCAACTCGATCCATCTTCCCTCTTCTGGAGAGTAGACTTGTGTTCCCTTGATGATGACAGTGTGGGCTGGTAAGTTGACGCCCCAAGCTAGTGTAGCAGTCGAAACTAGAATATTGAAATGTCTGTCAGCGAATAACTGCTCAACAAGGTCTCTGTCATTTCTAGACAATCCGGCGTGGTGAACACCAATACCATTGGGAAGCAATTATTTAAGTTCTTTGCTGTTGATAGTTTATTTTTCTACACAGGCTTAGATGATTTTTTTACTTTCTGAGTCAGGTCTCATGATTCTGTTCAACTAGTTTTTAGCATATGCTGTATCTTTGAGATAGTTGGCTGTTCTGACAGTGTCACGACGGGAGTGAACAAAAATGATCAATTGATAATTCCCAACTCTTTCGAGGACTTTCTCGTATAAAATTTCGTTTATCATCAGCATTTTTCTCACTCCTTTCTTTTCAGTGACACCTATGTATCTCTGTTCAAGAGGAATGGGTCTGTAGTTTTGACCAAAATAAAATAATCCCTCCTTCTGTATTCTCAACACCGCTCCCACATCCCGGTAGTTAGGGAGGGTGGCTGAGAGGCCAACAATTCTAGTCTGAGTCTGAGAATTTTAGCTTTGTCTGATAGTTCTGGCAATGATAGATTCAAGAACAGGCCCTCTGTTGTCTGAGAGAAGATGAATCTCATCGATGATAATGAGTTTCACCTGTTCAACAAACAGCTTTTCGCCTGTCTTTCTGGTGATAATATCCCATTTTTCAGGTGTGGAGATAATTATTTGAGTCTCTTAGATTTGACTTTTGCTCAAATGAACATCTCCAGTTAACTATTTCACAGATATTCCCAAAGTTTTCAACCTATTTTCAAGATTTCCTGTGATTTCAGCTACCAAAGCTTTCATAGGAGCTATGTACACAACCTTGAATTTTGAATAGTCAATATTGCCACCGTCAGGATCCCTGTAGTCACTAATGGTTTTGAGAATCGAAAGCAAAGCGACGTTTGTTTTTCCAGCTGAAGTTGGAGCGCAGACTAGCATATTTCCTTCATTGTTCAGAGTATATGGTAAAACATGACTCTGAATGGGATTGAACCTTTTGAATCCAGTGAAAACACCCTGCATCCATTGAGGTAAAGAGTCAACTTCAATGAGGGTTTATTTGACCTCCCTCTGAGAAGCCGGAATAAAAATTTATTCGTATCCCACTCTTTAAAATTTTTAGGCTCCTTCCGGCAGTTTAAACTTGTATTATTGCTTGGCTCCTGTTCTGTCTTCAGAGTCATGGAGACTTAAATCCAACATTTTTTTGTTTATTCTTGATATTTCTGCATCATCTTTGGCAATTCTGAATGTAATTTTTTCTTATTAGACGTCCTCATTTCTTGACTTTCTTTTAACCCCTCCTTTTTCTTTCCTCTTTCCAAGAGAGAGACCTTCTGCTTTCATGTCTTCCAAAAATTGTTATTTTTCCTTTGAGCCTTGAGCTTGATGATATCGGACAGCATAATAAATGGGTTTTCTATTTTTTAGAAAGAGAGATACCAGATCAAACTTTTCATAATTGAGAATGCTCAGTAAATTGTTTTCAACTTCCATTACACTGTTTCCATTCAGGACCTCTAAAATTTATTTTGACAAGTTTAGTGCTTCCTGAGGTTGGTAATGAGAAAGGAGCTGAGTTTCAATCCAATGAGCATCAATGGAGTTGATATCAACTTATACTTCGTCCTACATTTTATAATCTTCCTTGATCGACTCTTTTTTGATTTGCTGATGAGCCTATTCTTACTCTATCTACTGCTCCTATTCAGAAACAAGTTCATCCTCCGACCCTTATTCTTCCTGCTCATCCTCTTCGTTGATGGCCACAATTTAATTAAGAGCATAGTCCCCTTCGACTGCATAGTCACTCAATGTTTTGGCAATATTACAGAGATCGATGAAGGTATCTTCTATAAGCTTCATTCCCACTAAAGCTTCAGTGTCTATCTTTTTTTGAGCATCCATGTCCTATCCTCGAAGAATTGCCAATACTTCATCAGCAATCGCTTGCAAGACATCAGGAGGCTGATCCTGCACCAGCTCATAGATCTTTCCAAGATAGTTCTCGTAGATCAGTTTGTTTTCCTTGGTCTTTGGTCGGTAGTAAATTGTGTCATCAAACTTTTATTCAAGGATGTTGCCACCTTTGAGTTCCCAGCCCTCTGTAGATTTAGCTGTCTTCTTTTTAGCTTTCTTGGGCTTGTTTCTAGAAAGGTTTTGGCCCATGGCTGTCTTGTCTATCTTTCCCACAAGGCTTTTGACTTCCTCTCCTGGCTGATCCTTCATTATATAAGAGAATCTTTATTAGTGACTATATCTAATCAAGAGTGTTTATTAATGACTACTCTGAATTAAAAAGAAACATTATCACGATATTAAAAAATTTCTCAATAGTATTTTTTACTATCGTTGCCTCCGACAGGGATAGGATCCAGCTTTTATGTTCTCTTGCGCCTGTTCTCCTCAAACAACATCAAATCAGCCTTTGCTTTCTCATAGCTCTCTGTCTTCAAAGGGGTCAGCTGAGCTGTCTTGGAAGCATTGGCGTTCTTGAAATATTGATTAGACGGCACTGAGACCATGGATCCTTCCCGAGCATTTTGAACAATACTGTTCATTTTATAGCCATCATATGATGACCTTCCTGTGGACTATTTTTCTCTCTTAGAGTCTCTAAAGATAATTTATTTTCGGTCTCGCTCTTGCTCGATCATGTCCTTGCTCATTCCATGTAATTTTGGGAAGTTGATCATTTTTTCACGATAAGTGAAGTGAGGAACGAGCCATTATCTTTTTTCTTCATCCCACTATGAATTGTTGATAATCGTCTAAAGCTGATCGTTGTTCATGAGGATATTTACAATTGCCTGGAACTTTTTAACTTATTTCTCTTGATACCTGATGGTATCAAGAAGTTACTCCTTTTCCTACTCGTGCTCGTCTTGGATATCTCTCAACTCAACCAAGTTAGCTGTGTATTTCTTTTTTATTTCCTGAAATCTAAGCCTCATCTAATCAACCTATTCATTCAAACTTTTATAGTTCTTTTCTATATTCAAAAGCTCATTCTATCTTCTTTCTTTTTATTTTCTGAATTATTATTCTTTCTTCTTCTGGACTTTCAGCTTCTCCTTCAGCTTTTTTATCTTCTCCATTTCGCTCTTGTCATCACTATCAGGCCCCTTTTTTTCAAAGTTTTGTTGTAAACTTTCTAGTTTTTATCGAAGTAGTCTTTTCTCTTCTTGCTACGATCTCAGAAGGTTGTCTTTGTTTTTGAGCTCCTCTTCCAGATCTTTGTTCTCCTTGTTGTCAAGCTCTCGATAAACAATTTTATCTTGATAAACAGTTTGTCCGTTTGGAAGCTGGGCAGGGTTGGAGCTGTTTGAGGAAGCAGTTGAGGCAAAAACTGGCATCTTTCCTTAGAGCATCATCTTAAGCTTTTTGATTTCCTCCATGTATTATCTGAGAAGAGCATCTTTAGGGTCTTCATTAATCTTAGGTTTGTTCTGGATAAACTTGGCTCTGCTTGCATATCTGAGAGTGCTCAATGTTTCATCATAATTGTAATTAGCTGGGGAAACCGCAGCAATCATGATAGTCTTGGTATTACCTCCCAAAGAATCCTGTAGCAACCTTGTTAGCTTGGAATCTCTATAGGGAATGTGGTGAGTCTTTCCGTCTACCAGAGCTGAAATGACGTTACCAAGGGCACTCAGAGACAAGTTTATTTTAGTTGCTTCCTTCATGCCGTCACCTGTTGCTCCTGTTTTGGCTGCTCTTTACGAACCAGCCAAATCCACCAAGTTTAGCTTGGAAGCTTTGTACTTTTCATTTCCCTTTTAATCGTTTTATTGGGAATCGATGTAGATTGTGAAAATACTATGCGATCTAGAAGACTCGGCATTCATATTGGTGGCTCTAGTGGCCCTATTGTGAAACCCGATTTCCATATATTTTTCCATGGTGGTTATGGAGTCAACTTTGATTTGAGTTAAATCCTTGACGAAGATTCCTTTTTCTGGACTTTATTTCAGATCCATTCTAGCTTTGGTATCTTTTCCCAGCAGATCATGAATTTCTTAATTGTAAATTTCAAGAAAACTACACCGGATCAGATGAGTTTTTGCGGTGTCATTCTTTGTCTATGTCACGATCTGGCTGAAGGTTCGAGGAATGATTCCTCGTGCTTATTCGCTCTCATTTCCTCCCATCATTGTATGCGTTTTGCCGCAACCAGTTTGTCCGTAAGCAAAAATGGTGCCATTGTATCCATCTAGGACACTTTCTACCAAGAAAAAAGCGCTTTGTTCATAAATTAAACTTTGAGCCGAGTCAGGAGCAAAAACATTGTCAAAAGAGAATGTTTTGGGCGGTTCGCTACTGTTTTATTTTTTTAGATAGATTGCTTTGTTCTTTGAATCGACCTCTACCACATTGAGGCAGCCTAAATTAGATCATATATTACCTCTATCTTTTTATTTCCCGTTCATTGGTCGGCATCTGACCATGACTTTGACAGCTTCTGACATAGAGAGCCCTGTTAAAAATATTATATCACAATTTATTGCACTATCAAATCGACCCTAACATTAAAGCTTATGATATCCTACAAGCCTTCACAAAAATACCATATCAAATAATGTCGAAGGTCTTTGTGAAGCTAAAAGAATGGGTGAGTTTAATATCGTTATGATGGGTAATAAATATTAAATGACAGAAGTTGTAATTAAGGTGATCGGTAACTATTCCTACCAAACGTCGAAGTGCTTGGGCGAGGGAGTTTATGGAAAGGTCTACGAGGGTATGGAGAGGGAGAGCAAATAAAAAGTGGCTATCAAAAAGATTGATCTTGCTACCTTCACTAACGACAAGTATCTCTAAAATGCCATATTCTCGGAAATATACCTTCTAAAAAGATTCAATCACCCCAATATTGTCAGGTTCAAAGACGTCCTCAGCTCAAAAAATAGTCTGTACATCATCACTGAGTTTTGCAAGAACGGGGATCTTAAGGAGCTCATGAAACGGAAAAAATTCAAGGAAGACGAGGTCTTTGATATTATGAAGCAGATTCTGAGTGGCTTTACTGAGCTCATCAGAGAGAAGATAATTCATCGAGACCTGAAGCCAGCCAACATCCTCATAAACGAGGGTGTCTATAAGATTGGAGATTTTGGTTTCGCCAAGTACGTCGATAACTTTGGCTCTCAAATGCTTAAATCATGTGTAGGTAGCCCTATTTATATGGCCCCGCAAATTCTCTAAAGAGTGCAATACACTACCAAATGCGATATTTGGTCTCTTGGCGTCATTTTTTATGAAATGCTATACGGCTATCCACCATGGAAGGCCAGAGATGAAAATGAGCTCCTCAAGGGGATCAAAACCATTCCGATTGGACATATTCTCAAGAGGGCCAATCTCAATTCTCGAACAAGCGAATTTCTCAAGAGAACTTTAGCATACAGTGAGGAATAAAGAATTGGATGGACTGATCTATTTGATATGTGTGGACAGAAATCCCTCTAGAAACTGGTATAGCCAAATTCAGCTGATCAGATACGCACAACTGGCAATAAATAACGAGGGAGAATGATTTCTAA
>Ga0100402_1003588_pt1 | contig 16817 bp, 13 predicted proteins | sample CryGeyme20150102_FD_80419 | JGI IMG/M metagenome (GOLD analysis project Ga0100402, IMG submission 80419) | Groundwater microbial communities from Crystal Geyser aquifers in Utah, USA - Crystal Geyser metaG 2015-0102 | ecosystem: Environmental > Aquatic > Deep subsurface > Groundwater | place...
ATATCCTTACTGAACCCACTGCCTATATTAACATGTTAAAGGCTCATAACGTTACAGCTCATCGCTTTTCATTAGAGTGGTCTGTGATTGAACCAAGAAGGGGTGAGATTGATCAGGCAGCTGTTGCTCTTTATAAAAATTTTATCGATAAGTTAATTCAAGAGGGGATTACCCCATCTGTTACCTTGAGTCACTTTGTGGTGCCGGAGTGGTTTTACGAATCAGGCAACTTTCAGAAAATGGAAAATATTGATCATTACCTAAATTTTGCATTAAAGGCGATGGATCTATTTCCTCAAGTCAAAGATTGGTGGTCCTTTAATGAACTTGGAGTAAAAGCATTCCAGCAGGCTAGGGAAGTTTACCCAGTAGATATCCCGAAGGGGAGCTCTTTAGTCTCTCGAGTTTATGCAGCAGCCACTGCTACGAGAAATATGTTAATTGCTCACTGTAAGTTGCACAAGGCAGTGATGGAAAGGCATCCTGAAAATAAAGTAGGAGTTACTCACCAGTGGCTTAAGTTCGATACGGCAACGGGGAATCCTTTAGAAAGACTCATCGCCCACATTTTCACCAAGTTTGGATTTAGCCCAGTTTATGAGTTTTTTAAAGAGGGGAAATTTTCCTTTCAGATCCCTTTTATGGCCAACGTTCAATTTGAAATCCCAAAAGAGGAATTTGATGCCAACCAACACTTCCTCATGCGCCTTGGAGTTCAAGCTTACCCTAAGCCTATGGTAAAGATGGGTCTTAATCATGGGAAGACATATCCAGGTCTTCCTTCAGCGATTAAAAACTTCCCTTTCTTCAGCTTTGGATCTACTTGCGAGCCGGGTGGGACTGTCATGCACTTTGGCCCCCGCTGGAAGGCTGATGGAATGGAGGAAGTTCTTGATGATGCCTTTGCCCTAACTGATGAAGTTTATATTACTGAGTATGGTTCAGATGCAAGAGTGCAAAAATGGGGCAGCCCTGGCTTTGAGTTTGATGATGTAGCCCAGGCGAACTACTTACGTAATCTTACTGAAAAAGTAAGAGATTATAGCGCAAGAACATTGAGAAGAGTAAAGGGGATGTTCTGCTGGAGTGATCTTAGACGGCAGATGGAATGGGAAAATGGTCATGCTTGTAGACTTGCAACCGTTGAACCTATTGTAAATGTAAATAGGCAAATGACAGGCTTTCAGTCGACGCCTGCTTCATCTTATATTGCAGTCGCTTTTGCTAGTGGGACCGTTGATCAATCTGTGAGCGCGTAGATTGCGTTTTTTAAGAAAAGGAGATAGGATAACGTTTTAATTTTTGAAAGTAAGTGAAATGATGTTCTTTAAAAAGCCCTCTCTAAAAACACTCCTCCCACCACCAGTCAAAGCTGAACATGGCGAATATTCGATGATACTATCGGCATGCGATAAACCAGCAAGGTTAACTCCAGAGCTTTTAGATGTCTCTTTGAGAGCTGTTGAGCTTGCCTCCAAAGTAGACTTAGGGGAGATCGCCTTAAGAAATGAGCAGGCTAAAGTATATGGGAACCTCTGGCCAGGAGAGCATTATAAACTCTTAGCAGGTCTTGTTCTTGCAATAGCCCCAACCACTGTGATTGAAATTGGAACTTCTACTGGGTTTTCAGCTCTTTGCTTAAAGCGCTTTTTGCCTGAAGGTGGAAAGCTTATCACTTTTGATATCGTTCCGTGGAAACAATACCCTGATACACTCTTTATGGAAGCTGATTTTGAAGATCAGAAAATAGTCCAGTATGTAGATGATCTTGGAGAGGAGTCTGTTATCTTAAAGTATGCGAAAGATCTAGAAGATGCTTCTCTCATTTTTATCGATGCAAGTCATGACGGACATCTAGAGGAAAGGTTGATTCTGAATTTAGAGAAAATTGCATTTAAGAAAAAAGTTTTTATACTCTTTGATGATATTCGTGTTTGGACAATGCTCAAAATGTGGAGAGAAATCTCTTATCCGAAAGTGGATTTAACCTCTTTTGGTCACTGGTCTGGTACAGGTCTTGTCGAGTTTAGGTAGGGTTCATCTCACACTTTGGGGAAGATTGAGTACTATTTTCCCTTCATTTAATTTTGCGATGATTTCTCTATTATGACAATACCTTGTCATTGGCCAAATGGAAAGCGTTGCAAAAATAGCCCCAGTTACATACCCGACGATTTCAAAATCGGTTAAAAATCCTATAGCAGTACCTGTCACAGCAGTAGTGAGAAAGGATCCGGCAGCTAATACTTTATAAGTATTTTTAATCTGTATCAGTTTGTAGACTCTTCCATATTCATTATGTGCATCATCTTGTTGAATTTGAACCTTTAGTGATACTTCTTGGCAAAAGCCCCAAATAAATCCAAGGACGGGAAGAATTGTTAGAAACTTTCTCAAACAATTGTCTTCTGAGATGGGTGCAGGGGGAGGGGATGTGATAAAGGGCTTGCTAAATTGAGAGTAAAAAGAGGCTGTTTCTTCATCTGTGGATCTACGTAAGGAGGAACTTTGGGAGAATCTCATCGAGTCTAAATCAGACTGGCTCAAGGCAATTGAGCTATTAGAGGTTCTTGTGGAAGAATCGGTCCAGGCGGAAGAGACAGTTCTTTCTACATATAGAGGGGGTACATAGAGAAAAGGGTCTGGGTGAATTTTTCCACTCATAATGGGCGGGCATTATACAGAGATTAAAGATATTTTTAATATCTTTTTCTTTTTTTTTATCCTAGTTGTCTCCATTTATAAAAATATGGGGAAATGGTTTGGTTTGATTGCTTTGATACCAGGTCTGGCTATGGTCTTTTTGGATCAGAGCATTTTGCCTGTAGCTTTACCCACTATGCAAAAGGAGCCTGGAGCAAGCGAAACTTCACTTCAATGGTGCATTAATGCATATCTATTAACAATTGCTGTTTTTGTTTTACTGGGAGGAAAGTTTAGTGACCGGGTCGGCCATCGGAGAACTTTACTCATTGGAATATCTCTTTTTAGTGTTTCGTCTATTCTTTGTGGGGTGAGCCCGAACGTTTACTTTCTGATTGCAGCTAGGGCCCTTCAAGGAACTGGGGCAGCTTTAATGTTCCCAGCTCAGACAGCTCTTTTAGCAGTTCTTTTTCCTCCAAAAGAAAGAGGGAGGGCTATGGGATTAAATGTAAGCATGGGCTCCTTTTTTTTAATTATGGGCCCCTTAATTGGAGGGTATTGTACTGAACACTTTTCTTGGCGGTTGATTTTTTGGATAAATATCCCGATTGCAATCGTTGGGTTTATCTTATGTCTCCGATTTTTGCCACGAACCAAAACTGTTCACTCCCTTATTGATCTAAAGGGATTTATCTATTTTGCAATTAGTTGTTCCTCTGCAATTATTGCCTTTATGCAGGGAAGTGATTGGGGATGGCTCTCCTATAAGGTGGATGGTCTTTTTGCCATTTCCCTTTTTTCGTTTTTTTTACTGCTTAGACGAGAAAAGAAGGCGCATCACCCTTTTCTCGATTTGACCCTTTTTAAAAACCCCGTTTTTACATCGATTAATATCAGCATAAGTATTGTTCAATTCATGCTCATGGTTGGAGTCTTTCGAGTTATTTACTTCCAAAATGTACTCGGGTACTCTCCGTCAGAGGCAGGTTTTATTACTTTTGCAACATGTATCCCCCTCCTTTTTATGTCTCCAATTGGAGGGTACTTGTCCGATAAGTTAACCCCGAAATTGCCCATTGCCATTGGGTTTTTACTCATTATATCTTCTTTTTTTTGGTTGGGATTTAATAGTGATCCAAGTGTGACTGTTTTGTTTTTAGCTCTTGGCGCCTATGGACTAGGGGTTCCACTGATTTTTACCCCTTCTTATTCATTTGCAATGAGTACTGTTAAGCCGTCAAAAAGGGGAGTTGCTTTTGGAATGATAGCAACTTTGCGGAACTTTTCTGCTACTCTTGGAATTGCCGTCATTGGTCTTTTTATGGGGGGTGGTGAAGAAAAACAGATTCAAATGATTCGATTTTCAACAGCGCATTTTGCCCTTGGATTTCTCCTCATCTTTGCCTTTGCGGTAACCTTTATTCTATTTCATCGGAAATCAACTCATCATCTTCCTGAAGCTCCCGCAGAAGGTTGGGACTAATTCACTATAAGTTTCTCAAAACGTAGGGAAGAATCCCTCCGTGCTCATAATAGTCCACTTCGATGGGGGTGTCAAAACATAGGGTTAAGTGCACCTTTTTTCCGTTGAACTCAAGGATAGCTGCTTGATGAGGTGCTAATTTTTTTTCTAAATGAAGAGTAAAGGTCTCTTCCCCAGTAATGCCAAGTGTTTCCCAGCTCTCTTCTTCATTTTGAAACTGGAGAGGAAGAACTCCCATCCCAATGAGATTGCTCCTGTGGATTCTCTCAAAACTTCTCGCAACGACTGCTTTTACTCCAAGTAACGCTGTCCCTTTTGCCGCCCAGTCGCGAGAGCTTCCCATCCCATAATCTTTTCCGGCAAAAATAATGAGAGGAGTTTTGTCTTCTCTGTACTTTTCTGCCGCATCATAAATAGCCATTACTTCACCAGTTGGCATATGAGAAGTAAATCCCCCTTCTTTTCCTTTAGCCATTTTGTTAGAAATGCGGACATTGGCAAAGGTTCCTCGCATCATCACTTCGTGATTACCCCTTCGACTTCCGTAGCTATTGAACTGCTCTTTAGGGATCCCATTAGAGAGGAGATATTTGCCTGCAGGTGTATTTACAGAAAATGCACCGGCCGGTGAGATGTGATCGGTTGTCACAGAATCGCCAAGTAATGCTAGTGGTCTCATATTCTCTAAGGACGGCTTCTCTGGAATTGTGGGCGAAAAAGAGTCAAAAAATGGGGGATTCCTGATGTATGTGCTCTTTTCATCCCAAGGATATTTTGCTCCTTTTTTTGGGGGAATCGCTTGCCATACCGGGTTATCTGTCATCACATGAGCATATCTTGTTTGAAACATCTCCGGTTCTATTCCCTGAGCCATTGCTTCTTGAATCTCTTTTGAGGAGGGCCAGATATCTTTTAAGAAAACAGGGTTCCCTTCTTTGTCATTGCCTAGTGGTTCATTTTCCATATCAATATCAATACGGCCAGCAAGAGCAAAAGCAACTACAAGTGGGGGGGACATTAAGAAATTTGCTTTAACTGAGCTGTGAATACGAGCTTCAAAATTTCTGTTCCCACTGAGTACGCTTGCCGTAATGAGATCATGATCGTTGATTGGTTTTTCTATTTTTGCTTCCAAGGGGCCGCTATTTCCAATACAAGTTGTGCATCCATACGCAACGAGTTGGAAACCTAATTCATCGAGATATTTTTGTAAGTCAGTTTTTAAAAGGTAATCAGTAACAACTCGAGATCCTGGGGCAAGGCTTGTCTTAACCATTGGATTGATGTTAAGCCCTTTTTCTACTGCCTTTTTAGCTATAAGACCTGCTCCAATCATAACAAATGGATTGCTCGTATTTGTGCAGCTTGTAATGGCTGCAATTACAATAGATCCATGAGAAAGGATACCATCGTAGGGGATCTCCTCAGTATAGCCTGGAGGAACTATGGGGTTTGTGAAAGGGCGGTTTGTCACCATTTCCACTTCACTCCAAATGGCTTTTGGGCTTTCTGATTCAGTCGTCCCCCCTGAGTCTCCAGCCTCATCTACTGCAAAGTGCCCTTCAGAGTGGACAAAGACCTTTTTCCCCTTTTCAGAAGCGGGCTTTTCATATCCACCGGAAGATAGCGGAGCTGATAAGAGCTTTGTAAATTGCTCTTTTATATCTTTAAGACTAATCCGATCCTGGGGTCTTTTAGGTCCTGCAATAGATGGCGTGATAGAGGATAAGTCGAGCTCAACAATTTTTGAGTAATCGATTGCCCCCTCTAAAGGAACTCCAAAAAGATCTTGGGCTTTTAAGTAACTTTCAACAAGAGTGACTTTTTGATCACTGCGACCTGTCATGCGAAGGTAATCTAGAGTCTTTTCATCCACTGGGAAAAATCCCATGGTAGCCCCATATTCAGGACACATATTCGCAATGGTTGCTCGATCTGCAACCGTTAGGCTCGTTGTCCCTTCTCCAAAAAACTCAACGAATTTTCCAACAACTTTTTCCTTTCGTAGGAGCTCTGTCACTCTTAAAGTAAGATCTGTTGCAGTGACACCCTCTGGCATTATCCCTTTGAGGAGGACGCCGATTACTTCTGGCGTTTGAATAGAAACAGGTTGGCCCAACATGGCAGCTTCAGCCTCAATCCCTCCAACACCCCATCCCACAACACCCAATCCATTGATCATTGTTGTATGAGAATCTGTTCCAACTAAAGTGTCGGGAAATAAAATCCCATCTTTTTCAGTTACGACACTTGCAATATTTTCTAAGTTTACCTGGTGAACTATCCCAATGCCCGGAGGGACAACTTTAAAGGTTTTAAAAGCCTCTTGTCCCCACTTTAGAAATTCATATCTTTCTCGGTTTCTCTCAAACTCAATCTCCAGATTTACATCAAAAGCATCTGCTGTACCCGATCTATCGACTTGGACAGAATGGTCAATTACAAGATCTACCGGGACTAGAGGTTCAATTTTTTTAGGATCAGATACTGTTTCTCTCATGGCAGCTAAGTCAACAAGAAGAGGGACCCCTGTAAAATCTTGGAGGATGACTCGGGAAACGCAAAAAGGGACATCGCGTGTGGCAACGTGCTCATGATTCCAGTTTGCAAGGGCTTTGATATCTTCTGTTCTTACTTTTTTTTCATCGCAATTGCGCATCAATGATTCAAGGACAATGCGGATGGAAACGGGTAAACGCGATTTGGCTCCCAAAAGGGACGGTAGTGAATAATATTGGAATTTGCCGAGTGACTTTTTCATAAAGTTATTCATATGATAATGCTCAGTTCCTTTCAAGTTATTTTACCGGTTACAAAGAGGCAAGGTTGTTTTCCATTTTTCAATATAGGTAGATAGCTGATTGATATGACCTGTTTGGAGGACTTCTAAAACTTCTCGATCCGCAGATGAAATGCGGCTTTGATGACCATATGCTGATTCGTAAATAAAGGGCTCAGACTGAAGGATATAAGCCCCTTTGTCAATAAACTCTTTTTCCTTAAGGGATGAAAGGAGAGCTTGAGGATCAGATAAAAAGTTTTCGTTATAAGTTTGTAAAATAATGAGATGTCTTCCTGTAGAGATGAGATCTAGGTGGTGAGAGAGGTTCATGGCTCTAGAGACTCCATGAGTAGGGGCACCTAAATAGGTAAAGCGGGGAGGGGTTGGATCTTGAATTAACAGGTAGAGATGAAAGTGCTTAGAGGGACAATGAGTACTCTTAGATTCGTTTAAGTTAAATGAGCACATTTGTGTGGCAATTACTTTGCTGGCAGTCAAGAGCTCATCTTTTGATGAGAGGGTAGCTGTTTTTTGTAATTGATTAATCGAAACGTTTATAATTTTATGATTGAGTCTAATTTCAATGTCAGTTTTTTCAATGAGTTTTAATAGATGATCGATTAGCTCAAAGCACCCTTTAGAAAAATAAAAACCGTTTGGACTGTTGCTAGGCTCAAAGGGGAGGAGGGGATTGTCATGAGAGACAATCTTACATCCTATATAATCCTCAAAAAATTCTTTAATTCTTTCATCGTGTCCAATTTGATGGCACCCGAGGTCAACATGAGATATCCCGCAGATATCAATTGTTTGCCAAGCACCCCCGCAAGAAGACGCTTGTTCTAGGATTACTACTTTTTTCCCTGCATGGGCTTGATATAGAGCCTCACAAAGAGAAAATGGGCTCGAGCCAATGATCGCAACATCGTAATGATCTGCAAAAAGGGTAAGTTGGATTAGAAGAAATAAAAAATATTTCATGAAGCCTCAATTTTTTTGTGAGGATTTTAAAGAGGTTATAGTTGATTTATTCACATCTTTCGGTCATCTAGAGCCTGCAAAAAAAATTTAAACGAGTATAAATTATTTTTTGCATCCGAAAAAGGATTTTTTTTGTAACGTAGGCTTTATGGAACAATATATAACTCAAGTTATCGAGGCCCTTCACCCTTTTGGGGATGTTTTGGAAGTAGGGTTTGGTCCGAGCTCAAAAGTCATTCAGAAATATTTGCCGCGCACTCACACAATCATAACATTAGATCCCGCTGTTGATGGCTGGGGAGAAAAGCATCCAAGTGTAAAGGTGATTCACGATGAATGGGAAGGGGCTTTGCCTTCTTTGGGAGTTTTTGATGCAATTTTCTTTGGAATAGATCCTCATGAAAATCCCCTTTTTCAAAAGTTGCCGAAATTTCGGTATACTGACTCTGAGTTAGAGTCTTTTTGTGAAAGTGCAAAGAGTGCAGATCCTATTCAGCTTTCTAGATTCTTAGCAGAATTAGAACAAAATGGACAAATTACAGAAGAGCAGTTCAGAAAAATGGTTCATAAATATGGGCTAAAAAAGGGGGGACTCCCTCCAGCTATCCGCTCTGATCAACTCGCTCAATTTTGTAAGAGATGCATTTCATTTCATACAAGAAAGGGAAGCCGGATCTCATGCTTTTTGAAAGACTTTATCTCTCCATCTCTAAATAGGGAATTTTTTGTTGAAATTGTGACAAACCCGGCTCTAGATTACAAGGAAGATGGAAGGGTTATTGTTATCGAAAGACTTGTTTAATAAAGCTTCCAATATGATCAATAGCATCTTGCGCTTCAGGAAAGTGGGGGGCAAAGAGATGCCAGACATGCATCATCACTTTCCATTTTTCTAAAGTTACCTTGACCCCACTTGCTTTTGCCTTTTCCTCAAGTTGAAGAATCTGGTCATAGAATATCTCCTCAGTCCCTGTTTGAATGAAGAGGGGCGGGAGGTTTTCTAAGTTACCGAAGAGGGGGGAAATCAAAGGGTCTTTTAGATTATTCCATCTACCATAGGCTCTCGCTGCGAGAGTGACCTGAATCGGGTCTAGAAAGTCTGATGTTCTTTTATAGTTTATTTTTGCCAGATCGACCCAGGGACAGATACAAATGGCAGCAGCGGGTAAAGGGACATTATCTTCTTTTAGTTTCAACATGCAAGAAAGGAGTAGGCCGGCGCCACATGAGTCTCCAGCCATAATGATCTGATTTGGGGCGTAATGATTTTGGAGCAAAAAGTGATATGAGCTAAGGGCGTCTTCTAGTGCAGCAGGATAAGGGTGCTCCGGGGCTTGCCTGTAGTCAATGCTAAGGAGAGCGTGGCCACTTGCTTTGGAAAGGCGCCCCATTAACCCTTTATAAGAATGATTCGATCCGAATATAAAACCTCCACCGTGAAAAAAAAGGAGGATCCTTTTTTTTTCAGCCCCTTTTGAAAGGGTCCATAGGGCAGGTATTTTTCCTATAGATATGGATTCAAAATCTATGTCTTGTGGAGGGGGGTAATCCTTCATGACTGTCTCAAAGGATTCTCTCATTTTGTCTATTGAGAAAAGTTTTGAGACAGTTAGCTGTTTTTTAAGTTTTTGATAAAACTCTTTATACTCTTTACTTGCACCCTCATGCATTAGAATAGGTAGGGGATGATTTTGTAGGGGACCTTTTCGCAGTACTTGTTCCAGTAGGGGCCGTACTTATCTGCGCATCTCTTATCGTGTCTATAAGCTCTGTCTAGCAGAAGAACCGTTAAGAACACAAAGTAAAAATAGGGGAAGAAGTTGCTGAAAAGTGCCGGAAGGGACCAGAAAAATGCTCCCAGTAATTCAGGAATGTAGTGAAAGTGTCGAGATAAACCCCACCAACCTGATGCTAAAAGGATTGTATTTTTAGTTTCTCCACCCTCTGTTTTGTAGGTAGCTTCAATCAAAGAGGGGGTACGGCGCCAAACCTTGCAATTACCATCTGTAGCACGAACTTGCTGTCTTTGACGGTCAGCTAGAAAATTAATCATAATACTAAACGCTCCAGCTAAGAAAATAGCAGAAGACCAGAAAGTCCCTAAGTGAACGGGGTGATTAACCAAGTAGAGTGTTGGAGATGTGTAGATACAAGGTACCCATACAAGACAGCCCCAGCAAATCATAAATCCAGCTCGATCATGCATAATATCAAGTGATCTTAGATAACCTGTTTCCCAGTAGAAAAACTTCCCAATGTAAATAAATTGAAGGGCAACAGCTACAATCATAGAATCTGAAAGACCATAAAGTAGTTGCTGCTTGCCTACGTATGAAAGGAGAATTAATGACCATCCCATCATGCCAAAGCGGCAGTTAGTGAACATTTTTACATCAAATCCATAGATTCTGGGGTAAAGTTCTGTTCCCCAGTAGTAATCAAATAGAGGGTTCCCAGTTGTGCCACAGTCAGTGCTTGATGGTGAGTAAATCCCCTTAAAATAAAGGAATAAACAAAAAAGAAGACTGAATGTATTTAGGGCGCCCAGAATAGGTCCGAAATTATCATAGATGATAGCTGGAGAAAAAAGTTTTAGCTGAAAGGAGGCTAAGTAAAAAGTGACAACTGTAATTAAAAAGCACGCAACGCCATTTGCCTTATAAATAGGAACATTTCCCTTGGGTGTAATCGGGCCTAAAAATGGTTTTCCTGGAACTACTTTCATTAAAAAGAGCTCAAATGCAGCAAAACATCCGATGATTTTCCAAGCAGTAGTAGAACCAAAGAAAAATGGGGTCCAGATAATTCCTAAAGTTGCAAATAGCCCTTTACTCATTAAAAGGTGCCAAAAAGCAAGTAAGGATCCATCAAGAGAGGTTGCGGTATACCAAAAGATAAATACAGTAGGAGGACAAAGGGTTAAGAGGATAAGAGGTACTAAAATTCTATGTATCCAAGGGTGTGTCCGTGTCTTTGACTGGTTCATTGTTTCTCCATAAGGGTGCAAACCTAGCAATATATAAATTACTAACTTTTTTTTGCATCTTATTTTTAAAAGCGGATACCTAATCCGATTCCTGCAGAGACACCACTTACATCAATATCTGAATCGGTACTGCTAATTTCATCTTCAGCAATTTTTAAGTTCTTTAGAGAGTAGTCAACAAAAACATCAAAGAAGATGTTATCCCATTTTGGGAAAGGGAAGAACTTAAATCCTCCGTCAAAACCACCCCCAATTCCAATGGCATTATCATCTCCTCTAACATATGGGGAGTCATTATGCATCATGAGCATAAAGATTCGGGGGCCAACTCCAGCATATAGGGCTATTCTGTCATGAACGAAATAAATTCCTTTCAATCCAAGAGTAATAGTAGCTAGCTTCATGTTGATTTTTTCAGAGCCTCCAATAGCGTGGCCACTTTTTTGAAAATACCCCCCATCAAGCCAAACATATAAAGGTTTCCAGACCTTATAGCCAAGTTCAACTCTACCAGTAAATCCCCCCTGATCAAAGAAGGCTCTCATAGTGTTGTCTGTTAAATAATAATAGGCGGGCTTAACTTCAAAGTACCATTTCTTTTCAGGTTCTATACAGCAAGGGACTTCAGGGGCCATTTCTATAACTCCCTTTTCACACACTTCGTTTTGTGGCTCTACTATGCAGGGCTCTTGGGAGACTGGGGGAGGGGTCTCTTTCTCTTTTGCTTGACGGTGTTTACGTGAAGGGATTTGTAGGAATGCACTTCCTTCACTTGGTGCTAAGAAAACAGTCAATAAAATAGTAAGTAAAACTCTTGTCATCATGAAATCCTTTGGCCGTTAATGGGACTTCCCTAAACTAAAAGCCGATCGCTTTTTTTTCTAAAAAATCGATTTGGCTTTCAGTTGAAGGGCGCCCCTTAATTTCAGACTAACAAATGGAAGTATTTTTTTCTTTTCAAATAATTTTTAGATACATTAAGATGCAGCCCAAAATTTTTAGGAGAGGAATTATGTTAAGTATTAATCCCATGCATACTTCATCATTTACACGAGATCTTATCCGTGTAGAAGTTGACTGTGAAAAGCGTTTTTGTGGAGAGGAGTCTTTGGTCAGTCGGCTAAAAAGTGCAGTAGTTATTAGAACTTGTTATTTTGCGATTTCATGCTTTTTGCACGCAGAGGCTGTGTGTAGAGCTGCGGCTGCCTGCTTTTTGACTATTGCAGCTTATTTTTCTAACGTTGATTTGACGACTATAGAAAAAGAAAGAAACCAGGCAAGAGTGGCTTATCGGGCAAGTGTAGGTTCACTTCTCAAAACATTTTCCTACTCCGCTAAGAATAAAGATCAACAAATACTTCCAATTGCTTGCGAGGTTAGAGAGGCTGCGTCTTCAGCTACTATATCTATAGCGGAAGAAGAGGGTTCTAATTTAGATGGCAGTTATGTTTACGATCTTTCCAGCGATTCGGGAAGTGAGATTTCAGAAAATCCATCGATGTCGGCAACCCCTGAGTTAACTCCATACAGGGATCAAGATGAAGTGGTTACTCCTAATGTATTTAGAAGAGTATGGGATGGAGTATTTGGACAAGCAGAAACGGAGAGTCAAGAAGATGATAGGCAGTCGATTTCTGGTATTAGCGAGTCTGGTTTAAGTATGAACGAAGCTGTAGTTTTAAGATCTGCTTCAGCAGACTCTCCTCATGGGTCTCGTTTCGAGTTTGGACCCTCTGAAAACGGGCAGTTGGATCTTTCAGAAAGCGATACAGAAGAAGATGCTCCCCCCCTTAATAGCTCTGTAGTACTAGAACAAGGAGATCAAAGATCAATCAGGGTGAGTAGACTTTCTCTAGGCTCTTCATCTGAAAGAGCTAGATCTGAGGATGGATGTGATGACGATCATTCAGAGTCAGATTCTGTATTATCTGACTCTAATAGTGAGATCATTTTTTCTCGGAAATTTGATGAAGTGTTAGAGCAAAATGAAACGGATAGAGCCGCCCCACGTCTTGAAGTTGAGAATGACGCTTCCAGTTCACCAGCCCTTTCTAGCTTAGGTACAGGTGCAGATCTAGATAGTATTGCTTCATCTTTGGAGGACTTAGGGAGTAATTCTCCAGAGCTAGCTCCATATCGAGAAGCGCGAGAGGAGGATCCTGAAATGGCACGTCAAATGGCTACTTTACTTAATAGGGAGCTAGATGATGAAAGAGCAAGAAATGAGATTTTGGCATCGGCTTCATTTGATGATTGGGAAACAATGAATAGTTCTGAATTAGGGTAATTTGAATGGAGAAGAAAAGGCCTCAGGTTTTTAGAGGGTGTCTACACAGTGAGGTTCTGTCGATTTTCTGGTTCTTTTGAGCCGATTTTCGATTCAAATCGTGGGGGGCAATATCGACAGTGTATATAGCCCCCCAAGTTTGAAGTCGAAAATCTGCTCAAAATAATCCCAAAAAGCGACGAACCCTCACTTTGTAGACACCCTTTAAACCTGATGCCTTTTTTTTACTTTGTTAACCCGTCAATTAAAGTAATAATACCATGATGATTTGAAAGGGCAGTTTTTGTATTAAGCTCTTTGTCAAATGCCTCAATCAAATGACAGTCTAACATTCTGATTTTTCTCTCTGTTACCGGAAGTGATGTCCCACAGGGGAGGTTTCTTTTAAATAGCGAAACAAAATCACTCATTACATGTTTCTTGCCAGGGTCATTGATCCATTGGTTAGTAAGACCGTCGGTGGATGTTACTTCCCACCTATTGCTGTGGTATAGGTACTTCGATAAGTCCGCTTCGTTATTGATGTTTCCTGCGAGAACTGTCGGCAGAGTGTGAATCTTACTCTTAAGAGAGTCGACAATCTGCGCTACTTGTTCCATAGATTCTTTTGGATCATTTTTTGTAATGTGAGTTCCTATAATGCGAAGGCAAGGCTTAGCATCATTGGGACTTGCTTTAATTTCTAAAGTTTCAAATCCCTGGTTAACAAGAGGGTCGTTATTTTCGAAATCTGTATGGGTAAAGCTATGGCAAGCCAGTTTTGTAATGATCATGCACCCACCAGCTGCTCCCCATGTATTTATCCCTAGATGAGTGAAGAAGTGGGCGTACTCTCCACTTAACTTTTCAATTAGCTTTTCGGCAAAACGGGTATCATAGATTTCTTGCAGGACTAATATGTCAGGATTCTCTATTTTGATTTTCTCTACTAATTGATCTAGGCGTGAGCTCCAATGAATCACTCCATTATCAACGTAATGTAATCCACCACTATGTCCGCAAAGATTCCAGGTCATCACGCTTGCTTTTCCTTCTTCTAAATTTTTTTCAGCAGCGCCCCCTTTTATATGCGTAAACTGATTCTTCTGTAGAGCAACACCAAGAATCCTGAAGATTTTACAGCTAATACCTAATGCCACAGATGCTATGTAAATAGGGGTTCCAGTAAAGGCAACAGTAATAGCAGCGGTTGCTAGTATAAAGAGTCTTTTTGCAACTTCAATCACTTTACTTGTTGAGTTATCGAACTTGTTTGCATCAAGAGGGGCAAATAATCTATATCGTAAAAGGCCGTAAGCCCAGCAAAATGGCTCAGCTAAATCTGACGATCGCTTTAAAAATGTCCAATCGTATCCAGCTGTTGGAAAGTTGTCAGATGGTAAATCATCAATTGCATCCATATCATAAACCCTTTTTTTAAAAGATGTAAAGATACTGCCAAGATATATTTTTAAAGTCTAGAAGCTATTCGAGGGGACTTTGGTTCTAGATAGCTCTAGAGATAAGCTTTAGGATAAATGCTATAGCTATTGGAGATCTAACGGTTGTCCAGCCCCAAATTTTGTTAAAAATACTGAGTACAGTAAGGACGATGAGTGCTGGGTAAATCACTTCTAGAATGGGGCCTAATACCTTTGCGATCCCCGAAAACTCTAGAGTGGAAGTAGAGAAGGCGATTACAAGTGTTGTGATGATTGCAACAGGGTTGTTGATCTTATCTTTAGTGACCTCTTTTTTTAAAAAGTCAGCAAATAGGGAAGTGAGAACTACTGCTGTTGTAAAGCAAGCTAAGATGACAGCAATGCAAACAAGTGGGGCTGCTAGGTGCCCAAGGGCTGCTTCTGCAATAAATCCAAGCATTTCTTGAGGGGGAATAGTGGCCAGTTGATCAGAATAGGCAGAACCTAGGAGAACGAGTAGTGAGTACACTATAGAAAGGAGTCCCGCACCTAAAAGAGAAGATTTAATGAAGATGGGTAAAGAGTGCTCTTCTTCTTCGACAGATTTGTGATTTTTTAAGTGTGAAATGATAAATGCAGAAAAGAAAAAAGCGGCAAGGAGGTCCATAGTTTGGTATCCTTGGAAAATCCCATTTTTAAAACTTGTCCATTCTTGACCACTTACTGCTGTGGCAATTGGTGATGAGCTCAACCCAAATATGGCGATTAAGGCAAGTGAGATGAGTAAAAGAGGGGTTAGTACAGAGCCCAATAAAGGGACGATTCGGTTTTTTTTGATCGCAAGTAGAAAGATAATAGAGCAGCAAGCAAGGCTGAAAACCCAAAGTGGTGTTGAGGGTACAAGGAGTTTAAATGCGCCGTGGGCCACGGTAAAGCATCTTGCTAAAACTCCAAATGGTCCCATAAGGGAAAGGGCTATAAGGGGGAACCAAAACTTGGCAGGTTTTCCCAGTCTTCCGAAGAAATCATTTGAGCTCCCGTTAAAGAGAAACATCGCAAAGACTCCGAGAAAAGGGACAACAATACCTGTTAGGAGAATTCCAAGAGTTGCAAATCCAATGTTCCCTTCAGAGATTTGACCAACAACTAGGGGAAATACTAGGTTACCCGATCCAAAAAACATGGAAAACATGGCAAGCCCGGTAGATAAAATTAGCGACTTATGTTTCATAAATATGCATTCTATACTGCTGATTCTTAATTAGCAAGACCTTTTAAGTGGATTAATTGTTGCTTTATAGTTGATTGGAAATAATTTTATTTGCTATGCGGGAATAAAGGGAGGATCCGTTTTATGGATATTAGTTTATATTTAGGCCCAGTATTTTCGGTGATTGCTGGCATTTTAATTCTCGTGTTTCCAAGAATATTAAGTCATGTGATCGCGATTTACTTAATTATGATTGGCTTAGTGAGTTTGATTGTAGATCGAATGTAAAAGTTTTCTTGTCTCATAAGTAACTGATTTTGTATGATCTCCCCCCAAATAAATGCTTGGGGGCTTATGTACAGATTTATCTTCTTTTTTCTACCTCTTATTTTAAACGCAGGTTATTTTGACTGGTTCGAAACCCTCTCTCCAAAAGCGCAGAGGGCAAAAGAAATTTTGGAACGAAATGATAAGATCATTGAGCAAGCTTTAGCCGACTTTCAAGTTCCAGGACTATCTATAGGGATTGTTGTGGATGGACATGTTGTATATGCTAAGGGTTTTGGTGTTAGGGATTTTGAGTCAAATTTTCCTGTAAATGAGGATACTCTATTTGCTATAGGTTCATGCACAAAGGCATTTACTACGTTTGCGATGGGAAATTTGGTAGACGAAGGGCTTCTTGAGTGGGATCAGCCTGTCATCGATCTGCTTCCAGAGTTTAGACTTGCCGATCAGTATGCAACAACAAATTTAACAGTTCGGGATTTATTGACACATCGTTCAGGAATGCCTCGTCATGATCTTGTTTGGTATAACTCCAAGATGAACAAAGATGAAATGCTTAAGAGAATTAAGTACTTACAGCCTTCAGTTGATTTTAGGGAGAGGTATCAATACGGAAACCTGATGTATTTTACAGCAGGTTTAGCTATGGAGCGGCTCACTGGAAAAAGTTGGGAAGAGCTGATTAAGGGGAGAATTTTAGCTCCACTCGGGATGGTTCATACTAATTTTTCTGTAGATGAGACTCAAAAGATGGATA
>Ga0100402_1003590_pt1 | contig 16813 bp, 12 predicted proteins | sample CryGeyme20150102_FD_80419 | JGI IMG/M metagenome (GOLD analysis project Ga0100402, IMG submission 80419) | Groundwater microbial communities from Crystal Geyser aquifers in Utah, USA - Crystal Geyser metaG 2015-0102 | ecosystem: Environmental > Aquatic > Deep subsurface > Groundwater | place...
AATTGCTCGACAGCCATCTGTTAAGGCAGTTGTGTTCCACTCCACAGTGAGCACAATGTGCTGGGTATAGAACTTTGTTGGAGCCAAAATAACATCACCCAAGCGCAAGCTTGGGGCCTACCTTGTCATGTGAAATATTGGCGTCGTCGTCGTCATAGTTGTTGTTGTTGTTGTTGAAGTGTCCATACAGAGATTGTTTCATGGCTTGAAACATATTGAATACAAATCGTACAAACAAACGATGGTAACTAATGCCACCATGCTCTTGGTCATCATCTTCTTCTGTCATTGTGGTCGTACCCTGGATGTGGGTATTACTATTGCCAAATGTTTCTTCTGTTACAACAGAACCATGGTCTACTTCAACGTGTGTAGGGACACGTATAATAGTATGAGCAGAACGGGATGATGATGGTGGCAACATTTCTTCTTGTTCATCGTTGTCCCGAGGTACTTTGATGGTAGTAGCAGTAAGAGCAGTTGTTGTTGTACTGGTACGCTTTTGACGACGACGGGTAGGTAATGCCATTTTGGTTTTCATTTTCTGATTGGACGTTGTGGCACTGCTGGTGGTAGCAGTGACAGTCGTAACAGGTAGGGATGTCGTATCATTGCCAGGCGGATCCCGTTTCTTGCCCTTATTGCTGCTACTTTTGGATACTTTTTTAATCGTGCCTTCTGGTTCGTCAATGCTCTTTTTTACGTTCGTCTTTTTAACCTTCTTCTTCGATGGTTCTTCCCTGTCATTATTCTTTTGAGATTTGGATTCTCGTTTTTTCTTTTTCTTCTTGTTGCTACTACTACTAGTAGTATTTGTAGCAGCAACCAAGTCCTTGCTACCAGGTGTAGCAGTAGCAGTAGCAGAAGCAGCAATACCAAAACCACTACCAGTAGTAGCACCAGTAGCAGTAGCAGGTGAAAAAGGAAATGTTGCAAAAGATGATGGAACTGCTCCACCATACTGTTGTTGCTGTTGTAACATGAAATGCATGGCTTGTTGTTGTTCTTGTTCTTGTTGCAACAATACCTCTTGCCATTGGGTGGCCTCGATTTGTCGTTGAAATTCATCAAATTTTAATGCCAAGTGTTGAATGGCTTGGTCACGTGAAACTTCCACGTAATATCCACCTCCCCCCGTCGCGTTGTTGGTATTGTTGGTACTATTGTTATAGTTACAGTAGTACACAAACCGACCACCCATTTGTTGTATGCCTTCATAAATGGTACTTAAAATACGATGTCGATCTTCGGATGTTACGACCGGTGAATAAAAGGCATCCAATGTTTGGGAAATAAAATTCGAACAGATAATATTACCCGTATTGGAATGAATACCCGGACTTAGGATCACATCATTATCACGGGGTGTTGCAATGGTGACGATCATATTAGTATTGTTGTTGCTATTGCTGTTATTATTATTGTTGTTGATCTGTCCACCACTACCAATGATGGTGGTGTTACTGTTGTTGTTCATCCTTAGAGAAATAGACAGGTAGATAGATAGAGATGGAGCAACAGGTTTTGGTTAAGTTTGGATGTCAAATAGAGTTTGTGTGCTTTATCTGTCTGGATTTCAAAAAATGACGGTAGATACGACTCTTTATTAACAGGCGACTCTTCTTCTCTTTACTAGTACCAGGTACTACTACCAGCTACTAGAGTAGCTGATAGCTACTAGACTACTAGTACTGTTAGATGCTACTTTGAGCGATGGTCGAACGTTGTTTCTTCCGTGGCTACTACTACTAGCTAGCTAAACTAGTAGTAGTAGTACACTACTACTACACAAAGAAGTGGAGTATGATAAAAATGTTGATGAATCCTGCTGTAGTATCCAGCTGACGTTTTCCATGAGGAGGCCGAGAGGTCTTGTAAAGACTCAACAGTTTTCGCAACCTCTCACCATGACGCGTTCAAGAAGTTCGAGTTTTAATTTTTTTCTTCCAAAAATGTAGTACGGGTTACTGCAGCAGCCAGTGGTACGTCTACTACTAGCTACTCGTAGCTAGGTACGAGTACGTATAATAGAGTACTACTAGTCTACTAGCTAGCTAGTAGAGTAGCTAGGAGTAGTAGCTAGTAGGAGTAGTCTACTACTACTAGCTACTACTACTAGCTAGAGCTAGAGACTACTACGGTACTACAGTAGCTACAGTAGCTAATGAAACAAGTAGAAAATTACTCGAGTAGACTACTACTTTTCTCAGCGGACTCCTCCGAGTAGACACTCTAGCTAGGTAGCGTTGTGGGTCTACTACTAGTCTAGCTACCTGGTAGTAGGTAGAACTAATACTACTGCTAGAGTAGTAACAGTCGTCGTAGTACTGTAGCCAATTTTCGTTGTTGGTGCCGATGAATGCATATTTTATACCAGGGTAGTCCGTACAAATAATAGCTAAAGTCATCTAGTAGGTAGGTAGCTGACTAAAAACCCTTCTCTAATTATTAGCCTTTATTATAGTCCCATATCAAGCCTTCCAGTAGAGTATAGGGAAATGCTTTGGAAACCAATCTACCTGGTTTGGCTACATCCAAACCCAACGATTCTGTAACGGCTGCTTCGAGCTTTTGTCGAATAATATCCGCATCCTTCCGTGTGAGTGGTACACTTTCTCCACTGTACACCATGAGATATACGAACAGTGGAACATGATGGGAAGTGTCTGTTTTTGTTGTTGTTGTTTTTGTTGTGACGATTGTTTGGGGATCGATACGGGTTCTCATGGGAATTTCAACACGTATTCCAGATGGTGCTACCTTTTGAGCCAGCTTCAAAACAATATCATCCTCTAGCAATTCTTTCGCACTACAATAACCACCACCATCACCACCATCGACTGCAGCTGCAGCTGCTAGTTTGTTCGGTTCCAGATATATTCGTAGTTCGTGTCGATAACATAATTGAAGATGCAAGGGTACACCTACCGCCTTTTTTCTACTTGTTGTTGTGGTGGTGGTTGTGGTGGTGGTGGTGGTTGGAAATTGAAACACATATTCTTCCGGATTGGTACCAATTTGAAATCCTTTATCGGAACCACGATACGAACTAACATTGTACTGTACCGTAAAGGGATGGACCCGTGTGAGTAGCAGTCCAGCATTCGCTGCCAGTTCCGTTACTTGCCAACTTAATTTCCATTCCGTTATGGTGCGTGCACGAACACCGCTCTGTTCGGGTCGTAATACGATCCGAATTTCACTGTCCTGTTGTTGATTTTGTTTTTGTTGTTTTTGATTTTCATTTTGTAGTTGATTGTGATACTTTTGTTTCAACAGCAAACTAGCACTTTTCAAAAAATCGCCAACCAGTTGTCGATTGTATCGATTATTTGATTTACCTTTCCAATGCGGAAAATTGAATTGAATGACATCTAATGATGATGATGATGATGATGATGATGATGATGATGAAGATTGTGATTGTGATTGTGGTGATGATGATGGTAACAAAAAGGAGGAATGGTAGTGATGTAATTGCGTAGCATCAATTCCAAATAAAACTTTGTTTTGATGTTGATTATTATTATTATTATTATTATTATTCATGAGAATGGCTTCCATATTTTGTTGTGACTGTTTGTAAATAGTTTGATGTCTTTTTTTAGATTCCAAAACAGATGCAATCAATGTCACAGTATTACGATTCTTCTTCTGTACTGGTAGGACTACGTTTGACGACGACGACGACAATGACAAACATGTTATGATACTGGCACTGTACGATAAATCTCCATCTCCTACGACCAATATTGTTGTTGCTGTTTGATCGGAGCTGTTGTTATTGTTGGTGGTGTTGGTGTTGGTGGTGGTGGTGGTGGTGGTGGGGGCACACGCTGTTATATCAGTCGTCGTCGTCGTAGTAGTAGAGTCAATAATATTATCATTTTCAGGAGATGCTAGTAGTGATGTTGTCGTTGTTGTTGCTGTTGTTCTGCTACTCAAGAGCAGAAGATTAGCCGACGGGCTGTTAATAAAAGGGCGCAATGGACATCTGCTTCGTGCTGCTGTTGTTGTTATGGGGATAACAAGATGATGCAGCAGGGCTTGTTGTTTGGTGGACCAACTACAACCACTGACCGCAATCAGTGGGAGCGATTTGATGAATAGTAGCATCGTTCTATATGGTACTACTACTAGCTAGTACTAGTACTTGTAGCACTACTAGCAGCAGCAGTACTAGCAGTAGCAGTAGCACTGGCCACAGTCAAACCCTTGGGATCCAAAAACTTGCTTAAGATTCAATAATAGATCCAAGCAAAGTTATCTCCATTCAACTTTTCTTTGTAAGAATGCGAAAAATATGGTATTACTTCTTCGAACCTCAAGTTGAGCAAAGAACAGGCAGGGCAGGGCGTGACCACAAATAAATGATGGAATAGAATCCGAAGTAGGCCCCCTTTTTACTCTACTAGACAGACTACTCCGGGTATAATAATAATATTGTAGTCTTGCTAGCACAGCCAATTTATGAGAGCCATCAAGAAAAACTTATAATATGTACACAAATGGAGGTTAATCCATCATAAAAATATCGAATGGTTGTTGATGTGAGTTGGAGGAAGACTTATTAAGACATCCAATCCTGCATAAAAAAGTACTCCGTAATAATAACCTGCTGCTCACACAACTTGGTTGTTGCCTTTTTAGTACTATTACTACTGGTACTTGTTGAAACAGAACGTGCCCAGGAATTTTTTTCCGTCTGTCCATCTACCCAATAGTGGAAAGGCCAAAAACAACGTTCGAATGAATCTTTGCCGAAATAAAAATGCTTTAAATTTCTTTGATGACACCATACACCATGACACACACATTCGTGTTCCCATGCATGCGACTAGCTAGACTACTGGTACACGTCAAGCACTATTATTATTATAATTTTTATTTAATAATTTACTTTTTATTACAACTACTACTAAAACAAAGAGCAACCATGATCTACTACTCCAACATTCCTTTTCTTTTTATTTTTGTTGTTCTACTAGGGTGCAACCAGTCCTCGCCTTCTTCCGTGATGGCTTTTCAAACCCACCATTCGTTTTCTCAAACTACCAGGTCGTCAACCACCACTGCTACCACTACGACGACGACGACGACGCAGCTTCCATTCAACCCCTTTAAGGGATTCGTAGATTCGATGGAATCGGGTTATGCTGGTGGTGAAGAATCACCGTATTCCAAAATCAAACAACGCGATGCGGAAAAGCGACAAGCCGAATTGGATGCCTACCAAGAAAAACGGGCCAAAGGATTTAAAAAGTTATCCGATGTCCAAGAAAAAACCTTCGTCCAACCAAAGTACGACCAACCAGAAGAAGAAGAAAAACAAGACGATGTCGTATCCAAATGGGCCAAAGAAACCAGTCAGAAGGTTCCCGGATTCAAATTTCCATGGGAAAATTAAGGGATTACTATAAGTGTATTAGTGTATTCTTCATCCATTGGCATTTTTTTGTCATCATTTATCATCAAAGCAACGAGGAGACCTCCCAAAAAGCTGGCAAAGATGAGCCTTTTAAAAAAAAATATTAAACATTATACAAAGCAAAGACGTACATACAACAGTGATGATGACTCCCTATAAAAAGGTAGTGCCAACTACCAACATCATGATGAACGAATTGGCATAATTGCATTAAAAAAATTGTCACACATCAAATCAAAATACTAGTCACAACGTCTCTGCGGAAATAGCATAGTACAAAAGTACAAAATTATTTCGTTTTGGTAGTTGTTGTAAAGCTCCTACCATATTATAATAATAATAATAGATATCATCACCAATCACTCGAGAGAGAAAGTACTAGAGTAATAATAATAGTAGTATGATTTTGAATCTGAAAGCTATAATAGTAAACAACTGAAAGGTTCAACCACCAAATAATAACCCTTCGCGGTCAACAACATGATGGTCCTTGACTAGTATCTGTGTCGGTCTCCACAACAAGCTCCTACGGCACTACTCGAGTACTGTAGCAACTAGCTACTAGTACCGTACTAGCTTGTACGTTGTACTAGTAGACTACTACTACTGTAGTGGTACTACTCTCTTGAGTGATTGCAGCAAGCATGTTTGAACATTGACTGATAGTAGTAATGTACAGTAGTACCAGGTAACAGTACAACTAGTAGTAGCTAGTAGTACTAGTAGTAGTAGTAGACTACTAAGTAGTACTTCAATGCACTCGTAACAAGGAGCTGTAAGACTAGACTAAAAATAGAGTAATAACGTGAGTATTGGTGACGTCAGACCCTTTGTTGTGGATGTTCGACCTTTCTTCGCTATGCCCTCTCATTTTGTGGGCGCCCTTATTAGGCTAGAGTAGTAGGAGTAGAAATTAGAACTAAAAACACACAACGCCTCCTTCAACAGCTTTCCTTATCACATCTTTCTTCCGAACAACCAAACTTAATAGAACATAAAACCACCATGATTCGATCCCTCGTTACAGCAGCTCTTCTTTGTCATCTTCTCTTTCTTCTGTTTCTGACCACCAGCACAGTGTGGGCGTTTCCGAATGTTTGGATGGAGGCTCCCACGCGCGTGTACAGTACTGGACTTGTCACCAGTATTTACGACACGATCGATTATGATGTTCAAATTAGAGATGCCCTCGTAGAAGGTACGTTTTCTACAGGAAACACGCACTATCCTTTATTATATTATTATACTAGTATTATTTTCGTCTCACTTTTTCTTTCTTTCGTTTCCAGATTTACCACAAGTAACGGATTTGCTAATGGATTCGTTCTATAACGATAATACATCCCCCCTACTATGGAGCAACAGGAACCGTGCAGCACAAAGCAACGATCAAGCCTTGCGCATTGATCAATTGCGTCAACTTGAAGACAATTATTTGGATTCCGAAACAATGAAAGATCACAAACTATTGGTAGCAGCAGCTTTGCCGCTGAACGTAAACGATGGAGTAGTCCAAGACGTTGTCAAGGGTTTCGTTTATTTGGACAATCGACCACCACCACATAATCGAGCTTTATTGCAGTACGTTATCGTCGTCGTCATCTTTTTGGATTTTTCGTGACGGGGCAATGATCCTGAACGAGCCATAAATAATGGCTATCATGTCTGCTCACCTTTTTGTTGTTGTTGTTGGTAATTTTTTAATGCACACACAGCTGTCCGCGTCCCATCTTGTCGGATTTGGTAGTGTGTCCATCGGTACGACGCAGTGGTATAGGTAGGACTCTCATTACGGCGTGCGAAGACTTGGTTTGGAATGAGTACGGTGAAGACGCTCTTTATTTGAGAGTCGATGAAACCAATGTCCAAGGCTTGCAATTTTTCGAAAACATGGGGTACGAATATTGTCCAGAAATGGACGAACCTAGTCGTCCTGAGCTCGTCATGATGCGCAAGTGGTTGTAACATATATATACAAATGAATACTGTAGGAGAATAGCTCGAAAGGTTGCAAATAGTTTGGACGAGAGCGAGGACGGAATGGTAGAAATTAGCCAATGCTTCAACGCAAGCCAACTGTCGCGGATATGTATACTAGCTAGTTTACAGGAGGAACAAGAGCGACTGGGGAAAGTGAAAGTATCTTGATTAGAGTGATCGTGTAAAGCTTATATTAATTGTCAGGGTGCTGCGTGCTCTAATAATGTAGGCAGAACAAGAAATTTCTGGGTTTCCAATTCGTAGCTTACTGGCTCGTAAATCCTTTTCTCGTTCTGGGAAGAATAGGCATTGATCTCTGCAGGTTACATACAAGGTTCCTTGCAAAATTAGTCGAGAGTTATTGATATCGAGTTTTGGTTTACGAATTGGTCGAGACTGCCAAACTCCGTACGTACGCAGAGAGAGATGCATCGAATAATGGCAAACGAAGATGCATACACGATGTAGGCACAGGTAGGACCAGTGGTGTGATATATATTCATTTTCAAAAAGCAAAACAGCGATAGATGTTTTTCTGAGCGCCACGAGATCAGCATGGTAGTAGGTTAGCTTCCACAACATGGCGTGAAAGAGCAATCCATACAAAAAATAAACTATGGTTAAAAAAAAAAAATTATTGCGCGCAAAATGGTAGCTCAGGTAAAGTTTCGAGGTCTATCCCAAACCTTGCACACGCTCATAACCCAACCATCACATCCGCAAAAGATTTCATAAGAGCACTACAAATATTATTATTATTGTGAGGACAAGGCCTGCCTTCTACAGTACTCGAAAAGCAATGTAAAGCATAATAATTATACCATCTTTGTCAAAGGACAAACAAGAAGCAAAAAGAGATACACTAGACGACCATACTAGTTTTAAAAACAGCCGCTAATATCAAGAAAGCAACAAACTCCAGGTTTTAGATCTTGTTACCCTTTTGTTGATTGCGTCTCCCCCCCAAAAACGAAACGACCAAACAACAAGAAAAATGTCCCACAACAACAACAACGACGACGAGGATACGGCAAATGCTGCTGCTGCTGCTGATGATGATGATGATGGTTTGGATCATCATTCTCGCAACATCAAAATAAATGTTGCTAGCTTTGGTCGTCTCGTTCATTTGCTAGCATCAGCATCACCAGATATATATACTCATCAACGTCGTATTGCATGCATGGAAGATGCTAATAAAGCGGTTATACAAAGTGTGGAATGTCGTGAATATTTAGCTACGCACTGTCAAGGTAAGATTTTTGATTGGATTTTTCATCAATGGAATAACAGTTCTGTGTTGACAGTGCATGGTTTCAACACAACACCCCCTTTGGCTGTAGTATTAAAAAAAAAAAGTTGTTGGCTGAAAGAACTTCTAGGAGAAAGAATCTGAACTGTCTAACGTGGTTCATTCAGCATGGTCATCTCACTCAAGCTCCTATATATATATATTTCTTCTCCCCTGGAACCTCACACCTTTCTTACCACAAAATACCACTACAAAAATAAAAAATACGACCATGTAGACATCAAATGCTCTTCCAAACATGCCTATCGACGTTTGATTCCACTCGTATTGCTTGCAATGAATCAATATTCCCACATTCCTGCTGCCAATACTTGTACACCGGAACAACAAAGGATGGTACAAGACTTGACCAAATTAGCTTGTTCTCTTTTGAGAGCAGCCTTTTTTGATCGTCGTACGAATACTAGTACTACTAGTAGTAGTAGTAGTAGTAGCTCAAGCAGTAGTAGTACCAGGAACCCTCAAGCCAAGTGTATTTTGGAACAAGAATTTCGTGAAAAATGGAAACCTGTATTAAAATCCAAACAAAAGAAGAAGAAACAGAAGAAGAATGACGACGACAATGACAATGATGACGACCAAAGCCAACCACAGCAGCCAGTCAACAACAGTATCGTCGTCCAAACCTTGTTTGATTTGGCATCCAATAATAACAACAATAGTTCGTTATCATCATCATCATCATCATCATCATCCATGTTGTGGAGTGCAGCGATTTCGCTTGGTTTTGATTTGCCTCAAGACGATACGAACCAGCAATACGATTGGTCAACCGTATTTATGACACAAGCTTTTGGTAGTACTGTATTACCCAAACAAGATGAGGTGGAAGGATTATTGGGACCCTTTCTGGTACACGTGTGGTCCAATACTGATGGTGATCGCAAAAAGAAAGGAAGGTGGCCACAAGATTGGTTAGATGCTCTGTTACTGAAACTCAAAGGCAATCCAGAAGGTGGTTTGGAAACGCTGCTCGGATTTGTTCGTGTTGTCGTTACTGCCAACAACAAAAAGAACAACAATACGGACCCTGTAAGAATAGCCTTACCGTGGGAAACCCACGATGAATATCTTACCGTACTGTGTAAACAGTTGCAATCTGCCAAGGACAATGTCCGAGACATGGCATGTCAGATATTGGCTTGTGCTCCCACTCATGTTCCCTCTTTGATTGACAAGGTTGTGCCAGTACTGTTAGAAAATCAAGGTTCCAAAGTTACTACCATGACAGCTCCTCAACGTTTGACCATGTACCACGTCTTTTGTCAATTGGCACTCGGATTGCTATTGAACAAGCAACTGCTAACGTGGCCTGTCGGACCAGATCTTGACGAGCAAGCCACGGGAGTGTTGCAAGCTCTATTGACGTTGATTGGGAAGGAAGGTAAATCTGCCACCACTAGCAAGGAAGAAGGTATGACGGCCTTGTGGTACTGGTGGCGAGTAGCCAAAAAGAACCTTCCCAACAGCAATAGTAAAAGCAGCCAAGCATTAGAGCTTGTGTCGTCGTTTTTGCGCAAACCATTATCGACCAAAAATGGAGCCGATACTGTTGCTACTGTTGGACACTTTTTGAAAACCATTCCAGATCCCGATGCCGTCGAAGCCATGACCATGGATCTGTTCGCAGGAGAGAACGTTGCCTTGGACAATGGACTGGATGGTATCATTACAAGTGCCATGGCTACCACGTCGGCCAAGAAGCCAACCGCTTCAGTGGAGGGACTGATTGTTGTGTATCTGGGATTGGTCTACACCGTGGCTGTGGGTGGTTCGACTCCGGCCTACTTGGTCAAGGCTTGGAAAGCACCTACAAACTTTGTTTGGTCGGCTCCCATGCTAGACGGCATCACGTCGAACAATTCCACGACAAGCTCGCTGATACGCTTGTTGCTTCCACGCGTCATGGCATTGGCCGCCAAATGGACCGGAAGTGATGACAAAAACGTAGACGTGCCATTTAAGAGAGGACCCGTCACTCGGGCACTTTCGGCTTGTATCACGCATCCTTATTCAGAAATCACCCAGTCTGATATTTATCAGGAGGGATTGAAAACAAAATCCAAGCTTTTCAAGCCCTCTCCTTACGAAGCTATTGCTGCGTCTACTAACACGGTTTTAACGTATCAGCCTAAAGTTGCACCCGAACTGGTATGTACTCTGTGGACTCACGTAAACGATCGCGCTAATGAGGCCAAGGAGCTGATAATGGAATTGAATGCTGCTCATCAAGCGCGCGAGGAAGAACCTACAAGTGCCACCGGTGTTGACACCGCGATGAATTGGAGAATAGACACCAATGCAGTTCGCCGGGTGGCTTACCAACCATTGTCGCCTACAGTAGCCACTGGAGGTGGCATTACACCAAAGAGTTTGGCGCAAATATTAACCATGATGCACGCGGGAACGTCTTTACGAGACAATGGCCATCAGCGAAACAACCTCCGCCGAACGACCCTCGACGTCCTCAAGACGGTCAGAGGTGCCTTTGCAAGCGCTGATTTTGCCCCATCACTCGCTGTTCTTTTGGCCCAGATGGCGGCATCATCGTCATTTAATTGGGATGATTCATCGACAGTTGTAGTTAGCGATATGGTCCATCAAAGTGCTTTGAGTCTCTTTGTCTCGCTCGGTGGAATTGGTGGGAAATATCTTGCTGATCAGGAAATGGGTTTGCTTGAGGACGAAATAGATGAAGCAGCTCTCAAGGCTTCCGAGTTTGCCTGTGTCTTGTGTACGAAGGAAATCCCTATGCGTCTGAAAGACATATTGTTGAAATCTCGGGAGCAGGTTGAAGCCTTGTCGGAGAACGACGTCGATCTTTTGTTGAGTCCTGCCGGAACGCTTCACGGCCAAAGCTTCGGTTCAGATGATGCGCATACAACCAAAGCACCTGCCTCCAAGGGAAAGAAAGCAAGAGGTGGTTTCAACGCCAAAGAAGAGGAAGAATGGGAAGAACAGCTCAAGAAAGAGATAGCCGAGAAAAGGGAGAAAGAAAAAACAGCTGTCGGGCACTCTTTGCGGTCGCTAACGCCAGAGGAAAAGAAAAGAGTGGCGCAGCAGGACGAACAGCGCCTCAAATTATCATCCCTGGTGTATAGAGATTTTTTGCGGGCACTTGCGGCAACACGGTTTCTGACCGACTCTGATATTGAGATTGGTAATGCGTGTTTGCCTATTTTCTCGGAGATTGTACTTGCCGTTGCCGTTGCAAAGTGCCCAGCTTTTAAGGCCATCCACGAATTGTACATCAAGAGTTTTGACACTCTTGTGACTCTTGCTAGGGCTGCGTATGAGATTCCTGAAGAGTACGCGCCTCAATTGGCTACCGCTCTCGAATTCAGCTGCCGTTCCAGAACAACTTCTAAGGAGAAAGGGAGCACCGAAGCTAGCAAGGTACTCATTCGAAAGGATTCTAGTAAGGAGGAGGGCAGTCTTCTTGCGACAATCGCTTTACCTAGTCCATGTGCCCCTGCAGCGTGCGCCATTCGTGAGATGGAACAATCGCAGGGACAACTAACAGGCAATTCCTTTGTCTTCCTTTTTCCCATTATTCAAGCTGCCTTGTCAGGTCCTCGTACTACGCAGGGGTGCGAAGCAGCCTTGCGAGTATTGCACAGTCATGCACACCTCTTGGCTGGCGAGAACGCTGATCCTGTAGTTGCGCCCCTCCGGAAGAGCTTGGCTGTAAGTGTCCTTGAGCTCATGAAACATGATCGTGCACAAGCCTTCTTCGAGCCCAGCCCAAATGAAGCACTCGTCGCCTGTTTTCAAGCTGATTCGGATCCTGCGGGTGGTCCAGCTCTGAGCACGGCGCAATTGGCCCCCCTTCTGGATGATCGTGGAGCATTGGGTGGAAAAGTCTGTCGCGCGGGTTCTATGTTGGCTCTTCGCCATATCGCTTTGGAGCACAAGGGCCTCATGAAGAAAAATCCCTTAATTGAAAGCCGAATATGGCTGAACTGCTTTGACGAAAACGAGACAGTTCGCATGGAAGCTCGTCGCGCCTGGAAAGCGATTCACGGCGAAGAAGTAACTTCAGACGAAGAATTGGCAACAGTGACGAAAGCTCCCTCATTAATGTATGCTGCTCCATTGCTGCCGTTACTAAGTCACAACGACAAGACAATCGCAAAGGCAGCTTCGAATGCATATGCTCAGGGTATGGCAATGCACCCTAAGTCAGTAAGCAAGAACATCCAAAAGCTTTGCAATGGCTATATTGAAGCCTATCCATCTCCGTCGTCGGGGATCGTCAAGAAGAAGGAAGAGGTTTTTCCTTCTTCGCTGCGAGCCAAGACAGCGCCAGCAGCTCCACCTAAAAAGAAACCTATTGGACTGGTCTTGCCAAAGAAGAAGGTAGTCCCCAAAAGCTCCGCACTTACTGTTGCTGGAATTGGTGGAACCAAGAAGAAGAAAAAAACATCGGTTGTGACTTCAGCTCTTCTCAAGCCGAAGCAGGAACGAACATTAGATAGCGCTGACTTCGCGAGCCAATTCCAAACCGGTCCTATACAAACAGCAGCATCCTTGGGGACGAACAAAGAAGAGACAAAGGATTCTCAAGAAATGGTGATAAACAGACTGGGCATTCTTCAAGCAGTCTCAGCTCTAACGAAAGTAACTGACATGCAGATGGATATTACGACGCTCAAGATGCTTACAAGCTTTCTTATGGCCTATGGTATTGCCGAGGACGACGAAAATGTTAAGACTGATGCACGAAATACCTTACGAGATATTGTCGCGACGTATGGTGGCTCAGACGAAGCCATTGCGTTTCTCCTACCTCATCTCGAAGACATTCTAAAGAAAGGAGTCATTTCAGATCCGACCGCTCTGGGTTCTCTGCCCACCGAAAAGATACCAGGCGACGTTGATGCATGCGATCGCCGAAAGGAAGGTGCTGTTGTTGCACTTGGATCCGTGGCATTACATCTGAAGGGGGAAGAGAATGCTAGTAAGATCGACACAACGATCGACATGCTGATTGATACCCTGAAAACGCCGAGCGAAGACGTGCAGTCAAGTGTTGCCGAGTGTCTGGTCAAGCTTATGAAAAAGGGCAACACACAAGCGCGAATGGAGACGATTCTTAACAATTTGGTAAAAGATTGTTTAGAAGGCGAGACTCTTGCATCGAGAAGGGGTGCAGCGTATGGGCTTTCAGCCAGCGTGAAAGGCAGCGGCATCGCAACTCTAAAAAAGTATGAAATCATCAAACAACTGGAAGAAGCGTGCGCGAAGGGAGAGGCTAACACAAAAGAGGGTTCTTTGTTTGCTATCGAGCTTCTCAGTGTTCGGCTGGGTCTCCTTTTTGAACCGTATGTCATCGTTCTACTTCCGTCTCTTCTAAAAGCCTTCAGTGACAGTAGTGATTACGTGAGACAAGCTGCTTCCGACACATGTGGCTTAATCATGAGTAAACTTTCGGCCCATGGTGTTAAGCTAGTCATGCCGGCTGTGTTGACCGCTTTCAACGACCCAGCCTGGCGGACAAAAGTGGCATCAATCCGGATGCTTGGTGCCATGTCTCACCTAGCCCCGAAGCAGCTCGCCTCTGCCTTGCCCAAGGTCGTACCTAAATTGACCGAAGCTTTTGGTGATACCCATCCAAAAGTTAAAGCCTCAGCTCAAGAAGCCCTCGATGAGATCAGTACAGTTGTGCGAAATCCAGAAATTTCTTCATTGTCGTCTCTTTTACTGAAGGCCTTGACTGATCCAGCTGACCATACTACTAGGGCGTTGGAGGGGCTAATCGAGACTGAGTTTTTGCACGCCATTGATGCACCGAGTTTAGCGTTGATTGTTCCGATCTTACACCGTGGTCTTCGCGACCGAGCTGCGACCACAAAGAGGTACGGAGCCCTTATTGCCGGGAACATTTGCACCATGATCAACGATAGCAGAGACTTTGTTCCCTATTTGCCGACTCTTTTACCAGATTTAAAGTTGTCACTTCTGGATCCAATTCCTGACGTTCGTGGTACTTCAGCGAGAGCTCTTGGGTCTTTAACTCGAGGCATGGGAGAAAGCATCGTAGGAGAGCTGAAACCCTGGCTCATCGAAAAGCTTGGCGATGAAAAATGTTCTTCTGCCGAGCGCAGCGGGGCCGCAAATGGACTCACAGAGGTGCTGGTTGCAGCTGGTAGCGATGTGACGGAAGATTGTGTGTTTAATGAAATCATGCCGCTGAAAGATTGTCCCGAAGCTAGTAAACGAGAAGGTGTATTGTGGATGCTCTCCTATTTGGCCCCAGCTCTTGGACAAGGTTTTAGCTTTGAATGGCCTTTTGTAACAGCTTTGATTGCTGGACTTGCTGATGATAGCGACTCCGTTAGAGAAGTAGCAATGAGAGCAGGACGTGTATTGATTCGATCTCACGGAAAGCTCCATCACGACAAGATTCTGCCCAGCGTAAGTCTTCTTTTGTTTGTTTGTTGTTGTTGTTGGCCTTTGGTTTTGATTAGCAACGGGAAAGAAAGCAGGCCCAGCAACCCATCCGCGTGTCGACGACCGAAAGGTTGCTTTTTACTATGTCACCGGAGCACATCGTGGCCTTTGCAACACTGATTTTCCATTCTTTTATCGAGGATACCTTCGTTGTTGTTGGGATAATCCTTTACGGGGGTGGAAACATTCACTCTTTGTTTGTTATGTAATACACATTAACGCCAGCACACACTTTCTCATCCCTGTTTTGCGTCATTTAGCTCGAGGATGGGCTGACATCGCCAGATTACCGTATCAGATTGGCGTCGCTCACACTGCTTGGAGATCTCCTAAGTACCATCGGTGGGACTACACTACTGGTTGGAGATGGCGACACAAGAGAGGACATTCGTAGAGCAGAGCGGGCGCAAGCACAAATTGCTCTTACGCTAGGCAATGAAAAGCGAAAGCAAGTTTTCAGTGGTCTTTATCTTGCCAGAAGCGACAATACCGCGGCTGTACGGCATCATGCCGTCCAAGTCTGGAAAACGGTCGTGTCTGTTACTGGTAGAACTCTCAAGGAGATTCTGCCTACTTTAGTTGGCCTCGTTGTCAAAGGACTGGCATCTGGAGACGCAGATCGGACTTTGGTATCTGGTCGCTGTCTCGGAGAAGTTGTCACGAAGCTTGGAGATACTGTGCTACCCGAAATTATTCCTGTCCTACGTGATGCTCTGAGGGACGGCGACCTTAATACAAAACGTGGGGTCTGTGTTGGGCTCACGGAGGTTATCAAGTCGTCTACGAAAGAGCAGATTTTGCGATTCATCGATATAATTGTCAAACTGGTGCAGGATGCACTCTGTAACGAGGATGAAGAAGTATGCAAAATGGCGGCAACGAGTTTCCAAAGTCTGTACTATGTCGTTGGAAATCGGGCATTGGACGAGGTTGTTCCATCACTGATGGTCGCTCTCGAAAGCAGTGAAAACGAGCTAGCCAGAATCAGAGCACTTAATGGTATCACAGGCATTATGCGCCTTCGCAGCAAAGATCTTTTGCCGTATGTCGTGCCTCGGCTTTTGCAAAAACCTGTCACAAAGAGCCACGCCGAAGCATTAGCGGGCATTGCCAAAGTCACGGGCGATACCATCAGCAACCATTTGCACTCCATTATTTCAACTTTGTTGATTGAATTAGCCAGTTCTCACGTTTCAGAAGACGGTGACAACGACCGAGTCGCTGCCATCCGAGGTTGCTGCGAGGCTCTCTGCGGATGCGTTGACGAAATAGGTGTCAGCACCCTTGTGAATGAAGTTGCTTCTAAGTGCAGCCACGACAAGCCTGAAATGCGAATCGAGTGCTGCTGGATGTTCGAAACGGCCCTTGCGCAACGTAAGTTTTCCACTGTTGCAGTATTGTGTTGAAAGGTCTGTTGTATGATGATAGAACTCGCTTTTGCTGTATTGGGTCCTGTCTGCTACGGCTCCAGGGTCCGTGAGAGTGTTCTACTGAGATTTCTGTCTGACAACAAAATTGGGGGGGGGGGGGGGCCCCAAACCCCCCTTTTTTCAAAACCATTTTTTAAAACACCGCCTTTTTTCCCACTCAGGGGGCGGGGCCGCCCAAATATCACCCCTCTGCCCCAACAACCTCGGAGC
>Ga0100402_1003591_pt1 | contig 16813 bp, 11 predicted proteins | sample CryGeyme20150102_FD_80419 | JGI IMG/M metagenome (GOLD analysis project Ga0100402, IMG submission 80419) | Groundwater microbial communities from Crystal Geyser aquifers in Utah, USA - Crystal Geyser metaG 2015-0102 | ecosystem: Environmental > Aquatic > Deep subsurface > Groundwater | place...
AATAATTTTCGCTACGACCCCGGCACCTACGGTACGACCACCTTCACGTATCGCAAAGCGTAAGCCCTCATCCATCGCTATCGGTGCTATCAATGTCACAACCATCTTGATGTTATCGCCCGGCATCACCATCTCCACCCCAGCAGGTAACTCAACCTCGCCCGTTACATCCGTCGTCCGGAAGTAAAACTGCGGCTTGTAACCCTTGAAAAATGGTGTGTGACGTCCACCCTCTTCTTTCGTCAAAATATATACCTCTGACTCAAAATTCGTGTGGGGCTTGATGCTCCCAGGGGCCGCTAATACCTGCCCGCGCTCAACATCGTCTCGCTTCGTGCCCCGTAATAATACCCCAACATTGTCACCCGCTCGTCCCTCATCAAGAAGCTTACGGAACATCTCAACTCCCGTACAAATCGTCTTCGTCGTGTCGCGTATCCCAACTATCTCTATCTCATCTCCAACATGTACTATCCCGCGCTCTATCCTGCCCGTCACAACCGTCCCTCGACCCGATATCGAAAATACATCCTCTATCGGTAACAAAAATGGCTTGTCTATCTGACGCTCAGGCTCAGGTATATAATCATCCATTAATCCCACTAACTTCTGTATCGCCGGTAACCCAATCTCACTCTCATCTCCCTCTAGCGCCTTCAACGCAGAACCCGTCACCAACGGCGTATCATCTCCAGGAAAATCATACTGATTCAATAAATCCCGAACTTCCATCTCAACTAATTCTAATAACTCAGCATCATCTACCATGTCCGCCTTGTTTAAAAATACAACAATATAAGGCACCCCTACCTGACGAGCTAGCAATATATGCTCTCGTGTCTGAGGCATCGGTCCATCCGCCGCTGATACCACTAATATCGCTCCATCCATCTGCGCCGCACCAGTAATCATGTTCTTCACATAATCCGCATGGCCCGGACAGTCAACGTGCGCATAATGGCGTCCCGATGACTCATACTCAACGTGAGCCGTCGATATCGTTATCCCTCGTGCACGCTCCTCCGGTGCCTTGTCTATATCTTCATACGCCCGAAATTCTCCAAACGCCTTCGTTAACGCCGCCGTCAACGTCGTCTTTCCATGGTCTACGTGACCAATCGTTCCTACATTGACGTGCGGTTTATTTCGTTCAAACTTCTCTTTTGCCACAGTTTACCTCACCTTATTTGCCACGTTTTTCAATAATTCCTTGCGCGATATTCGCCGGAGCTTCTATATATCGACTAAATTCCATTGTATAGGTCGCACGGCCTTGCGACATTGATCGCAATTCAGTTGCATAACCAAACATTTCTGCTAAAGGTACTTCGCCCCTAACAACTTTACCTGATGGAGAATCTTCCATCCCTTGCAATACGCCACGACGTCTGCTGAGGTCCCCCATCACATCACCCATGTAATCTTCAGGAGTCACAACTTCTACTTTCATCGTTGGTTCTAATAATACAGGTCGCGCATTGCGGAAACCTTCACGGAAACCCTTCGATCCTGCCAATTTGAAAGCCATTTCACTTGAATCCACATCATGATATGAACCATCATATAAAGTTACTTTCACGTCGATAACAGGATAACCAGCAATGACACCTGTGGTCATCTGTTCTTTCACACCGGCATCTACTGCAGGTATATATTCCCTAGGAATAACACCACCAACGATACTATTAACAAATTGATAACCTTCACCATGCTCTAGTGGTTCAATTTTCAACCATACATGTCCGTACTGACCACGACCACCTGATTGACGGATAAACTTACCTTCTTGCTCAACAGTACCACGAATCGTTTCGCGATAAGCAACTTGAGGGCGACCAACGTTTGCTTCGACATTAAATTCTCGCTTCATTCGGTCAACAATGATTTCTAGATGCAACTCACCCATACCCATAATAATGGTTTGGCCAGACTCTTCATCAGTCATTACTCTAAAAGAAGGATCTTCTTGTGCCAGCTTGCCTAAAGCGATACCCATTTTTTCTTGGTCAGCTTTTGTTTTAGGCTCAACAGCAACATTAATTACAGGCTCTGGAAACTCCATGCGCTCTAAGGTGATGATATTATTTATATTACAAAGGGTGTCACCGGTAGTTACTGTTTTTAAGCCCACAGCTGCAGCAATATCACCCGCTCGAACTTGCTTGATCTCTTCGCGACTATTCGAATGCATCTGCAAAATTCGACCCACACGCTCTTTTTTGCGTTTCACAGGATTATAAACCGTGTCTCCTGAGTTCAAAACTCCTGAGTAAACACGGAAATAAGTCAAAGTACCAACGTATGGATCAGTGGCGATTTTAAATGCCAACGCTGCAAATGGCTCTTCATCAGATGATTTACGCATTGCTTCAGTTTCTTCGTCTTCTAGAACGCCTTTAATTGCAGGAACGTCGTTCGGCGCAGGCATGTACAAAATGACTCCATCTAACAACGCTTGTACGCCTTTATTTTTGAATGCTGAGCCACAAAACACCGGAACAATTTCATTTGCTAATGTACGTGAACGTAATGCTTTTCGAATCTCTTCTTCGCTAAGCTCGCCACCCTCTAAATATTTTTCCATTAACTCTTCAGAAGCTTCAGCTGCTGATTCGAGCATTTTTTCACGCCATTCTTGCGCTAAATCTTGTAATTCTGCAGGAATGTCACGTGCTTCGTAGGTAGTGCCACGGTTTTCTTCATTCCAATAGATACTTTTCATGCGAATTAAGTCAATCACACCTTCAAAATTTTCTTCAGCGCCAATTGCCAGTTGGACAGGCACAGGGTTTGCCCCCAATCGAGTTTTAATTTGTTCAACGACCCGTAGAAAATTAGCACCAGCACGGTCCATTTTATTCACAAAGGCCATACGAGGCACATGATATTTATTCGCTTGACGCCATACTGTTTCAGATTGAGGCTCTACCCCACCAACTGCGCAAAATACAGCAACAGCGCCATCTAATACCCGTAAAGAACGCTCTACTTCAATAGTGAAATCAACGTGTCCGGGGGTGTCAATGATGTTGATGCGGTGTTCTTTAAACTGTTGGTCCATACCTAACCAGTAGGTCGTTGTCGCCGCCGAAGTAATCGTAATACCACGCTCACGCTCTTGTTCCATCCAGTCCATGACAGCAGCGCCTTCATGAACTTCACCTATTTTATGGGAAATTCCAGTGTAAAATAGAATCCGCTCGGTAGTGGTTGTTTTACCGGCATCAATGTGCGCCATAATCCCAATGTTACGTACATATTCTAATGGCAAATGTTTTACTGACACGTTATTTCCCCAACTCTAAAATCTGACAATTACTTCCACCCATAATGCGCAAATGCTTGGTTAGCTTTCGCCATTCGATAGGTATCTTCACGTTTTTTAAATGCTTCACCACGCTTGCATAATGCATCGTAAAGCTCCCCAGCAACCCGAGTTGATATATCTTTTTCACCTCGATTACGCGCCGCAGCAATTATCCAACGCATAGCTAAAGAGATACGTCTGACTGGAGTCACATCAATTGGAATTTGGTAAGTCGCTCCACCGACTCGACGAGATTTTACTTCAATCTGTGGACTGACTATTCTAATCGCTTCTTCAAACATAACCACTGGTGATCTTTGCGCCTCTTGATCATTAGAACTTTCTGACAATTCTTTAAGCACATCAGGATTTTTCTTAATTTTATCCATTAAAGTTTCGAGACTTTGATAGACAATTTTTTCAGCCAAAGATTTCTTTCCAGAAACCATGATACGATTAATAAATTGAGCTAATAATTCACTGCCATACTTTGGCTCTGGAATAACTTCTCTTTTTATCGCAGCTCTTCTACGCATAGTTTATCCTAATCTTGTTACCTAGTTTACTCTTTAGGTTTTTTCTCACCATATTTAGAACGACCTTGACGCCTACCACTGACACCTGCCGTATCCAAACTACCACGCACGATATGATATCTCACCCCAGGTAAATCTTTTACCCTTCCACCTCGAACTAGAACAACCGAATGTTCTTGCAAGTTATGACCTATACCTGGTATGTACGCGGTCACTTCATAGCCCGATGTCAAACGCACCCTAGCCACCTTACGCAGTGCCGAGTTTGGCTTTTTAGGGGTACGTGTATACACCCTTGTACAAACACCACGACGCTGTGGACAACGCTTTAGATGTAATGACTTACTCTTGCGTCGTCTTTGTTTTCGTTCACTACGTGAGTGTGAACTGGTTAATTGGTTTATTCTTACCATATAATTTTTACTCCAAGCCTTCTTTCAACCTTGAACCTATTGTCCCGCTTGGTTACAGATTAACGAGCGCGTGATCTTAAAAGTGATCGGCGCGCCTGTCAAGTGGAAACCTTACAGATTATGCGAAATAGTTATTACACCTAGTTTGCATATCACTCTAGATCGCTGTGTCTTTGTTCTCTTTATCACCATTTTCAACAGAAATTGTTAATGCTTCTGTCAGCGCTTGTTCAACATCTTGCGCAGACATTGTCGAATGAGCTTGTTTTTGCTGCTTTTCAGCAGCCTGCTTGCGCTTTTGATGATAAACTAGACCTGTCCCTGCAGGGATCAAACGCCCCACAATGACATTCTCTTTCAAGCCACGTAACTCATCACGCTTACCACTAACCGCAGCTTCTGTTAATACTTTCGTTGTCTCCTGGAAAGATGCCGCGGAGAAAAACGACTCAGTATTCAATGAAGCTTTAGTGAGTCCCATCAGTAAACGGTAGAAACGCGCCGGTAATTTATTTTCTGCCTCTAGCGACTGATTAACTTTACGAACAACAGCTTCATCAACCACTTCACCTTTTAGGAATTGCGAATCCCCAGGATGAATCACTTCTACTTTACGTAGCATTTGACGTACAATCACTTCGATATGCTTGTCATTAATAGACACGCCCTGAAGACGATAGACTTCTTGAATTTCATTAACAATATACTCAGCAAGCGCAGGAACACCCTGTAAACGTAATATATCGTGGGGATTAGGCGAACCATCGGCAATTACTTCACCACGCTCGACGTGCTCACCTTCAAAAACTGACACTCGACGCCATTTTGGAATTAACTCTTCGTAAATTTCATTATTTTCACCCATAATCATCAAGCGTTTCTTGCCTTTGGTTTCTTTACCAAATGAGATAACTCCGGAAATTTCTGCTAATATCGCAGGGTCTTTAGGCTTACGAGCTTCAAATAAATCTGCTACCCGCGGGAGACCCCCTGTAATATCACGAGTTTTACTTGTTTCTTGCGGAATTCTTGCTATGACATCACCCACATTAACGTTACCACCGTCAACCACATTGACGATAGAATCAACTAATAAATAGTAGTGGGCAGGAGAACTGCTACCTGGCAAAGTTTGCTCATTGCCTTCGCTATCTAATAATTGAATCATTGGACGTAAATCTCGACCGCTAGAAGATCGTTGTTGTGAGTCAGTCACCACAATACTTGATAAACCGGTCACTTCATCGACTTGACGGTTAATGCTAACCCCTTCCACCATATCAACAAAACGAACTTTACCTGCTACCTCAGAAACAATAGGATGCGTGTGTGGATCCCAATTCGCCACAATATCTCCACCTTGAACCGAATCTCCTTCACGAACACTTAAAATTGCACCGTATGGAATTTTATATTTTTCACGCTCCCGACCCACACTATCAATAATAGCGATCTCGCCAGAACGTGAAACAGCAACCAAGTTGCCTTTTTGATTCTCTACAAATTTTAGATTGCGTAGACGCATTGTACCTTTGTTTTTAACCTGTACATTGTTAACCTCTGTGACCTGCGATGCAGCACCACCAATATGGAAAGTACGCATTGTCAACTGAGTCCCTGGCTCACCAATTGATTGAGCAGCAATCACTCCAACAGCTTCGCCATGGTTAACAAGTCGGCCACGGGCAAGGTCACGTCCATAACATAACGCACAAACGCCGAAATCTGATTCGCACATTATCGCTGTGCGCACAGTGACTTGATCAATCCCATGCTTTTCCAGCAAATCGACTTCATATTCACTAAGCAAAGTTTTCGCAGGAAATAGAACTTCATCTGAACCAGGAATGGTGACTTCTTCGGCTAAAACTCGACCTAACACGCGGTTACCTAACGGCTCTACAATATCTCCACCTTCGATGTGGTGTGAAATCTCAAGCCCATGAACAGTACCACAGTCATGTTCTGAGATGACTACATCTTGTGCAATATCGACTAAACGTCTTGTTAAATACCCTGAGTTCGCTGTTTTTAATGCGGTATCAGACAAACCTTTACGAGCCCCATGAGTCGAGCTGAAATATTGTAATACGTCTAAGCCTTCACGGAAGTTCGCGGTAATCGCTGCTTCAATAATAGAGCCATCGGGACGTGACATTAATCCTCGCATACCCGCAAGCTGTCTGATTTGGGCTGCAGATCCTCGTGCACCTGAGTCGGCCATCATGTAGATTGAATTAAATGACTCTTGCTCAATTTCTTCGCCCTTGGCGTTAACGACTTTTTCACGAGCAATGGTGTCCATCATCGCTTTAGCAACTTTGTCACTCGTTTGCGACCAAATATCAACAACTTTATTGTATCGCTCACCTTCAGTTAATAAACCTGATGCAAATTGCGCTTGGATTTCTTTGACTGCTTCTTCAGCGGTACTCACAATAGAAGATTTTTCTTTAGGTATTTCTAGATCATTGACCCCAATTGAGACCCCCGAACGAGTTGCATAATAAAACCCTGTATACATGAGCTGATCTGCAAAAATTACGGCATTTTTAAGTCCCGTGCGATGATAGGCTTGATTCACCAAATGTGAGATGGTTTTTTTAGTAAGGGTTCTATTAATTAATGAGAATGGCAATCCTGGGGGAATGACTTCCAACAATATTGCTCGTCCAACTGTGGTTTCAACTAAATTATTAGTATCTCCTTCATCTAGACGCGGGGTTGGAATGCGGACTTTAATTCTAGCGTGTAAAGCAACATTTTTTGTAATATAAGCGCGATGGACTTCTGCGACATCACTGAAAATTTTACCTTCGCCTTTTGCATTAACACATTCACGTGTCATGTAATAAAGCCCTAATACCACATCTTGGCTAGGAACAATAATGGGCTGACCATTCGCAGGCGACAAAACATTGTTAGTGGACATCATTAAAGTTCGTGCTTCTAATTGAGCTTCAATAGTCAATGGGATATGGACCGCCATTTGGTCACCATCAAAGTCAGCGTTATATGCAGTACAAACTAAAGGATGTAACTGAATCGCTTTACCTTCAATCAACACAGGTTCAAACGCTTGAATCCCCAAACGGTGAAGAGTTGGCGCTCGGTTTAATAACACCGGATGTTCACGAATGACTTCTTCTAAGATATCCCAAACTTCTGGAATTTCTTTTTCCACCATTTTTTTAGCAGCTTTAATCGTGGTTGCAATACCACGCAACTGGAGCTTACTAAAAATAAAAGGCTTAAACAGTTCAACTGCAAGTTTTTTAGGCAATCCACACTGGTGTAATCGCAATGTTGGCCCGACCACAATCACTGAGCGACCTGAGTAATCCACTCGCTTACCTAATAGGTTTTGACGGAATCGACCTTGCTTCCCTTTGATCATATCCGATAGTGATTTTAATGGTCTTTTATTTGTTCCGGTAATCGCCCGACCACGACGTCCATTATCCAATAACGCATCAACCGATTCTTGTAACATACGCTTCTCATTACGCACGATAATGTCTGGAGCACTCAAATCAAGCAAACGTTTTAAACGATTATTACGATTAATCACTCGGCGATACAAATCATTTAAATCAGAGGTAGCAAAACGTCCACCATCTAGTGGGACTAAAGGACGTAAATCAGGAGGCAACACTGGCAATACAGTCAATATCATCCACTCTGGCTTATTTCCTGATTGATGGAAAGCTTCTAAAAGCTTGAGACGTTTAGTTGCTTTTTTCAATTTCGTTTCTGAATTTAAAGTTGGAATTTCTTCACGTAGCAAGGCAATTTCAGCTTCAATGTCAATTTGCTGTAAAAGCTCTTGAACCGCTTCTGCGCCCATTCGAGCATCAAAGTCATCACCAAATTGTTCAATAGCTTCTAAGTATTCATCATCTGTCAGCAACTGACCGCGAGTTAAATCGGTCATCCCAGGCTCAACAACGACAAATGCTTCGAAATATAACACCCGTTCAATATCACGCAGCGTCATGTCTAGAAGCAACCCAATTCTAGAAGGCAAAGATTTTAAAAACCAAATATGTGCAACTGGACTGGCCAATTGGATATGTGCCATACGCTCACGACGGACTTTAGATAGAGTAACTTCAACGCCACATTTTTCGCAAATGACACCACGATGCTTGAGACGTTTATATTTACCACAAAGGCACTCGTAATCTTTGACTGGTCCAAAAATTTTTGCACAAAACAAACCATCACGTTCAGGTTTAAAAGTCCGATAATTAATTGTTTCAGGCTTTAAAACCTCACCATAGGATTGGGCTTGGATCATTTCCGGAGAAGCAATCGTTATTCTTATTCCATCGACTTCAGTTAAATGCTGTTTTTTAACAGGGGCAATTAGATCACCCATCATTGAAAACTCTTTACTGAAGTTATTGAAGGCCGTGTCAGACATATTTTCACACTCTCTCTATCAACAATTAACTATCCACCGAATCAATAGCTTTCCAGCTCAATATCTAAACCTAATGCTTTGATTTCACGAACCAATACGTTAAACGATTCTGGCATACCGGCTTCCATTTTATGGTTACCATCAACAATATTTTTATACATCCGAGTTCTACCGTTAACATCATCGGATTTCACGGTCAGCATTTCTTGTAAAGTATAAGCTGCACCATATGCTTCTAACGCCCATACTTCCATTTCACCGAAACGCTGGCCCCCAAATTGAGCTTTACCACCCAACGGTTGTTGGGTAACTAAACTATATGAACCTGTTGAACGGGCATGCATTTTATCATCAACCAAATGGTTCAATTTCAACATATACATGTATCCAACAGTTACTGTACGTTCAAATTGTTCACCCGTACGACCATCACAAAGCACTGCTTGCCCAGACTGAGGCAAATCGGTCATTGCTAATAAGCTTTTAATTTCAGCTTCAGTTACGCCGTCGAAAATAGGGCTTGCAATTGGCACCCCTCCGGTTAAACGCTTAGCAACTTTAATTAACTCTGCTTCGTCCATATGATTAAAATCAATGTCTTGTAACTTCGCATAGCTATAAATTTTAGTTAGAAACTGGCGTAATTCTTCCACTTTGGTTTCACGCTCAAGAATTTCCTTAATCCGATTACCTAAACCTTTAGCGGCCCAACCCAAATGAGTTTCAAGAACCTGACCTACGTTCATCCGTGATGGTACACCTAACGGGTTTAATACGATGTCTACAGGGGTTCCATCTTCTAAATAAGGCATATCTTCGACTGGAACAATGGTTGAAATAACCCCTTTGTTTCCATGCCGACCAGCCATTTTATCCCCAGGTTGGATACGGCGTTTTACTGCCACAAAAACTTTTACCATTTTCAATACGCCCGGCGCTAAGTCATCCCCTTGAGTAATCTTGGTACGCTTTTCTTCGAGCCTTGCTTCAAACTCTTTGCGTAACTCAGCTAATTTATCAGCAGCAGCTTCTAACTGTAAGTTCTTTTCATCTTCTTTCAGACTGATTTCAAACCACTTACTACGCCCGATTTGATTGAGGTAGTCAGCAGTCAATTCACTATTAGCAGCTAACTCACCAGGACCTTTTTTAGCAATCGCACCTTGTAAAATAGTAAATAAGCGACTAAACACATCTTGCTCAAGAATTCTAAACTCATCGTCTAAATCTTTCTTTGCTTTCGCTAATTCTTCACGCTCAATAGTAATGGTGCGTTCATCTTTTTCCACACCTTCTCTAGTGAAAATCTGCACATCAATTACTGTACCACTTGCACCGGTGGGCAAGCGTAATGAGGTATCCTTAACATCGGAAGCTTTCTCACCGAAAATCGCCCGCAACAATTTTTCTTCTGGGGTCAATTGAGTTTCGCCTTTGGGGGTCACTTTACCCACCAAAATGTCACCTGCAGTGACCTCAGCACCAACATATACGATACCCGACATGTCTAACTTTGACAGCGCAGTATCCCCTACATTTGGAATATCTGCGGTGACTTCTTCAGGCCCTAACTTAGTGTCACGCGCAACACAATTTAGTTCTTCGATATGAATCGATGTAAATCGATCTTCTTCAACCAAACGTTGTGAAATGAGAATTGAATCCTCAAAGTTAAAACCGTTCCAAGGCATGAATGCAACTAATAAGTTTTGACCTAGAGCTAGTTCACCAAGATCAGTTGATGGCCCATCTGCCAAAACTTCATTCACTTCAACTAAATCACCTTGCTGAACTAAAGGTCGCTGATTAATACATGTATCTTGATTAGAACGAGTATATTTGGTTAAATTATAGATATCTACACCCGTTTCACCCGCAGCCGCATCTTCATCACGAACTCTAACGACGATACGCGAAGCATCGACTGAGTCAACTATCCCCGCTCGTTTTGCAACCACGGTGACTCCTGAATCAACGGCAACGACTCGCTCCATTCCGGTTCCAACGAGAGGTTTTTCTGCGATTAATGTCGGCACAGCTTGACGTTGCATATTTGAACCCATTAACGCCCGGTTGGCATCGTCATGCTCTAAAAATGGAATTAAAGAAGCCGCCACCGAAACAATTTGACGGGGCGAGACATCCATATATTCAACTTTATCAGGCGTCATAAAGGTTGACTCACCTCGATAACGACAGGGCACTAATTCGTCTGTAATTTTGCCATTGGCATCGATACTGACGTTAGCTTGGGCTATTACATATTTATTTTCTTTAATTGCAGATAAATACTCAACTTCATCAGTCACTTGACTATTAACGACTCGACGATAAGGTGCTTCCAAAAATCCATATTCGTTAGGTTTTGCGTATGCTGCTAATGAATTAATTAATCCAATATTTGGACCTTCAGGTGTTTCAATTGGACATAAACGTGAGTAGTGTGTTGGATGAACGTCACGGACCTCAAAACCAGCCCGTTCACGTGTTAATCCGCCAGGGCCTAATGCGGATACCCGTCTTTTGTGAGTAATTTCTGATAATGGATTATTTTGATCCATAAACTGCGATAATTGGCTGGAACCAAAAAATTCTTTAATCGCAGCAGAGACAGGTTTTGCATTGATTAAATCTTGCGGCATTAGATTTTCTGATTCTGCCACACTCAAACGCTCTTTAACAGCCCGCTCAACCCTAACTAATCCAATACGAAATTGATTTTCAGTCATTTCACCGACACTACGAACTCGTCGGTTACCTAAATGGTCAATATCATCAACCTCACCTTTACCATTTCTAATCGCAATTAATTCTCTAATGACAGCGATGATGTCGTCGTTTGCTAAAATACCTGAACCTTCGATTTCCTCTCTACCGACACGCAAGTTAAATTTCATTCGACCCACAGGCGATAGATCATATCGGTCTTCTGAGAAAAATAAATTTTTAAGCAGATTTTCGGCAGCCTCACGAGTCGGTGGCTCACCTGGTCGCATAACTCGGTAAATTTCTACCAAAGCTTCCAGCGCATTGCTCGTCTGATCGGCACGTAAAGTATCAGAGATATAACTACCACAATCTAGGTCATTGGTGTAAATTGTGTTAAATTGCAGAATAGATTTTTCCTGCATTAATTCTAAAACTTCAGCAGTGATTTCAGTGTTTGCGTTAAGTAAAACCTCACCGGTTTGTTGATCAATAATATCATGCGATAAAACTTGGCCAATCATATACTCGAATGGCACATCTAATTTCTTTAATCCAGCTTTGGTGATTTCTTTGAAAACCCGAGCGTTGATTCGACGACCTGCTTCAACGATCACTTCACCTTTGTCGTTTTTAATATCAAAATCTAAAGTTTCGCCTTTTAAGCGTTCAGCGATTAAATCAATCGTTACTTGATTCTCGCCAGAAATAGTACAAACATTATTTTCGAAAAACATTTCGAGAATTTCACTATTACTGTATCCGAGCGCGTGAAGCAAAATCGTGATATGTAGTTTGCGACGTCTATCTATACGTGCAAATAATAAGTCTTTAGAGTCGAATTCAAAATCCAACCATGAGCCACGATAAGGGATAATACGTGCTGAGTATAGTAATTTACCTGAAGAATGTGTTTTGCCGCTATCATGCTCAAAGAATACCCCTGGAGAACGGTGTAACTGGGATACAACAACGCGCTCAGTGCCATTGATTACAAATGTGCCGTACTTAGTCATCAATGGAATTTCTCCCATATAGACTTCTTGTTCTTTAATTTCTCTTGGTGCTTTAATATTGTCGTTCGATTCTTTATCAAATAGCTTTAAACGTACTTTTACCCGAATTGGCGCCGCATAGGTAAGGCCACGAATTTTGCATTCATTGACATCAAAGACAGGAACGCCCAACGTGTACGAAACATATTCTAAACTTGAATTACCAGAAAAACTTTGAATTGGGAAAACTGAGGTAAATGCAGCATGTAAGCCTTGGTTAGGCCTTTCATCAGGTTGATAATCTGCTAATAAAAACTGTTCATACGATTCAAGCTGTACAGCTAATAATGGTGGCACATCCATTGTTAGCTTACGCTTACCTAAATATAAACGCGGGCGCTTCTCTTCAGTAAAACGAAATGAATTTGCTGTTGAACTTGCATTGCTCATGGAGATTCCCCATCAATTGTGATGTCAAAATATCAATACTTTTTACGCTTTAACACCCATGCGCTAAAACGTAATAAGGACTTACTGATCATGAAACCAAAGTCTCACTTTTAGTAAGCCCCGTAATCAACCAGCACTGATTTTCAAAAGTACTGGTTGAACAGTTTATCTTTGCTCGAAAGTTATTACTTAACTTCAACTTCAGCACCAGCTTCAGTTAGTTCTTTTTTAACTTTTTCAGCCTCTTCTTTATTCACACCTTCTTTCACTGGGCTTGGGACACCTTCAACAAGCTCTTTAGCTTCTTTTAGGCCAAGACCGGTAATTCCGCGAATTGCTTTGATAACATTGACTTTATTCGCACCAAAGCTTTTCAAGATGACGTCAAATTCGGTTTGCTCTTCTGCTGCTTCAGCAGCACCCGCACCTGCACCAGCTGCTGGAGCTGCAGCAACTGCTGCTGCTGATACACCAAATTCATCTTCCATCATTTTAACTAATTCAACAATGTCCATAATAGACATTTCTTTCACTGCATTTAATACATCTTCTTTAGACAAAGCCATTTTGCTACTCCAAAAATTTTAAAATTAACAATTAACCAAAACTCAGCATAACTAAATTTATACACTTTTTTGCTTTTGGTCAGAAACAGCCGCAACTGCACGCACAAACATCGCATATGGTTCTGCGAGAGTACGAACAAACTTGCTTACCGGTGCTTTCATTACTCCTAGCAATATCGCTATTGCCTCATCGCGTGTAGGTAAGTCAGCAACTGTTGCAATATTTTCAACATCAATTAAGTTGCCGCCAAGTGCTAAGACTTTGACAACTAGCTTGTTGTTTTTCTTTGCATAGTCACGGAATAACCGAGCCGCAGACCCTGGAGCCTCTTGTGAAAATGCCAATATTAAAGGTCCCACTAATTTCTCATGCATACACGCGAATTCAGTATTCGCGATTGCAAGTTTAGCAAGATTGTTTGGCACTACTTTAAGATAAACGCCAGCTTCGCGTGCTTTATTACGCAAATCAGTAACTTCTGCTACCGTTAAGCCACGATATTCAGCTGCTGCTGCAGAGATCGCGGTTCCCGCAACCCCAGCCATTTGATCAACAATGGCCTCTTTTTCAGCACGATTTAGTGGCACAATATTCTCCTCATCCAATCATACCAGTTACAATTGAGTATTCACTCTTTGTAACCAATACTCATGTGTTTTCAAGCCAAATAAGCGTTTGAACCAAACACTTATACTTCACTTTTTCTCTAGCTAACAAATTAGCTAGAGTTGAGTGGCTTAACGATAGTAGTAATGACTTTGTCGTTAGAGCCACTGCCTGCGCAGGCAATTAAGCTATAGCACCTGCGGTCTTTGACAGCAACAGCGGTAAACCTAAAGGTTTACCTATGCGCCGTTCTTAGTCCTTAGCACATATCTTAAGATAGAGCTAAGTCCCAATAGTGTTTAAATCTATAGCTATTCCTGGACCCATGGTCGAAGATAGCGAGACTTTTCGTAAATAAATACCTTTTGCTTCTGCAGGCTTAGCCTTTTTCAACTCAGATAACAAAACCCTAATATTCTCTTCAATTTGAGCAGCGGTGAATTCTAAGCTACCTATGCGGCAGTGAATCACACCATTTTTATCTGTTCGATAAAGTGCTTGTCCCGACTTTGCATTACTTACCGCAGTCGTCACATCTGTTGTTACTGTACCGACTTTAGGATTAGGCATCAGGCCTCGTGGGCCTAAAATTGTACCTAATGGCCCCACGACACGCATTGCGTCGGGGGTAGCAATACAAACATCAAAATTTAACTGGCCTTTTTTGATGCTTTCAGCAAGATCTTCGAATCCTACGATATCGGCACCCGCAGCTTTGGCAGCTTCTGCATTATCGCCTTGAGCAAAAACAGCCACACGAACTTGTTTGCCTGTGCCATTGGGTAACACACAAGCACCACGTACGACTTGGTTCTTTTTAACATCGACACCTAAATTCACGCTGACATCAATACTTTGGACAAATTTTATTGCAGGCTGTTTTTGTAAAATCGCAACCGCGTCAGTAATGGAATAAGATTTACTTGAATCAATCAATTCTCTAATTGCACGCATGCGTTTTGATAACTTTGCCATTATTCTACACCCTCCACTTCGATCCCCATGCTGCGAGCTGTTCCAGCAATCGTCCGTACTGCAGCGTCTAAATCAATTGAAGTTAGGTCGGCTTCTTTAATTTTTGCAATTTCTTCCAACTGTTCACGGTTAACTTTACCAATTTTTTCGGTGTTGGGACGACCGCTACCTTTTTTAAGATTCATCGTTTTCAATAATAATACGGCAGCAGGTGGAGACTTAATGATAAATTCAAAGCTATGATCTTGAAATACAGTGATAACCACTGGCAGCTTCATGCCTTGTTCATAACCTTTTTGAGTTTTTGCATTAAATGCTTTACAAAACTCCATAATGTTAACCCCTCGTTGACCTAAAGCAGGACCAATCGGTGGGCTTGGGTTTGCCTGCCCAGCAGGCACTTGCAGCTTAATATAGCCTGTAACTTTTTTTGCCATGAAACATGACTCCTTTATTGGGTTATGTTAGCGCTAAGCTTAATAAACTCAGCTCCCCTGCACCTATTGATTGCAAACACTGAGCATATCAATTGGCTTAAAAAACTCGTTATTCTATACATATGCCAAGCAAATAGCAAGACTTAAGCGAGCAATATTACTAACTTTTCTCAACTTGGCTAAATTCAAGCTCTACTGGGGTAGAACGTCCAAAAATAAGTACTGCGACACGTAGCCGGTTCTTTTCATAATTCACTTCTTCAACCACCCCACTAAAATCAGCAAATGGGCCTTCTGTCACACGCACTACTTCACCTGGTTCAAAGAGAACTTTTGGCTTAGGCTTATCTGCACTTTCCTCAACTCGATTGAGCACTGCATCAATCTCAGATGCACGCACAGGCGTTGGTTTATTACTTTTATCTTTACCGCTTTTGCTGCCTATAAAACCCAAAACCTTAGGCGTTTTACGAACTAAATACCAAGTATCATCATTTAGTTCCATTTCAACTAACACATAACCGGGGAAGAATTTTTTTTCACTTTCACATTTTTTGCCTTGCTTCATTTCCACAACTTTTTCTGTGGGAACAAGTATGCGTGCAAAAGAATCTTCTAATCCCATTTCTTGTACTCGTGTTTGCAACACTTTTGTCACATAATTTTCATATCCCGATGCAACTTGGACAGCGTACCATTTTTTTTCTGTTTCAGACTCTGACATGTAAAAAACCTCTTACCTTGTAACTAGACTAACTGCCCACAATAAAATTGAATCAATGCCCCAAAGAATTAAACCCACCACCAAGATCATCATAAGAACCATGATTGACGTGCGCACTGTTTCTTGTCGAGATGGCCAAACCACACGCCGCAGCTCAGCACGAGCATCTTTGCTAAAATTAATAGTTCGCTTACCCTGGCTAGTCATTGATGCAACCAATAACGCCATACTAACCAAAATTATCCAACCAATAACACGTAAAGAAACATTGATCTCTTGAAAGTAGTAATTAGCAACAAGCCCGATAGTGAGCAGTGCTAACGTAAATAGCCATTTTAGTTTATTCAATAGTGGGCTTGTTGTATTGTTTATCGTCATTAATTTTCTCTGCTGTTCTATATATGGCAGGTCAGGAGGGACTTGAACCCACAACCTGCGGTTTTGGAGACCGCTGCTCTGCCAATTGAGCTACTGACCTATAAAATACCAACTAAAAAACTGCACAGTTCTTAAAAGAACTGTGCACCTTTATTTAATTATACTTATTCAATAATTTTCGCTACGACCCCGGCACCTACGGTACGACCACCTTCACGTATCGCAAAGCGTAAGCCCTCATCCATCGCTATCGGTGCTATCAATGTCACAACCATCTTGATGTTATCGCCCGG
>Ga0100402_1003597_pt1 | contig 16808 bp, 18 predicted proteins | sample CryGeyme20150102_FD_80419 | JGI IMG/M metagenome (GOLD analysis project Ga0100402, IMG submission 80419) | Groundwater microbial communities from Crystal Geyser aquifers in Utah, USA - Crystal Geyser metaG 2015-0102 | ecosystem: Environmental > Aquatic > Deep subsurface > Groundwater | place...
CAACTTAAGATATGACTATACAAATTTTTAGTACCCTACTTCCAAAATAGTAAGCTAAATATTTATCAGTAGCACACAAATAAAACTTTCATAGGCCACCCACTGGCTAGAGTGGTTGGCGAATATTATCTAATATTCATGTAGTCTCCACACTAGCTTTTTACGTTCAATCGATCCCTTTCTTTTTTATCTCCGCAGTCTCTCCATCGCAAACGCATTAATTCCTTCCTTCACCTCACATAATTCCTTCTCAATTCCTAATTCTAAATATTGACCACAACAACAAAGAGAAATATCATCATCTATCATCATATTATACTCTATTTGTATTAGTATCAGAGATTATTGGTGAAGAGAAAGAGGCGGAAGCGTATTCCTCCAACTCTTTTCTCTTGGTCGTACTGTTGCACTTGCAAAATTTTAACTCACTTCCAGGAATGAGACGTGAGACGTGAGACACACACGACAAATTTTCATTAACAAATTTGCGCCAAACGTTGGAAAGTATTTATTCGCTCTGTTCTCATCAACGAATTGAGCTGATATGGACGTCGCAACAGAGACAGCAAGAATGCCCACTCGCAGAAGCAGCCGAAATTACGACAATGGCATGTCTCCTCACCGCGGAGCTGCACCTGTTTCCTCCTCCACCAATCGCGGTCCAACGACAGCACCGGCGGCGACGGGAGGAGGACGCCCCAAACGCCGTCTAGCTCCCAGACGAAGCTTGCGTATGAATCCTGATGTTGTAAGTCTTGCGTTGGAACCTCCACCTTCCAAACAACAACGTCGAAGTGCTCGTGGATCTTCCTCACTGTGGGATCTGGCCCGTATAATCCACCAAGGAAAAAACGTTGTATTTATCACGGGAGCAGGATTAAGCGTTGCCAGTGGCATTCGAGCCTTCCGAACGACCAATCACAATACCCCTGGTTATTCTACTGGTATGACTCGAACAACACATCGAACACTGTCCGGTCGAAAAAAAACGGATACTGCCTACTACAAACGTAAGGGTAGCAGTGGGAGTGGCAAAGCCGGAATGAACAAAACCTCCGGACTGATCGAAGAGCAACCTTTAGGAATTTGGAACAGTGTATTGTGGACCCAAGCCAAGCGCGAGACCTTTCGAAAGGATCCGTTGGTCTGGTGGAATGATTTTTGGCTAAAGTTTTTTCCTCCGGAAGATTATGAAAACAAGTACCGGCCCAACAAGGGCCACTTGACTCTGGCTGCTTTACAGCGACATTTTCCTACGAGCATCAACATCATTACCCAAAATGTCGATGGTCTACAGCATATGGCACTGGAAATTGAAGAGGTCGATAAAGTTCGGCTAGGGGTGTTGAAAAAGAATATCATTGAAGCACATGGGCGATTGGGACTGTACAAGTGCATTCCCAACGAAGATAGTGATACCGATTTTTCGACAGATGAAGATGACGACCGCCCGGTCCATTTGGGTCATCGTCGTAAATATCGTGCTAGAAAACAAAAACATCAGCTTATTATTGAGCCGACGACTCGAGACAGTGCTTGTCGAGATCCACCCGGAAAAGGGGAGGAGCGTTCCACACGAATTCGAAGAACGCAGCCGCGTGCTCGAAAGATGGACCCTCCCGCACGGAATGCCAGGGATGATGTACCGGCTCTGCCTCTTAGTAGCCATATCAGTCGTGGCAGGAGTACGCGCAGCTGCGCTTACAGCTGCAAGTATCAAATGGTAGCCTCTCTGTCAGCGGAAAAGTTGGTACCTGTTTGTGTGAGAGAAGTTTTACAGCCAACCAAGAATGGTGCAACTGCGAACAGGAGTGAAGAGAATGCATCTGTTGTCGCCAAGACGCATAATGGGCGTCGTCGATTATCAATTGCACCATGTTGTCCCGTATGCGGAAATAAAGTACTGCCACAGGCGCTTTTATTTGATGAAGGATACCACAGTCACGATCACTACAATTTTGCAAGTTTGCACTTTCTCGTTTGCGTTTGTTGGTGTTGCTACAGGTGGTAATGATGATGATTTCTAACTGAATTTTTCCAACTTGCTGCTTTCATTGCTCACTCTCCTTACGCACAATCGTGGTTTCCAGAGCAAAATGGAAGACTGGCTGGAGGAAGCGGATGCGTTGGTCTTTGTGGGGACCAGTTTCGCCGTGACTTTGCCATTGACCGCATTGGATCATGCCCGAGAAACGGGAATTCCGGTCTTTAATTTTAATGTTTCCGATATGTTGGATTCGAGCCGGAGATTGAACGTGGGGAACATTCAGGGGCCGTCTCAAGAGACGCTTCCCCAATTGCTGCAGGCTATACAGTATCTGCAAGATAAGGAAGACGAAAAGGCCGACGATGACTCGGAGAGCGAGTCCGAGTAACATGGGCATTTCAAAGCAGCAATTCTAGCGACTGAAGAAGGTGATGAAAATCACTGTTGTAAGCTGCCGTTAGTGAGCATGCATTTTTTACCCTTGCCGATGTTACGCTAGCAGCTAGCTATACAAAAACAGAACAAGAATAATAATGCTTTTAAAAAGCAGAAATTGCATGTCTCCTACGTGATACTAAAACACTCACTACAATGTATCTTGTCTTTGTTTGGTTGTCGGCGTTCCAAAACCTAATTATCAACATCCGCTTTCGTGTTCGTCTTTCACACAGACCAGTATTGTCCGCTCACGGTCTTACCAAACGAAAGTGTACTATTGTTTATTGGCTCCTTGTTGCATCGAAAATCGACATCCTGTAATTCTTCGCCGTTTTACGTCGAGCCATTCTGTTTTCTGTTCCATTCCAGTCCGCCAGCCATATACTCCTCCGAATGTGTTGTCCTCCCCATTCTTCTTCACGAACCTCTCATCATCTCACATTGTTGCAAAGACTTTTACAATCCATAATTCAGTCGAAAGATATCGTTGTGCACGTAGTACGCATTGGGTCCGGTCGAAACAAGTTGAAACATTTCACAAAAGTGCAATGGATTCGCATCGGGACCCCCAATGCGGACCGATCCCGTTACAAAAATGACCACGGCATTTCCCGATGCCGATGGTTGCACGTCCATGGACTTGACTTGATGAACGACCTGGCCGACTTTTCGCAACTTTCCCAAGATGTTTTCCGAACCTTGAAATTGTTCGCCTTCGAATGTAAGCATGGAAGTTGGGTTCTATTTTGTGTTTGTTGCGCATTGTTGTTGTATGAAGTCACGAGAGTGTTAGAAGAAAAAAGGAGAGACACGACAGCGACAAACCAACAAGCAAACCATGTCGTGACATTCACACACACACACACACACACGCAAAACCATCAGAAGTCACTATTGGAAGATACACCGGTGGTAGCACGCACATACAAACCCGCCAAACTCTCTACATTGGAATCAAAACTTTGATAAAAGTGCGTAACAAACGCTTGTGCGACATCTTCTGGTCCTCCCGACATTTTTGTTGTTGTTGTTGTTGTTGTTGTTATGTATTTGTTGCTGGTGATAATAAAGAGGTGATGAGCGAACGGAGAACGGAGGTGAACTCTTGTTGTGAAGTGTTGTTAATTATTGTTAGCTTTTTTTTGCGTTGCTCTTGTTTCAAAGTTGATCCTCCAGCGTACAAAGTGCAGACAACAAAATCGACCGTTTCGAGACCTCGCGCCGACCCCCCCCCGTGACTCCAACTAATAAGACTAACCGGTTTTGAGTACAGTACTCATCATCCAACAAGAAGCAACTGACAAACGATAGATCCATATGCAGCATCCTCAAAATACTACAGTACCAGGAGCTAGCTAGCTACTAGTAGTAGTAGTAGTAGTAGTAGTAGTAGTGGTAGTAGTAGTAGTAGTAGTAGTAGTAGTAGTAGTAGTAGTAGTAGTAGCAGTAGTAGTAGTAGTAGTAGTAGATTAGTAATACTCCCTACTAGTAGCAGTACTATTATTAGTCGTATCTAGTATTAACTAAAACCAACAAACAGTCATTCTCGAGTGCATAATTTCATCCAACAACAACAACAAGTAGCAAGTGTTTCCTCCGTCGCAAGTAAATAATTGTATTTATTAATAACCATGTCACTCATACTCACACCCGATACAGCGCTTACGTTTGAGCTTTCTTCCGAGGAAGAATCCTCAAAGTGTACCATGACTTTGACACATCCTGGAGGATCTGGACATGTTGCCTTCAAGGTATGTTCGTTGCTGTAGCATTTTTTTGTGCTCATGTTTCTTTTTACGGAAAGGATGAACAGTACGAAATGCGACTGGTAGATGCCACTTGACCGATTCAGGATCATAATTTCAATTAATTTATACCCAAGACCACTCTGATGTTAATACTGTTAACTTTACCTTTACTACTCTGAAGTCGCTAGTCAACTGTCGCTCACCTATCTATCCTCGTAATACCATACCATGCCTTATCCAAACCTATTCGCCCATCGAATCTCTAAACAACAATAAATTAGGTCAAAACGACACAACCTCGTCGCTATTTGGTGCGACCCAACCAAGGATTGTTGGCTCCAGGGGCCAGCGAAAAGGTCGCCATTATGTTGGTGGAAAAGGACAAGAATTCTCTCTTGCAATCTTACCAGCGTCTAGGGCAATCGGCTCTCGAACATACCAAGGATAAGTTCCTCGTTCAATCTTGTGCCGTTTCTGATAGCTTCTCCTCCAAGTTTTTGAATGACAAACAAAAAGGCACGGACAATGCGAAGCTGTACGAAGCTCTCAATACCATGTGGGCCAGTGCCAACTCCAGTTTGGAAAACAAGAAACTTCACGTGAAGTTGACGGTCAAAGATGGAAATTCCTCTGACGGAAAGAATTTGACGGCAGCTCAAGCCAACATGTTGAAGCCACACGAAACATCCCAGGAAGACGTCGAGAACATGACTCCAACGCAATTGTTTGCCGAAATTTCCAGTTTGAGAAAGAAATACGATGAGTTAGTGTCATTCTCGGTCAATTTGACAGCAGAACGTGATATTCTCAATAATACCTTGGAACAGACCAAGCGTGAACTCAACAAAGAAGTGGCAACTCGATCGGCTTTGGAGAACAAGGCATCCAGTATTGGTGGATCAGCGAGTGGTGCAGCTTCCCTGTCGGGAGGCGGTGCTGGTAAAAGCAACTTTTTTGTGAGCTTGTTGACAATGTTGGTAATTGGTGCCGCTGCCTTCGGAGCGGGTGTCCGAGAAGCCAAATTGGGTAAGATGGATTTCATTGAAGAAATTCCTCACATTGGATTTTTTTTTGTCCCCGAAGGGACAAAACCCATCAAACCAGCAGTAGAAGCTATAGCAAAGCCAGCCGCAGCACGAGCAGCGCCTAAAATCGTAGACTCGGATTCTGACGATGATGACGAGTAGCTACTGGAGTATAATGTTTGGATGGACGAATGAAAAAAAGGCTCGAGTGATTTTGGATTTTATTTCATTCAACACGAGAAGGCAAAAAATGAATGGAAAACTATGGATGTTTCGAGCTACGTAAAATACAGTATATACGGATTAGTCAAGGATTTTATCTTTAATTGTCGTCATTGTTTTTATGATGGCTAGATTTCTTCATTTCATAGCCTTATAAGATGTTGGTTGCTGCAGTCTAAAACAGCATATGTTATTCAGTCTTAATCGCTCTGTCACGTCCGTCTTTAGTGAAACGGCTTGACACGGCCAATCTTTTGTCCACAATTCTGACAGAAATGGTCGGTCTGTCTTGTAGGGTTTATGCACAAAGGCAACCAACAAAGGGGCCAAAAGACAAAGAGGCCGACTCCGACGCAAAGCCATGTTGTTCCGGTCGACCTGGTATGCGTTCGAGTTCCAACTTCTTCCTTGGCACATTTTGGACAGTATGTCAGTACGACAGGGTGTCGGCTTTCCAAATGAACATAGCCCTTCACATGTGATGAATCGGGCTGCAATGCCTGAGGGACAGCATCTGCTACCGGAGATACAAGGACCATGTCGTTGCTGGGTACATGCTGCTCCTGCGTCCTTGCTTTGAGTGCAGGTGTATATGGTTGAGTCTTCGCGATGGCCATTTTTTTTTTCGTTTCTGTTTCGCTGTGTTGGTTTTCTTTTTAAAACTGGATTTGATTTGATTTTGTGGGCTCGATAAGATAAAGTAAGTCGAAAAATAAGCAGCTAGCCAGGATTAGAATTTTTTGCTTCTTCACTCCACGAATCAATCCCGGAAATAATGGAAAGTTCATTCTTGTGGAAGCACTGTGCGTTCAAGCGTACTCGATTACAAAAAATAGAAGGTCCGTCAAATACAGCTCATATCCTATTCTTGAAGATACTTTTAAGATTAAAGATAATCTGCTAAATAAAACCTCGAGCCAGTTTTTTGAATCTTGTGTTGAAATAGAGTCCCGGCTGTGAGTCATGTTGAAATTTGTTGAAATGTGTTGAAATTTGTTGAAACGTGTTGAAATTTGTAGTAGTAGCTAGTGCTAGTCTTGTTGAAATTGAGTCATGTTTAAATTTGTTGACTCGTGTTGAAATTTGTTGACTCGTGTTGAAATTTGTTGAAATGTGTTGAAATTTCAACATATTTCAACGTGACTCACATTATTTCAACATGTGTTTTAGAATTTAGAGCTTTACCAGAACTCATGCTATATTTCTCTTTGTAGGGTTTGAATAGGGGTTTGGCAGACCTTCCAGTAATAATTTCCTCGAGGATGCTACCAGCAGGTAGTAGCTAGTCTAGCTAGTAGTACTATTACTCTACTAGTAGCTAGTAGTCTACTACTGCTGCTGTGCTATGTAGCTACAGTACTATTCAATAGGTAGCTAGAACTACTACCAGGTACTACTACTAGATTCTAGCTAGTAATATAGTAGAATCTTCTCGATTACGATCCTGTGATCCAACCTTCGGAACAGAACTGTTTTAAGGATGCTGGAGGAAGCTTTCACTCATACGATTAAAATATTTTTGTCATGCTACAACACGAGAAAAACGCGCTAAAAATATGAAGCACATCTAGTCGGACTTCGCGTGCGGTTTGCAAAAGCCCGGTGCTGAATTGAGAAGAAGCTTACTCGGTCCTCAGTCGCTTGCCACTGGCTTGTAGGCAAGATAGCTAACTAGCTGAAAGCGCGCCTAGTGACGCTTCGTTACTTTGTGCCAGTAGAAGATGGGCACAAATGCCCGAAAAACACATTTGCTTTCAGGTTTGCATGTGTCTTCTGACAGGGGTTGTCATTCATCCTACGTCAAGTTTAAAACTGATATGATCTTTTTATTAGATCGGTTTAAATACGTGCAGTTGTTTAGACTTATCCATTCGTCATATCCGAGCAGGCGACCTACTTTCTTAGCACGTGCGCGGATAGCCAATGTTTGCGTTGTTCGGGAGCGGAATGAAATTCCAACCGTACTATAGTGGATGGATCTGGTTCCACTGCCACTTGTTCTTTGTATATTCATTGTACTTGAGCATTTGAGCGAGGAGCGGATCACCGTGTCTCTTGCTTTCGACAGATTGTGGCTTCTTGTCTCCATATTCATGAACACCAACACCGTCCCATTCTTTTAGATATGCGTTAAACAGAGGATCACCTTGTCCCTTCACTTCAGGATTCTTTCCTGGGGTCTCCATTGTATACTTTTCCTAATCTTTTCTGTTCCTGTTACAGTTATTTGTACTATGCTTATTGCTATGTTTATTTCTTGGGTATTCTTGTTTTGTGAGAGAAAGAGATTGACGCCCTGTAATATGTCAGCTTGATGATATGTGATATGTGAACATGTTTCATGTTTTGTGTTGATCGATAAGTTCGCTTTTTGTTTTGGCTGGCATTCGAGTTTGATCAGAAACAAACAAGAATAAATCAGGTGTGCGACCATATCTCTCAGATCTTTGCCAAAATCCAACCAAGATTGTGTGATTCTACCAAAACAATTGCGGATTGAAGTAATTAGTCTAGTAGACGACTACTCAGTACTTGGTTGAGAAAGTTTGACGACTCAAAATAAAACTCAACGACGTCTACTGTTCGTTTATCTTGATCGTTTACGACATAATGTACAATCTGCTCTATTTCTTTTTGCTAGTTGTTGTGGCAGCAACTGTTTTGGCCGTGGCTCCCGGTAGGTGACAACTGGCGGCAATAGCACATCTTTTTTATACCGACAAAATATTCATTTCTTGCTGACTTCAACCTTCAATACTTTTTCATAGACAACAACGATAATTGCGAAAATTGGGCACACAACGGAGAATGTGACAATGTAAGCAGCAATAAGTTTGTTGATTGGCAAGGCCAAACCTTTCGCTTATTCCGAGTAGGACCTTGGACCTTTTATGTTTTATGACCTTGGACCAATGACCAATGACCCGGTCAACCTCTGAACTCATGGCTTTCTCTTCTTTCATGTTTGACAGAATCCATCCTATATGAAACAGAATTGCGCTACATCCTGTGATAACATGGTGAAGTTAGAAACTCAAACAGAAAAAGAATTAGCAGGCATTGATTCTTTCTTTGATTTAGAGGCCCAAGATATCAACGGAAAGACACTCAAGTTTGAACAGTTCCGAGGAAAAGTTACTATTATTGTTAATGTAGCCAGTTATTGCGGTTATACTGAATCACATTACCATGGCCTGGTGGAGCTTTGGAGCAACATCAAAGACAAAGATGTTGAGATCCTCGCCTTTCCCTGTACGTATGTTCCTTGGTGCTGAAAGCTCAAACACACGACAAGACCCGGGGTATTTTATTGACGCTGAATGCTAACTGTGATACTCCTTCAATTCTACAGGCAATCAGTTCGGGGCCCAAGAGCCAGAATCTGACAGTAGCATTGCAAAATTTGCCCAAGCAAAGGGTGTGGAATTTACGATGATGCACAAAGTCAACGTGAATGGTCTCCAGGCGCATACGGTATTCAAATACCTTAAGAAACTAACAGGACAATCGGCCATTACCTGGAACTTTGGTGAGTCAAATGATGGAATGCCTTTGAAAGTGTTGAACCGCCGTACACTGTTTTTCGCATCAAAATTATGTTTTTCTGACACATTTATTAATTGTATTGCTGTTTCGTCAGCTACATACTTTGTGGTTGCACCAAACGGAAAAATCACTGCGCATAATGGAGTCGAGCCAATGGATCTCTTGCAATACTCTCTGGATCTTTTGGAAGGAGATGAGTTGTAATGATAAATTGGATGTGCATCATCTGGTGAACTACAAGCAACCTAAAAGGATATGGAGGCATGTAGTTGCTGTCGTTTGTTTATTTTCGTGTTTGTGACGTGCTTAACTTCGGGCCATTTAAGTTTGAAATCGCGTGCATTGTTGAGGTGCAAATAGTGATATTTTTCTTTAAAGCCACAGTACTAGATTGAATATTTTTAAGTTGTTGAATACGTACACATGATGCAAATGAAATGATGCCGTTTCAAGTATGTTCAAAGTCACAAAATTTAGCTACGCAGACAAATTAAATCATCGTTGGGTTGATTCAACGAAAGTGTCTGGTATTTATATTTTTAAGTAAAGACGTCGCTCGTCGCTGTCCTAAATATCGGCCACTAGTCTACCTTGACATTTTGAAAGATAGCTCGCACAAATCTACTCGCCGCGATATGTCCGATTGTCCCGCAGAGTAATCCAAGGCTGGCTGAGATTAAAGTCATGTAACCAAAATAAAATGTTGTCTGCAAGAAACCGTTCATTTGCGTCTTGAACATAAAGTAGTAGATCCCGTACAAAAAGACGTATCCAGCAGTACTAGCTCCACTTCCAAAGGCAGTCCATTGCCAGAGGTAATTCTCAGCGTTCAGGCAAAAGTAAACAACAATGATGGAAGTCATACCCACCACAATCGTCAAGATTGAGTAGACGCCCAAAAGGAAGCCATATACATGGTAGAATTTGTAGTTCCAAAGAGATGTCAAGACATAGTATAGCTCAATAAAGATGGATCCAAAACTAAGAAGGCCGGCCAAAGGAATGAGACCTGAGGGTCGTCCGTACCACGGAACTTCTTCGGGAATGGGTCTAGGAATGGCATTGACACGACAAGGAAAATGCTCCGTGGCGCCGGCTTTACCAGATCCACTGCCTCCAAATTTGGCATGACGTCCCAACAAAGTACCTATCACGCAAAGTGGAATAGAGATGAAGACCCAGATAAGAAGCAACTTGAAAATAACCAAAAAGGGAATGGTATTGATTGTTCCGTAGACGAGAGACACCGCGTTGACAAAGGACAAAATTAAGACCGTCATGACAGGTGTCAACAAAATGGTTGCTCCCATAGTGATCTGCCACTGTGTTTGTCCACCCTTGGCTGATGTGTTGCGGCGGGCAGCTGGGGTCGTAGGATAATACATTTTGAAAAACTTTCCAGAAGCATATCCCGAGACAATGGAACTTAAACTGTAACACACAATGATGGCATTAAAGGCTTCTCCGCGCTCTTCGTGAACTTCCCCGTGAATAGGTCCCATGACAGCAAAGATAATGACACCCAAAGTCAACACAATCAGTTGCCAGCCTGACCCAATTAAAGCAGCAAAGAGGGGAAGGTACTGAGGGGCTCGAAATACATCACCGTGCACCTGTTTCCATCCAGCGTCTTCCGTCTTTTCACCAGCAATGAGTGGCTTTCCATCTTCGTCAACTTCATCTTCTCCGCCGGCATCTTCCAAATCGTAAACTATTCCGTATCGAGCATAATCTTTCTTGAGAGTCCTCAAAAGAATGAGAGAGACCAATCCAATCAAGAAAAGAACCATCATGAAACTATTGAAGACCGAAAACCAGTGGATGGGGTGTTTGAAAAAGTCGTGGTCCAAGTATCGATCAAATCGGGAGTGGAATTCCTCCGTGGTAGCTTCAAAGGTAACTTCCAAAACAAATTCAATCTGAATGCCAGGCTTCAGCAACTGCAATGACTTTGGATCGCTGGTAAGATCAACCTTGACAATCTGATTTTTATTGTAACTAATCAGTAGATTTCTCTTTGTGTAAATGTATTCCTTCCAATCCGATTGCTCCGAAAGGTCGCTGGCCTGTGCCAAGATATGGTCCAAGCGATCACGGTCGTCCTTCTCGGAAAAGGCAAAGTCGCTCTCCTTACCGTCTGCCGATTTGGTAGCAGGTAAAACTTCTCCCACCATACCCCACACGGGCAAATCATCCAAATACATTTGATAAAACCAGCGATCCCGGACCGCCTTTTGGAAGGCTGCCGTTTCTGCGTCGGTCAATTTTCGCGTCGTGCACGACTCTGTCTTTTTTTGGTCAACATCGAAGGTGATGTCGTGACCCGAGTGCCTCAAGGCGTGGCCACCCAGGTGCTCTCCAATGTTTTGAACCTTCCATTCGTTAAATCGTCCCTTATCTTCACCTTTTTCGTCGGGGTGGTGCTTGGTGACAGGAGCGCAGTAAGGAAGTGTGTAATATTCATAGGCTTCTTGTGGATTGGCATAGGGACCAACCTAAAGTAGTTGCGGTGGCAGTGTTGACGATTTAGTTATAGAAAAAGCAACCAAAGAAGGGGCTGATGAGGTCACATAGAAATTCACCAGCAAACACAAGATGATGTGGTTGATCGACGAGATATCTCGAAAGATGACCAAAATGACCGTAGAAATACTACTGCGGCCTACGGCAAGCGGCTCTTTACAGTACACGAATCACAACAATGCTCCTATAAAGTAAATAATTTACCTTGTTAACCCACAATTCTACATGTTCTCCAGATTTGTAGGTGTGATCAGCTGTCGACGCAACAGCAGCTGGAGAAAGTAGAGCGAAAATGGCAAGAACCCGACCTGTAAACTTGAATATTTCCACCATGGTTAATTTTGTTTGAAAGTAGTGGTGAAAGGATTATTTTTTTGTTTTAATTGAAACCGCTAATTATTTGTGCCAGATAGGTTGAGTGGCTCGCACACTTCTTCAAGGTGACTGGCAGGTCAATGTTAATCATGCTATTCCGCATTCCGCGGCATACAATTTGCAAGCGCAAGATCGGTGGCTACTAACTTGACCCTACTACCAGGTAGCTGGTATTCCCTGTAGGTCGTCATCACGTCCGCTCCGGATAAAGAATAAGAAATTCATTGCAAAGCGAATTACCGGTATTCTAAACTCAACGTTCAATTTCCAATTCATTTGTTGACTATGGAGTACTTCGCAACAACGAGGTGATCAATCGTTTCCTATCAACGGGCTATCCATGGTTGGCTTGAATGACACCTAGGTCTACTTCTATCAACCCTTTTGGTGCTGCCTCCATTACTCAAACGAGTGCTATTACCTACTCGAGTATGAATCAGCCTCTCACTAAAATCTCCAAGCATCCCCGTGCTATAACTACTCGAGTAATAATGATGGCACTTCCTTATGGTCCAAAACAGATTTGTGACAAAGAGAATACAACATCGCTACAAAAACAGTCAACCGTTGGTTTGGGGGGTTGCACCAATAACAAATCTATATATTTTGCAAAGTTAAGGGCGACCTGTTGGCTCCACACATCTCAGACGAAAGGTGGCCACCTAGCAACGCCAAAAAAAAAGGTTTTGTTTCAATCAAATCTACCTGTACAGACAGTCCTGAGTAGGTCATTATTTGCTTAACGGTAAAGTCCATTGTTGATGCGGTCAATAACGTAGTCAGCAGAAGGTGCAAAGGCGGTGAATCTGTTTTCGTACTTCTTAATCAAATCCTTCTCGGCACCAGTAAGTCCTGGAATGTTGTAAACGTCGCTTACAGTCTTGTATGGTCCGTTGGAAGCAATCTTTCCGGCAACATTGGGGTAAAGACCGGGCATCTTCAAGTATGAGCGGACATTGGCGTTGTTAATGTCGACAATTTGGCCTCCTCCGAGGTATCCAACCTTGTCGTAATCACGAATGGCATTGGCTGGGGCAGCGGCGGCGAATCCGGCAACTGCGACAGCGGCAGCATTAAGAAATTCGCGGCGCTCTGCGTTGAGGGCAGTGGAAGTTCGCGCCTGTTCAGGGGCGACAAAGGCGGCAACAGCACTGTAAAGGGAAATGAAGGACGTGGCAATATTTATTATGTGAGATATCTTCGAATTCAAGTCCATGTCCAAACAGGCAAGTGTGGTGACGGCTTTCCCATTTTAAGTGCGCCATTGTTTGCAGCTCTCCTAATCAGAAAAGAGGCGAGGTTCCGTTGCTAAATAGATCCATCACCGTATCTGGTATGACTCAACGGTGTTTGATCTGATCCGCGAAGGCATTCGTGGATGTGATGGATCCCAAAATGAGATTTCTAAGACTCTTCTTGGACCAAGACGAATTTCCGTTTCCATACAAGGCCGCAAGTAGTGTCCCTATTATATAACTTACGAGGCAAGGATGGCAAAGATAGCGAGCTTCATGGTGGATTCTTAATTTGATGATTGATTTACAAAAAGAAATGCCTGCTACTAGTAGTAGGAGTTGCTGCGCCTGAGATGACGTTCCTCGTCAACAAATACTTGCTTGATACTCGGGTAGGCAGTTTCGACAATGCTTTGACTCTCCAAAGATTTGCCTCAACTTTGAACTTCGAAACCCGCGAGATGTGTGGTTCCCGAATGTACTGTACGTACTTCGTCGAGATTTGATGGTTCTTCGAGCTCGCAAACAAAAAAGTTTGCCAGGGTGGTCATCATATATATCTTCCCCTCTGTATTGGTAGTTGTATTGGTAGTACGTACTGTAGTAGCTACAGGTAGACTTCAAAAAATGGACGACGATCTATGGAAAATAGCTGCTATCAGTAGCGATGCAGCTACTAGGACAATTCTTTGGGTGACGAGGATGAGGTAGGCTTGGTATGGATCTATAGTAGTCAGTAATCTGTGACAGAATTGCCTGCAGCCTCCACTGCTGTCAGCGCGAGCTGTCAAATACTTATTTGTCTCTCACTAGCTGTACAACCGTTAATTTTCTAGGCCGCGGCTGTCATTCAAATGCAAAGGAGCGGCAACGAAAGTTTCTAGCTTTGTAAGGTTGCTTTTAATTTTTAGGAGACAGGCGATAATGTTAAGTCTATAGCAACGCAAAACCTAACAATTGTCGTCGTGATACTAAAGAGAGAAGAGGAGAAGAAAATGTTAAATTCACATAATCATAACGCGTTCACCATCCAAAAAAAGCAAGACAGTTAATGCATAAATAGAACGTACCACCCAATCTTGTTGATATTGACCTGGTTTATTTTGTGCATGTTTGGCATTGTCCATGGGAATGGACTTGGATTGCGCCGACGAAAGAATGGATAAAATTGATGCTGCAATCGATTGTGCCGTCATGATCGGTCGCCAATCTTTGCCCAACAAAGATAAACAAATATCTCCATTTGTGTACACGTGTTCGTGTTTTCTGTTTAGTGCAAGAAGATAGAGAGATGAGAGAGAGAGATGAGACAAAACACAATGAAGCAATGCAATGGGCACTCTCATTCCCCGTCACTTCAAAAACGCAAAAAAAAAAACATGGCTGAAAACACAAGCAGTCAAAACAATACAACACAAACCAACGTACGGTATATTGGGTGGTAAAAAGTACACGCTCGGTGGCATGGTAGGATAGGAGGGTGGAAAGGCAATTCTCAATTTGTAAACTTCGCCTTCGTAAATTGTGTTTTCTGCTCCCATCATGGTGACAATCCAAATGCGGATATTTTTGCCGACTTTGACGGATAAGTTGGGTGGTGGATCTTCCACAAATTCTTTCAGTTCTTTTTGAATGCGATAATTGGGATTCTTGGATGTTAATCTGGTTTTCAAGTGTTGCATCGTCATGGCATCTGGTTTGTGAGGTGGGGTTGATTTTTTCTCGGCCTCGGTTTCTATTGAGGTTGTTTCGTCCTCACTTTCCTTTTTGTTAACAGCCTTTGATTTGGACTTTCTCGACTTCTTGTCTTGCTTTTTCTTTTTCGACTTCTTTTTGGGGGGAAGCAAGGATATCCCGAAAATGTTCTCGACTGTCGACAGCAAACTTCGCAGTGTAGACGAAACCACCGGAGCCTTCTTGTCGCTCAACTTTAATACGGAGCGAATAATATTACGAAGCTTGTCCATAATAATGGGCGAGTCTGATCTTGAAGATTCCAGTAGTATCTCATCATCTTCGTCATCACCTCTATCTCCTCCTCGTAGCAGCAACACTAGCATGGGGGTTGATGTTGCCATTTCGTTGGGAAAGGCCATCAAGGTATTTCGAGTTAGCACTGAATTATTTTTGCTGTAATGCCGAGACAAAGCGAAAGACTGCCGTGCCGAAATCGGCATGGCAGATTCGACCAAAAAGGGAATTGACGATAGCCACAGCCACAGCATCATAGCACCTCTCACCCAAAATCCCAGGACGTCTATTCTTGATGGAGGTAGCATTTTTGCGTATTCTAAAAGAGGCGGAGCCGGATAGTTAGCTACGTAGGTCAGTCAGCGAAAAGATCGTCAGAAAGTAGCAATTAAAGGTGAGCGAAGCTCTAATACTATCGTCCTGTCCCTTCGATGTGATATTATTATTTAATTTATCTGTGATGATTGGCACTTTCAATTTTCAATTTATTTATTATGAGCAAACATCACAATAAAAAATCAATGTAATCCTAGCAGTAAAATGGGGGCGTAACAAGGGGGGAATCAAGGGGGGGGCGAAGTATGTCTGTCCTCTGTCAGAGTTCTCAGCGACGTTGAGATACTATTATTAATACTATTTTTTATCAAGGTACTTTGTATGTTGTCTTCATTCAAGATAACAACAACTGTGTTGGTTATACATATTTTTAGATGTAAGTAAAGCTCGGTTGCACCTCTCTAAAGAGGCCTGTGAAAAGGTTAAGCCAATTGGTAGAGTCGTTTGGGCTTTGCCTGACGCATTTTAGAGCAAAGATACCCATGAGAATTCGGATGTGCCAACTGGCGAATCCAAATTGAATAAGGTCGGCATACCGTTTTGTGCTTGAATGAAATCTCACTCACACGTCTCTTGTCTCTCGTTTGATTTCCAATCGTTATAGAAGATATCTCTTTTTATTTCCACGATGGCCTCCGCTGAACCCAAAATTAGTAAGGTACGTAACGTTCATTGTTGAAGTAGAAAAGCTCTATCTATCTGTTGGGATATTGGACATCACAGGACAGAGAAACTAGTATTGCGAAGTGGCGCACAGGTTCCCTAATAAAGCCTTTGCTTAAATCTTATCCACTTATATTGTTATTCGCCTGCACCACTCTCTTCCTATCTACCTATTACGCCGCTACCTGATACCCTTTATAGATTTTCTCCGCCCCTGTTCCCGACTTGAACAAGGAAGAGGAAGCCATTCTCTCCATGGTCAAACAGGTCCGTACCGTTCCTCGTGACGAACGCTTTCCCGCCCAAAACCAAGCTCTTCATTGCTGGAACCGTTACAATGAATGGATTTTGTGCACACAGCAATCCGACGACGACAAGAAGTGCGCTCCCATGAGGCAGTACGCCAACGCCATTTGCCCCGATGCCTGGATGGAACAGTGGGACGAGGAGCGAGAGGGAGGTTCCTTTTCTGGTATTGGAAGCCGGTTTGCCAAGAAGCATTGAATCTGTAGTGAAAAGATACGATTAGGCCCATCCGCAGCAGTGAGTGTACGTGTTTTCTTGGACGCAAACGTAGCAGCTAGTAAACAAAGCAGCTCGTAACAGGATGTAGGATGAAACTATAGAAATCAATCCAGTTTTCTCTCGTTTTACTGTTATTAGATGATGAAGCATACCGTCATTTGGGGGGGGGGGGGGGGGGGGGGGGACGCAGATAAAAAGAAATTCGGGGGTTTGG
>Ga0100402_1003598_pt1 | contig 16802 bp, 40 predicted proteins | sample CryGeyme20150102_FD_80419 | JGI IMG/M metagenome (GOLD analysis project Ga0100402, IMG submission 80419) | Groundwater microbial communities from Crystal Geyser aquifers in Utah, USA - Crystal Geyser metaG 2015-0102 | ecosystem: Environmental > Aquatic > Deep subsurface > Groundwater | place...
CCTGCTATAATCAGACAGCAAACAAGGAGACGAACATGAGCAAGACCTACACCGTTTGGGGCGACTATGGTTACGTTACCGAGACCGAGCTGTTCACCAGCCCCTCGGAGAAGGAAGCCATTGATTGGGCCAAGGACTACGTGATCGATGGCTATACCGGCGGCTATGACGTGATTGAGGTCGCGTATCATACCGATGATGGCGAGTATCACACCGTCTACACGTTTCAGAAGACCGACTTCGAAGATACCGATAATATCGTGGATGAGTGGTGAGCGATATGAACCGTGAAGAAATGATTGAGACCCTGCAGGCTGCGCAGGATCTGATCTGAAACACGATCTATCGTGGTGCTGAACGGCACTATGAGACCGTCATCTTCCGAGCTCGGTCTCCTGGGGAAACGCCGTTCGAACGTTTCAGCCAGACCTATGCGCTGGACGAGTGGAACCTGCATCAGCGCATAGGACAGATGGTTGTCCTGCTGGAATCTAAAGGTTGACACCCTGCTCAGACCTGCTATAATCAGGGTGTAGGCAAAAACGGGAGACACGCAATGAACACCCTGACCGGCATGGATCGCAGCATTCTCTCGGACATGCACAAGGATGCCTATGGCTTCCGCCCGAGCTTGGAGTTCTGGAACAAAGTCGAGCGCATGAACGATGCGCAGGTAGAGGCGCTGTTTGTCGAACTTCAGGGGTCGGTTGAAAGCAGCATCAACGAGGAAGCTGTCCGTGAACTCCGCGCGCAGGAGAGTCTGGAAAAAGAGATCCGCATCAACTTGGATCTGGGCGCGATGAACCGCAGCGATGCGATTCGCTGGATGGTACAGGCGTGGGATCTGAATGCCAAGGTTGATCAGGATGTGGAATACTTCCTATGGCGGAAAGGAATAGCCCAGCAGTTCTGGCCCCAGTATATGACGGAAATGGGCTTCCGCATGGAAGGTCAGTTTGGTTTTTGGGTAAAGGAAGTCGCGTGATGAAACTGTATCGTGATATGACTCCATTGGAACGTGCTCGTGTTGACTATGAATCATTCATAACGCAGGAACTCGTCAAGTATTTTGCCGAGCAGCAGATGGATAACTATGATAGCCTGCCCAAGTGGCAGCGTGACGAGATCAAGGAAACCAATGATGTCTGGTGATATGGCGTATGTACGGGACGGCATAGAGTGCCTTGAGAATCTGATCCGATACGCCAGAGCGTATCCTGATGAAGGATTTGACCGAGCTCGGCAGTATCTCATCGCTTTGAAGTATCCGGAAGTTCTGGTTGATGATGTGATGACTATCGCTCAGGAAGCGCTGGTTAAACTATATGATTTGAGCAAGGAACGGTAATGAAACTCGATCCCGCATGGTTAGGGATCTATCACAACGGATGGAGCACTCCTGAAGAATATGATTGGGTGACGATCTGTCACTCTTGACGGTCTTTACTGGGGCCTGGACCAGAGCCACAACATGTATACTGGCACTCTTGAACGGCTGTTCTCTGCCACCGAAGACGAAGCTATTGAAATCATTTCTGAGGCCGATCTACGGTTTGCGGAAGGTTGACTGCTGAACCAAACCTGCTATAATCAGAGTGTGGTAAAAGGAGACGGGTTATGAAAAAGGGTGAAATGCTTTCCAAGATGCTCCTGTTGGTCACCCAGCAGCATGACGGCCAATTCGATAAGGGCGGTTCCCCATATGTTCTCCACGTTCTTAAGGTTCTTTATTACACCAAAACCGAAGACGAAGAACTTCAGTGCATCGCTCTGGGGCATGATGTGATCGAGGATACTGATACCACCTACGCCGAACTTCGTGAACTGGGTATGACGGATCGCATCATCACGGGCATCGACAATCTCACCAAGCGGCCGGGCGAAACCCTGAACGAATACAAAGTGCGGGTGAAGAGTTCACCGGATTCGATTCGAGTGAAGATGGCTGATCTGCGACATAACTCGGACATTCGTCGCTTGAAGGGTGTGACCGAAAAAGACATCAAGCGGATGGTCAAGTATCACGAGTTCTTTCTGGAGCTCAAGGCCTGCTTGGAAGGTCTTGGTTGATCAAACATTCTGATCAAGGTTAGCAGGTTCTTAGAACCTGCTACACTAAATAAGTGAGCAACATGGGAGACACTAAGATGGATACCTCAATCATCCTCCGCAAGGGCTACATCCTCAACCGCGCCGAGCGATCGATTTCGTTCCTGAACAGCATTCTTGGCCGAACGGATATGAGTCCCGTTGATCGATTCTTCACCACGCAGGCAGCGGACGAAATCCGTCGGGAGTATGGAGTTGCGGCACAGGGAGACTCGATCAACCTCGGCTTCCTGACGGACGCTCTCGATCTCTATACCCAGACGGGTCTGCTCAAAGACATGTGAGCACCGGGCGGTTGACACGCCTCCAGAAGCTGCTATAATCTGGGTGTAGGCGGAAACGGGAGATACGCAATGGCTGGCATGGTCTGGGACGAAGCGGCTTACGAAGCTGGTGTTCGGCGCCGCATCCTGCAGAACGCTCGCAAGACCCAGCCCAGGAAGCTGGCCGAGTTCACCGAGGCTTACCCCGAAGTGGTTCGCTTCCTGATGGAGGGCCGCTTTGGACAGGGGTCGTTCGCTGAACTCCTGTTCAATTTCCGTGATCAATTGATGAATTTCGGTCGTCTCTCCGCTAAGCAAGCGGCCGTGGTTCAAAAAGCGATCGCTCGTCGCGAGGAAGCTCGCAAGGCTGCACAGGCTCGTGCCGCGCATGATGCCGAGACCAGTCAGTGGGTGGGTTCGGTTGGTGATCGTAAGACATTCACTGTCAAGGTCGTTCGAGTGTTTACCATCGAAACGGCCTATGGTCTGATGACCATCAACATCCTGATGGATGATTCCGGGAACGTTCTGGTTTATCGTGGTCACAAGTGGGGTACGAACGAGGTGCTGACTGTTCGTGCTCGCATCAAGGAGCACTCGGAATATCAGGGTGTGAAGCAGACCATCCTCACTCGCCCCACGGTTCTCTAAGGTTGACCACACACCAGAAACTGCTACAATCATGTTATGATGTAAGTGGAGGCTAATATGCGCAAGACTGAACAATGTATGAAGGTTGATAAACTGAACCCCCTGACGTTCCCGGAGAAGATGCTCCAGTTGATCTCTGCGGCGCAGTGGTTGGGTGTTGAGTTTCGAGTGGACACTACCGAACAGGTGGTTTTCATCTACGATGGCACCAAAGAAGTGTTCAACACCGTTTGGGTTGAGAAGGAACCCTGGTGCTTGGATGCATCCTGGGAGCCTTGGTTCTTCTCGGTTCTTCGTGAAAAGAAGGAGTCGGAGGCATTGCTGGCTTCAGCACGGACCAAGATGCGCGAAGCGATGAAGGCCACGCTCACCGACCGTGAACGAGAGATCTTCACGTCCTGGTTGAAGGGTGATCACGGTGTCACGGTCTGATGGTTGACAGGTCACACTCTGGTGCTATAATCACACTATGAGCAGAAGGAGATCTAAGATGAACTACATGATTGTGAACACGGCCTCGGGGAAGATCGTCAAGCGGTACCCCACCGAACGTGGTGCGAAGATCGCCCTCAAGCGGAAGTATGCGCCTGAGCAGAACCCCGACCTGCAGGTCATGCACTCCGACATGTATGATATTGGCTTCCGCAAGCGAGTCCCTACGACCAGCTTGATGTCGGGCCAGACAGTGATGATCGACATCAACGACAAGGGCACCTGTGTTGACCCAGGGACCGAGAGGTATTGGTCCATGTAGAATTAGATAGAACTTGAAACCAAGTTCCATCTACTCTATATGTTTTAACTCTGTTTTGTCAAGGAGATGAAAAATGAAGGTTAAATACGAGACTTACCGTAAGGTGCGTGTGCAGATCCCCGGGGAATCCCTCAAGAACTATTACCATTCAGACGGTTATGTGGAATATACCAATGTGTCTTCGATCGAGATCAGCATGAATGGCAGTCTGGTGATTCACATTGGCGGCGGCGATACCCATGCGTTCGCCGTTGGCTGGTGGATCCAGTTCTACACCGAGGACATGGACGAGAAGTAAGCCAAAGGCGCCCGCACAAGGGCATAGAGCGCGCTACAGCACCCGTTCCCTGTGGGCGGGTGCCCTGCTATGTGGGAGACCGCAAGGGGCTACACGGGGCGCTATGGCGACCAGATTGTTTATTGGTTGACAACGCAATCAGACATGCTATCGTAAGGTATGGAACAGGAGAGCAAGATGAACACGATGATTAAAACCGCCGCGTCGCGTGAAGCTATCATGGATTCGCTTTCCGATCTCCACAAGGACGTCTACGGCTTCCGGCCGCGCGAAACCTTTTGGGCGCGGGCCAACAATGCTGATCTCGCCGAGCTCCGTAAAATCTACCAGGACCTCCGCGATTCTCTGGAAGATGAGCTCAAGCAGGAAGCTATCGAAGCACTTCGAGGTCAGCGAGACTTTGAAGGTTCGATCAAGAACATGATCGTCTTCGGAGCAAGCGACCGCATTACTGCCATAAAGTGGTTGGTTCAGAGTTCGTATGGCGACCACAAGTCGGCGCAGGACGTCGAGGATATGCTGTTTCGATTCTCCGTTGACTACACCATCGTGCCGCAATATATGAGTGAAATAGGATTCGTCCGCCGCGGGATGACGTGGAACTACCAGGGCGATTAACGAGTTCATCCGATTAAACTAATCGTTATCAAATATTATATGGTCTGATACAAAAAAGAGAAATCAAATGGCATACTACATCAACTTCCGTGGCGCTGAAGGCGTTGAGACCGTGGACGAGTTTGACAGTCTACGGGAAGCTCGCACGATGTGCAGGGAATACAACGCTAATCGCGCATTCGAGGGTTCCTGCTACGTGAGCAGTCGAGCCACTCGGGTATGGCGCGTTGCTTCGCAGGTAGTTGCGGAACCCGTCTGAAGGTTGACAGCCCCCCAGAACCTGCTATAATCAGAGGGCAGCAAAGGAGTAGATGATGCACACGAATCCCAAAGGTTTTATCGGCGAGGTGGTTGGATACAACGCTGGTTGGTCCAGCAGCCAGGCCAAGCGCGCGGTGATCTGCGGTGTGACTAAGACCACAGTCAGCATCATGGTGGGCGACAAGCGTGTGACATTCAATCGCAATACGTGGTATGAGCGTGGTTCAAAGAATAGCCGCTTTGCTGCTTACTTGGTCAATGAGGCCACGCTGCTTCGTGATCAGGCTCGATACAAGGTCATCACTCGTGAGCGTGAGCTTCGCCAGGGCATCGCCAACCGTCTTGCGGAACTGTCTCAGACCATGACGTTCGCTCAATGGGCGGAGAGCTATGCCAATCTCGGCAAGGCTCTCGAGGAAATCGCCGAGTCAGCTCGGGCGGCGGCTTTTGAACTCCACCAGCTGGAAGCGACTGCTGAAATCGCTCGGCAGGCTGTATCTGCTTGAAATCAAGATGAGAGAGCTGACTATGTGTTAGCATAAAGTTTATGAAGTTACCGAATCAAAGTACGCCTGCCAGCTTTCTCCCGAAGAGATCTATGACATACTGAAGAATCACGCAGGATAATTCACCACTTATTATGACGCCGAGGCCCACATCTGCTTCCGTCGCCCAGAAACTGAAGCGGAACGCTTGGTTCGAGAAGCGAACGAACTTCAACGGCAGCGGGCTCAAGAAGCGCGGTGGCAAAAGATGAATCGTGACATTGAAGAACGAGCTCGCCGTAAAGCTGCCTTCAAGAAGTTCAAACAAAGTGGTCCGTATTATCCTGAGTATGTTGTCCTACTCAAGAAGGTTAACCGGGGACCTATGCCACTCAAGAACACGATTCGTTTTCAAGATCTTAATGATATGTTCAACAGCCCGCGCAGCCGCACCAACTTCTACAAGCTCATGGGTTGGGACGATCACATCACCCCGCAAGGTTGACAGCCCCCCAGAACCTGCTATAATGAGATTGTGAGCAGATAGGAGACGGTGATGAAAGAGCTTCAGGAAATGACCTACCCGGAACTCAAGGCCGAAACCATTCGAGTTGCTATCGAACTGAAAGCCGGAAAGAACATCGCGCGCAATCGTGATCGTCACCAGGCCATCAAGGCCGAAGTTCTGGCTCGAGCCGCTCGAGTGATCGCCGAAGGTCGTGACACCCCCGAGCTTCTGGTGAAGGTCGAAAAGCTGGCGATGGGGCGTTAACCACTATGGATATCCGGGATATCGATCGCGATACATTGGTCATGGAACTGATCCTCACCGCAAAGAGTGGCAGGATGGATCAGTATGAAATCGTTCAAGCCGAACTGGAACGGCGTGACCGTGATTGTTTTGAAGGCACCCAGGGCGATTGATGGGCGGTAAGCGGCCGCAAGGTTGACAGCCCTCCAGATCCTGCTATAATCAGGGAGTAGCAAGGAAGGGACAAAAAATGAGCCGCGGAAAATATAGCCCAGCGTATAAGCACTGGCCCGATGGTTACGAATTCAAATACACGGTTGACGGCAAGCTGCCGGAACCCTGGACTAAGGAAATGATTGCTGCCGCCGCCGTCTTTGATGCCCGTATCCATTGCGGCGGATGCGATGAGGAAGGCTATGACCGTTACGGTTATTCGGCATTCGATGCCGACGGTGTCTATGTTGGCGATGGCTGCGGCGTTGACCGTGCGGGTTGGACTGAGATGGATTATCTCACTCTTCAGGACCTCTCTGACGATGAGCGCGATACGTATTACGATTGATGGGAGTGATGATGTCTGATAAGAAGCTCATTCGAAATCGAACCTTCAATGGTGATTGGTACAGGGCAACAGAAGAACTGTGGGCCTCATATGAAGATGCCGTCAAGCGAGGGGATTGGGAGTATGTTGAATTCCTGGAATCGGGAGAAAATCCTGATTTTCGTTATGATCCTTGATTGACAACCCCGGTCCAGATGCTATAATCAGAGTGTGAGCAGGAGGACGGCGATGAAGACGATGTTCGTTGTTATGAAGTATTCCTACGACGGTGACTCGGGTGAGAACGGTCATCCGGTGGCCATCTTCGCTACCTGCGAGGCAGCCGACGCCTACTGTGATCAGGAGAACGCGAAGAAGACCTCCGGATACAGCCCGCGATATGAATGGGACGAGGTTGTTGTGATGGGTTGACAAAGCCACAAAACCAGTTATAATCAGAGTGTGGGTATAGGAGAAGATGATGAGCCGCACCAAACACACCTTCGAAGTGTATGAAACCATCCCGGGACATCTTCGTCGCTTCTGGTTCCGTGGCCATTCGTTTATTAACGCAATGGGGCGTGGCGTGTTAGCGTTGATGCTGATCATATCCCCAGCATTGATTCGATGACGATTGAATCCCCCGCTCAGGGTATCCAGTTCATTCTGGAACAGTATCAAATTTGGCTGGGCAAGATGCTCGTAGAACATGGTCGTCAGGAAGGGTAATATATGAACAACATCAATAGCAAGCCCATTAAGCTGTCCAACAAACTGGACAACACTGGTTATCTTTCTGAGACTGCTCAGGCAGAACTACTCGATGAGGTTTCTGATTACCTAAGGGAAGTAGCAGTGTTCCTGCAGGGCATCAATGATGAGACCACCCTGCCCGTTTGGATGGTCAAGCAAGGTCATAAACTTCTGGATGATCCGGAAGGTTGACACCCCATCAAACCCTGCTATAATCAGGGTGTGAGTAGATAGGAGAGCGTGATGATTAAGATTTTTGGAACTGTTGTTGGGGTTCTGATGGCTTCGACGGTGGCTGCTGAAGTAGTCATGACTACCGATGGAAGGATGCTTGAACTACACAATGATGGCACTTACGAATTTATCGAAGTTGAGCATAATGCTAGTTCTAATTGGATTGTTGAACGATCCATTTCCGATATGACAGATTTTGAAAATGTGTTCATTGGTATTGGTGACGAATCACAAGATTCGTTCATGGGAATGCCCATGTTGATTGCTCGCTGTTTTGAAAACAGAACGAGCATGTATGTTAAGTTTCCAGGAAAGATGATGGTCGGCAACATCACCGCAGATACTCTTCCAGGAATGATTCGCATCGGTTCTAATGAAGCATATGGAGTCAACTTTAACAAGGCGTCGGGTGATCTAACTATTGCTTTTATCCCAAATGCTATCGAAACCTTGCGTAATTTTACTAAGGCAGATATAGCTCGTGTTGTGATTCAAGTTGAAAATAACAGGGCAACATTTGATATCAGTGGTGCTCTTGATGCTATCCAGGAAGTCGCAACAGCATGTTCATGGAATATTCAATAATATAAGTCCACTACTATACCGTCAACTAACAGGACCTACTAATACCAAATACAAGCAACCAGGAAAGGAATACAGAATGCGATATGTTGAAAAGACGAAGCGTGGAGTTTTTGGATGGATTGTTAAAATCACATTTATTTTATTCCAATTTTTGATGCTTATGTGGTTTATTAATTACAGTAGTTCTGTAGGGGAACATTTCCAAAATATTGATAACGAAGCCGGCAAAGCAGGAGCAACAATCGGCGCCGGCCTGGCATATGGTTTTCTTGGTGGCGTATGGGTCGGCGGAACTGTGATTCTTGGCATTCCGTTGATGCTTACTCGTCGAAAAGAAATGGTAGCGGTTGAAGATTAAATCAACAAAGAACCAGGGGGCCGGCGGCCCCTTCCCAAGGTTGACACCCCACCAAACCCTGCTATAATCAGACTATGAAAAAGAAGGAGATGGCTATGCGCTTTCCGATCATCAAGAACGCAGATCAGGTGTTGAAGGCCATCGACGGTAATCACGCGTTCATCGTCAAGCGTGACGAAGAGAACGATCTGCTGATCATCAACTATGTTCTGAACACCCCGGACACGTTCCCGCCGTTCGGCGATGACCCCGTTGAGAACGAGCGGCTCGCTCTGCTCCGGGAATGCCGTGGTATCACGTTCCGGTTGAGCACTGGTGAGTTGATCAGTCGTCCTCTTCATAAATTCTTCAATATTGGAGAGCGCCGAGACGTTGATCCCGAAGCGATTGATTTCAACAAACCCCATCGCATTCTAACCAAACTTGATGGGTCAATGCTTCGACCGATAATGACTAAAAATGGTCTACGGTGGGGAACAAAAATGGGTGTGACTGATGTAGCCAAAATTGCAGAAGAATTCATCAATAATAATAATACACAGTATAATGATTTTGCTACTTGGTGTATTAAAAGTGATCTAACACCAATTTTTGAATGGTGTAGCCTAAAACAGCGTATTGTTATCAGTTATTCTGAAGACAATCTTATTCTCATCGCCGTTCGGCATAATTTTACAGGTGAATACTTGAATATTCACCTGTAAAACTTTCTTCCAGGAAAATACCCTTTCTGCAAATAGGAATCTAAATCTGTTTTCCAAATAATTTCACTTTTCTTTAATTCATCGTTAAATACCCACATTCTATCATGGTTATATGGTCTTTTAATACTTGAATTTTTTTGCCTTATTTCTTTCGGAATATAACAGACCCCTGTTCCTATCAATTTTTCACTTCTACATTTAGATAATTTAATTTTATTAAGTTGATAAAGGGCTGATTGCATTTTATATCTGTTGCCTGTATGCACACTCATCATATCAAAGGCATGCATCATTTTAATTTTATTATTTCCTTCTGTCATTTTGGTCAAAAGTAAATGACATATATAATGTTCTCTTGCTGTCAATAAAATTAAATTTTCTTTAATATCCTTACCACCTAACGATTTTGGTATTATGTGATGTTTTTCATAATAATTTTCAAGAGATTTCGTCCTAATTTCTTTTTTAGAATTTTCAATAATTGAAAAATACCATTTGGTATATTTTGAATCAATAAAACTAAAATCTGATTCAAATTTATTTTTATCAGCAATAGTCATATGTTTTCTTCTTTTTAATCGTTGTAATGTGAAAAAATCAACACCTGTTTCAGGATCAATAGTATTCTTCAATTTTTGAATACCTTTTTTAACTATATATGATGATAATGTTTCCCCATTTTCTAAAATTGTTTCTTTCTTTATTTTTGCACTTTTCCTATTTGTTCTTTCATAAATATTTAAACCATCATCACCCCTTATTGATTTTGTTATTTTTGTTTTTAATTCTTTTCTTTGATTTATTGATAGTCCATCTGAACCTATTTCCTTCTTTTTATCTTCTTTTATTTTAACCAATACAGGGCATTTTACATGATGTGATGAGCATATATATTTTCCTGATTTCTTCAACTTATAATAAGCCCTTTGCCCACATCCATAGGAACAATAGTTGTTTGAAGTTTCATCATAATCCGTCATAAATTCTCCGTGGTTGACAAGAATGAAAAATATGTTATAGTAATATTATCAAAGGAGCACAATATGAACATAGCAGAAAAAATCAAAGAATTCAATATTCCTGTTGTGGGTTCTATTCAGAATTTTGATTCTGTGTATGATCTACTTTCTTTTACCAAATCTATTGAAGATGAAGAAGGATTTGTAGTAGCCTTCGATGATGGGCAGCGAGTTAAGGTGAAAGGTGAGTGGTACCTCGAGCTTCATAAGATGGTTGACCTCATGAAGAATGAGCGCGAGCTCATCCGGCTGATCCTGGACGAGAAGATTGATGACGTGCTGTCCATGATTCGCGAAGAGGACCGACAGGCCGTAGAGGAGTTCGAGCACCTGCTTCAGGCGCACTGGACTGGTCTTGCTCAGAAAATTTTGGATTATGTGGTGGCTGCGCGGGCGGAGATTGATGTTCGTATTCCCTCCTCGATGTTTGACGAGAGTGCGGTGGCTGGCGCGAAGAAGAAGCTGTTCGCGGTAGATTTCGTGAACGCTGATCCCACAAACCGTGACATCACCGGCCTCCTCTTCCGCATGTGGGACCTGCCCGCAACGTATGAGAGCGCGTGGGACATCGTCAAGCGTAGCGTGATCGGCGTGTTGAACACCAACACCAAGATGGATGCCAACCGGCACTTGATTGGCTGCCGCTGGGAGAACATTTTCGGCAAGGATCGCTTGGCCGAAGAGTGATCGCACACACGACCCCTGCTGTCAACTTATAAAAAGCGCGCTTATGCCATTCTAATAGAAAATTAACGGAGAAGAATATGTCTACCCTATTTGTTTACACTCGTCAAAGCGAAATTCCCCAGGAACATCAGGAGATGTTGTATGCCTTCCCGCCTGATGATTGGGATTACTTGATTATCGGCTTTGAACAGGAACTTGTGGACGCGATTGCTCGTGGGATCTACATTTTTGATTATCAGATCAAACAGTTCGGTAATCTCTGGGCCGCAATGACTTACCACTCATAAAGGAGACGATTATGTGGCTACACCTTTGGCTTCAGGGTATGATGATCGTTCACATGAACAACCCACCCGTGCCCTACGAACCCCGGTATTGTGAAGAGCAAGCCCGGGGCATTGCTCGTGGCATTGTGGAAGAGGGTCGACGTGGCGGCGGCTTGGTTGAAATCGCTGGGGTCAAACATCCAGTTCATCACTTCGCTCTAACCTGCGAACCCCGCGTTCCCGTTGGTACCATCCGCCCACAGGGGTGATCGCAGGGGCACAGAGCGGGCTACAGCACCCGGACGGTTGTTTCGGGTGTCCTGCTATGTGAGCGACCACAGGGGCTACACGGGGGCTCTATGGCGATCGAAAAAAGTTTGATAAAAAGGTTGACATGCCGTCATCCCCATGCTATAAATAACACATAAGCAACGGCACAGGGCCGTTTGCAGTCTAAAAGGAGACTAACACATGGCTTACAAAGTTGAAACCCTCATCTGGGCTGACGGAACACATTTTCATCACTATCGCAATATTCCTGCTTCCACTAAGCAGGATTGGCTTGACTGGGCTAACGCGGAACAGCGCCGTGGCAGCACCCGTGAACTGGTCATCAAGATCACCAGTGATCACAACTTCATCAACGTGCTTCAGGCAGTTGACTTGAGCGAACAGGCAGCCAGACAGACCAAGCGGTGGATGCAGTCCACCTACAACAGTCTTCCTGCACACGCCGGCAAGATGCTGGGCAAGATGGTCTAACAAATAATCAAGGGGTAGGTTGACGACGGCCTACCCCCATCATATTATATTCATATACGCCGGGACTGCCCGGCATGGTCTAAGAAGGAGACACACCATGCTTATCAACGAAATCATCGACGCATACAACCAGAATCCCAGACAGAATCTGATTCTGGTCAATAGGACTAAGAAGGATAATCTCGATGAGGGGACTCGCTGTTCCCACGTGAACTGGCTGGGTAAGGGGTGTTCTCTTGTTATCGGTATTGAAGGTCAGCCGGCAATTTGGCTTACTATACATAAAAAGATTCGTGAAGACTGGAACCGTGTTCAAGATTCTGTTTTGAAGGCTTTGGATGACGCAGGGTATCCTTGCGTTATGACGCAAAACTCCCAAGACGAAATATTCTGCGTTAACTTCTTTGATTATGGTAATAATCCGTTGGCATGGGCCGATGCAGTTAAAGGCATGGCTGATGTTCTCGAAGACTGGGTGCATCAGTTGGTGATTGACCCCAACTATGTTCCCACTATTTCTGGGTATCGAGTTGCTCGGGAACCCGAGGTTATCGCCGCAGTCAAAGCTCAGATGAACAAGCGGGGCTTCAAGACCTATGGCAATGCTAAGAGTGCTCGTGAACATATGGAGCAGACCGTGAAAAATCTCATGACTCTCGAATTGAGTATGGCGGATCTTCAGCCTTACATTGATCAGATCTAACCCACTTGACACCCTGCTCTCCGGTGTTATAATCGGGGAGCAACCAGGGAGGTGGATATGACCTACGCAATCAGACTATTCATAGAAGATCTGGATGATGTTCGTGAATGGGTTGAAGATAACCTCAACGATATGCGTGAAGACGACACGTATTTCTTCACCAATAGTCAGGGCTTGGTTTACATCCATTTTGTTTCTCAGCAAGATGCTTGGGACTTCGAGGAGAACTATGAAAATGCGTAATATCCGTCTTTACTATCAGCTGGTTAAGTGGAGCATTCTCCAGGGCTACTACCAGGCTAAGTATGAGCATTTTAACCGCAAATCAGACTTGGAAATGAGCTTGGTTTATCATGATCTGCTCCTCGAATTGGAGCGGGCGTGGATCCTCAAAGACCTGCGTGATGCGCTGGCTGAATACAAGCGTCGTGGTTGACACCCCACTAGACACTGCTATAATCTGGATGTAGGCAGAAACGGGAGACGATGATGAGTACCCCAACCCATAAGAATTACCTCACATCCAATACCAATCGGCTGCACGAGATCAACTGGTGCAAGGCCAGAATCCGTGAACTGGTTCCGCTGCTGACCAAAAAGCCCAGCACCATCCGCCAGATCCGTGACTTGGAGCGGCAGATCGTGGAACGGGGCGGTGCGCCGGATCCTCTGCCCCAAGGTTGACACCCCCTCAGAATCTGCTATACTCAGAGTGTGAGCAGACAAGGGAGAAGAAGATGGGCGTCCATAAGGTTACGGGAAATGCCCGCAAGCGGCTCCGCAAGGAACTGGATCTGCTGAATACAGAGTTCCAGAATATGCCCCGCCACACCCGCGCCAACTTTGAAGGCATTCATATGGTCAACCAGATGAACGAGATCCAGATGCAGTTGGGCATCCCCTGCACGAACTGGGTCGCAATGATTCGTCAGTCCGCGTAAGGGGAACACAGATGAGCAAGAGTGAATTTAGGATCCCTAATCCTATCCACGCTGTTGGTAAATGGCTAAAGCGGTGGGAACTCAGCGCCCTCAAGAAATACGAACCCTATAAGCCCAACATCGAGGGCTGTAAGGGGTGGAATGGGGCCCCTGCGCCCTATGGGTTTCATCAATGGGAGTGGGACACGTCCTGGAACGGCAACAACCGTCGTGTTCTGCCCTTCCTGGACAAGAGCTGGACGCATGGCATTGCTCGTGCCGGACACCGCTGCTATCGCTGTGGTGAGTTCCGCTGGCGCGAGACAGACGAGCAATATGCCCTGGAACTGGCGTTTCATCTGGGCTATCTTCCGGGCGTGAAGACTTTTCTGAAGACGGGCGAGTGGCCGGTTGCCCGGACGAAAGCCGTTACGGAAGCCGCATAGGTTGACAATCCCGTCTGGTCTGCTATACTCAAACGGTAAGCAAGGAGCAACAGAGATGCACAACACCCAGCTGACCACACGCCAGACTTGGATCCTGAAGGTTCTCGCGGAAGAGGGAGTTGCCAGCACCAACCGCCTCTATATTCGAACCAGTCCCGCTTGCTTGGCGACCAACCGTACTCGAGCATTGGGAACGTATGGTTGGAAGACTCCGGCTCAGCTACAGAAGATGGGGCTGGTTGACTGCCACGTCCGCGTTCGTGGCAAAGGGCGGGGGCGTCTGATCCGCTATACGTGGAGCCTTACACCAGCGGGTCGCATCGTCGCAGGCCTGATGGGTCCCATCCATGAAGCAGGACGCTTTAAGGGCAAACATTATGTGGTAACTTTTGATTGACAAGGGTCCAGACCCTGCTATAATCAGAGGGTAACAGGAAGGGAACACCGCAATGGCTCGCAGGACTTTTTGGACCCGTGAATTCTACAAGCCTCAGAATGCTGCTCGTGTGGCATTCAAGAACGTGCCGGGCGGCGAAGTATTTTGGAGTAAACTTCCCAGCGGCAAGTTCCACGCGGTGGGCTTCAAGGGCACTGCGCAGAAGCCGTTCTTCAACTACACGTTCGGCAAGTATGACAGCATGGTCAAATACATCACCGAGCAGTTCACCGCGGTCAGCAAGTCTATGGAGAATCGTGCCCGTGAACGCGCAGTGCTCCGGCAGATCAAGCCCTGTGTGGCTGTGGGTGACATCTTTACCAGCAGTTGGGGTTATGAGCAGACCAACGTGTATTTCTACCAGGTGGTGTCGCTCAAAGGCACTCGCACTGCCGTTCTGCGACGCATTGCCGGCGAACGCGAGTATGTGGGCCCCATGCAGGGCACGATGACGGCGGTAAAGGACGCTTTCCTGGAGCGCACTGCGCCCATTACCAAGCGCATCCAAGTGTCGGACAAGTCCGGTTCTGTTCACTTCCGAATTGAAAGCTATGAATACGCGTACAAGTGGGACGGCGCTCCCCGCAACTTTACCGAATGGCACTAAGGTGCCAACAGGTGGTGACGAAGACTCGTCACCACCGTCAAATCAAGTAGCAACCGCCTAGCCAGTTTGGTTGACACTCCGCCAGAATCTGCTATACTCAGAGTGTGAGCAGACAAGGAAGGAACAGAAAATGGCTTCAATTCGTGAAAATCTCAACCACGGTCTTTACACAACGCACCTGCCCTATCCCAACAAGCCCCGCAAGCCCGTCCTGAAGAGCGGTGCTACCAGCAAGGAAGCCCGCGAATATGCCGATGCGCTGGCCGCATGGGAACTGGGCCAGGAAGATTTTCAAGCCCAGCGGCGCGCCTACTACGAGGATGTGAACCGTTTAGAGAACCAGTTTCGCGAGGACCTGCTAGCGGAACTGGGTGTGGCGGATCATCCCAAGGCTCACGTTCTCTGGCTCAAAGCGTGGGAACAGGGCCATGGCAGCGGCCTTGCCGAAGTGCTGAATGTGGCTGAGGATCTGGTTGACCTGCTCCTCTAAGGTTGACACCCCGCCAGAATCTGCTATAATCAGAGTGTAAGCTAAAACGGGAAACACATAATGACCTGGGATATTGCGGACATTCAGAATGCCATCGATGCTCACGCCCACGATGGGTATGAGTATTTCGGCGACGTCCGCCCCCATATTACTACTGAGTTCATGGACGGGCTGGATCTAAATGCGGCCACCCTGGCTGATAACACTGAGTCCTGGGCGACGTTCCTGTTCGTCAACGGCATCACCCACTAAAAAATAGCCGCGTTAGTTGCCAACCACATAGAACACGCTATACTAAGAACACATAGAGAGCACACAGCCTAGCAACAGAAACGGAGACGACGAATGTAAACGGTGACCGGAAGCGGTAAACTTTTATTAGTGTGTTAAATAGCAAAAATGTCCTGTGTAGTTGAACCAACCAGGGGATATATAATATGAACTGGCCGTAACTACTAACCAAACAGTTAGATAGTGTATTGTATTAGAGTGTGGACGGCCCTGGGTGTGGAGTGGAAACACAGAGAAGCACTCGTGGAACTATTCGAGGATGTAGAGCGTTAAACGCATGGCGCTATTCCACATAGGGAATAGGGTTAGATGCAAGTAGACGGTGAATCAATAGACTACTCCTCTGAATGACAACCAGTGGTTATAGGAGTTGTAAATGTAGCGCTCTTGACCACATAGTAGGATGCGGAGAAAGAAAATGTAACACTGTGACCGAACCCGGGATGGGATTTTAAGCAAAATGTTTCTCGTGGCCGATGCGCTAAACGGGAATGCCCAATAGGGCTATTAGTGATAAATATTGTAGATTGGACTACCCTTGTTGCGGAGCCTTAAGTGGTGTTGAAGCACAAGGACTTAATAGAAACATCTAACAGCGGAGAGTTCTAGAACGGAACTCTTTCGCCATGAATGGTTGATAGCCCTGTGATGGTTGATATCTCAATGAGACCATTATACTATATGACTATATGACTATATGACTATATGACTATATGACTATATGACTATATGACTATATGACTATATGACTATATGACTATATGACTATATAACCATTATACTATATGACCATTATACTATATGACAATA
>Ga0100402_1003609_pt1 | contig 16769 bp, 24 predicted proteins | sample CryGeyme20150102_FD_80419 | JGI IMG/M metagenome (GOLD analysis project Ga0100402, IMG submission 80419) | Groundwater microbial communities from Crystal Geyser aquifers in Utah, USA - Crystal Geyser metaG 2015-0102 | ecosystem: Environmental > Aquatic > Deep subsurface > Groundwater | place...
AAAGATCAGGAAGAGGGCACTCTTTCGGCTCCAGCAGGGACAACATAAAGTTTGCCAACTATTTGAAGCAGTCAGAGGATACCCCAGGGCCCTACGATATCAATGACAAGCAAACAAAGAGCACAAGGGCTTACTCCTTAAGACCTAGGACCGCATATCCCAAAAATTGTACCTTATTACCTATCAAGATTTTTTGTACTGCAATGAAGAGCAACAAAGAGTCAAGGACCTTCCTGGGCCAGCCAATTATGAAACAGTCGATATGATGGGCAGTGGAAAAGATTTCTATAACTCTAAGTTCAAGACACAGAAGCAAAAATCATTTAACGGAGGTAGCCGCTTTAGCAGAGGTAAATTTTGAAAGATACAGAAAAGACAACTCCTGGCCCATCTGATTACTCCAACAGGACTATCGAACCTGATGGAAGGTGCTTATTGTCAACGATGAAGAGCTATGGGAGAAGGCAGATCTTAAACTAGAAAAGATAGTTGAAGCTTGTCAGAAACAAGGATATTCCTGGCCCAGGGGAGTACTAAAAACCGAGCGATTTTGGACATTATGATAGACCAGGGTCTCTTACGCGGCCCCGAACTGCAAGAAACTGATAAAAGTGATGTTATTTGAACTACAGCTGACTAGAATTTATAGCTTCCAATTACAAGAACTTACCAGAGGATCAACGCAGGCACTTTTTTATTTGGAAAAGATTGAAATTTATAGTCGAGAAATAGATTAATGTCACTTATGGCGTATCAGTCAAACAAGTAAAGAGTATATAATTTTATACTTGTTCGTATGTAAGAATCACAAGCTTGTTTTTAACTCCTTATTGACTCAAACGACCTGGCACCTGAAGAGAAGCTAAAATAGCTCAAGAAAGAAAACGAAAGACTTAAAATTAAAGCTCATTTTTTGGAAATGGAAAATGAATTTTTGAGGAAAGGACCGAAGGAATACAATTTAGAGGCTCAGCGTCAAATAAAAAAACTATCTCATAGCACGATTGTTCTATCAAAAAAAGTTCTTGATCTTTGCTAAAAGCTTGAGAGCGTCCGAGCAGAATTGTCAAAATGTGAAGAGTAACTGCAGTCAAGACAAGAAAAGCTGGTAATGATGGAAGAAGAAACGGTAAAAATCAATACAGAGCTGAGAAAAAAGATCAAAGACAACAATACTCTTTATGCAAAAAACTAAAACCACAAAAAGACATGTGAACATCTGCATTCCACAATAGCATCCCTAGAGAACACTTACCAAGAGCAGAACAGAAAGAATATGGATATGATCAAAAAATACCAGGAACACATCAAAGACCTTTCAGTCGAAAAGGTTAATCTCTAGGCAAGTTTATCTGAGATGAGAAGCAAGATGAAAATTGCAGGCAAGCACAAGCAGATTCATTCTGAAATATTGGCAAAACCAGAGGACTCTTTCATCTTTGAGTGATTGTGTGAGTACTGCTATGTTTGGCATGCTGTAGGGCTGCTATTCATCCGAACATATATTAAGCTAATAATATTTTGAATAATGTCAAGCGATTCCATCAAGGTGGTATGTCGCCTGCGTCCTCTTAACAAAATATAAATGGCCAATAACGGAGTCGAATGTGTCAGCCACAACAACAAAGATATCACCATCAGTGTACTCATGCTCTCAGTCAGGTCGGAGGATAAGATAACAAATATAATTACGCATTCGATAAAGTTTTTGGCCCCAAAACTCAACAGGTCTAAATCTATAAGGAAGTTGGAGTTCCAGTTATTAAATCTGTTATTAGTGGATTCAATGGAACAATATTCGCATATGGGCAGACAGGTGGTGGCAAGACATGGACGATGGAGGTAGTAGTATTTTAATGTAGGGTCCGAACCATTACGATATATAATTCAAGGGGTTGATTCCGAGGACAATAGAGGGTCTTTTTGAGACAATAAGTGAAACGGATGAAAACCTGGAATTTGTAATAAAGTGTTCCTACGTTGAGATATACAACTAGAAACTATTCGATTTGCTGGATCGTAAGTATTGATTCATTCATGTAGCATCAAAGTCGAGATTAGAAATCAAAGAGGATAAGCACAGGGGTGTCTTCATACAAAACTGTACATAAATCAGCGTGGGGTCGGGGTAACAAATGCTCAAAACCATGGACAGTGGAGCAAGCAATAGAAAAGTTGCCTTCACAGGAATGAATTAAAGGAGCTCCAGAAGTCATTCCATCTTCATCATATACGTCAACCAAAAACACATCAAAAAAGATTCAACCAAACAAAGTAAGCTCTACTTTGTTGATCTTGCTGGCTCTGAAAAAGTTTCAAAAACTAATGTCCAAGGCCAACAGCTCGAAGAAGCGAAAAATATTAACAAAAGTCTCAGCTCTTTAGGAAACGTCATCAACGCTTTGACTTCTGAAAAAAAATAGCATGTTCCTTACAGGGATTCTAAGCTGACTCGAATCCTTCAGGAATCGCTAGGAGGCAACAGTAAGACTACTCTCATCATCAACTGCTCGATGTGCACCTATAATGACAAGGAAACCCTGAGCACACTCAGATTTGGATATCGAGCAAAGAGTATAAAGAATAAAGCAAAGGTCAATGAGGAGAAAAGTGCCAAAGAACTGCTGATAATGCTTGAGGCAGCCAACAAGACAATAGCTGACTTAAAGAATCAGCTTGGTGGGAAAATTCCAGTGTGCGTTGAAGAAGCTTAAAATACATCTCTTCCTGAAGAAGCAATTTTCATGGTCTAGTAACTAAGGTAAAGACTTGAGGAGAGCAAGATCCGAGAGCAGTAGAGATAAGAGTAGCTCAAGTAAATGGGCTTGAGAATAAAAAATTTACTGATGGAGCTGAGTGAGACAAAATAAAACTTTAGTAATCACACTGACACATGCGGTAGAATTTTCAAGATGTTGAAAGCATCTTTGAATAGACTGAACAAGTACATGAGTCGAGTGTACCTGGACCTTGAGTATTGGATAAATAATCTGATTATTGAAGGCACTGAAGAAAACATTTAAATCAAATCGAATCTTGACAAAACTTTCAAAAATATCATGGAGTTCACCACTTTCTATGACAAATAAGTCAAAGATTTCTTCAGTGATGTAGAGATAGAGGAGGAGATCGAAAGCTGCGAGAAGTTACCTGATAAAAACGATAGATCTTTCAATAAAAAAATAAGAATGATTTACTCTGAACCCAACCTCAATGAGAACAGTCAGAACCTGAGCTAATAGCTGCAAATGAGTTGCATCGTTGACAAAAAAAATTAAAATTTAGAGGAAGGTAGTGCTGCCAACTCAGACAAGGTGTCCCAAGAAGAGTCATTTTCTGAAATATAAACATTGCTTGAGAGTCTTGAGACCAAATAAAGTCAGAGAATCGCTCTAGAGTAGCTGACCTATAAGATGAAGGTGTTATCAAAATAAAATGAAGAGCTTGCAGCAAAGAATGAAAAATTGATTGCATAAAACAAGACAATAGTTCAGAAGATAGAGGAAAAATATGAAGAAAGAATGATAGACCTAGAGGAACGCGTCTAATAATACCGACTCATCATTGTAAGTCACTGATAACATAGAAAGCAAAAGATAGCGAGATCACAAGTTTCTTGAAGGAAATCGAAAAAGAAAAGAAGATGATCGCCGATTAAAAAGTTGTCGCATAGAGATTCAAAAAGTAAAAATGTTGGCATGCAGAATCATATAGAGCAATGGAAGCCTGAAAAATTATTATGAGATGGAGGAAAAAGTTCGATCTCTGGCTTCAGAAAGGCAAAAAATATTCAACGAGCTTTACAAGCTGAGAAATGAGCTTGATGAAGCTGAACTTTCAATTCAGGAAAAGTAGGAGCATATTGAGTCTCTCAAAAAGGTAATGTAGGAGCTCAACTCAAATACTCATCCTGAAGCAGAGGCACCTTTGAACTAAAAATAAATAGAAAAGAAATACAATAGAGAAATTTATGGAACCGACTCTCGAAATGTGGTGGTGGCAATAAAAGGAGGATCAAAGCACTCAGAGAGCGGAGGGGGGAGGAGTGCTACTAAAAAATCTTCTCTGAGAAAGAAGGTAAATGTTAATGATAACAGATCGGAATAAAAGAAGAGCATACTACCCTTTATCAAAGGATTTTTCTCATGAACTGATCGCCAATGTAATAGATATTTAGCTTACTTCATCATAATCACTTCCATTTATCCTTCTTTCTCTCTTACTCCCGAGATCTCAGCCTGTCCTCTTCAAGGAGGTACAATAAATTCTTGTACTTCTTGAAGACTTTCTTCTCAAAGAAGGAAATCTCTTTCTCCCTTATGCGACTTTCAATGATTTCAGGGGTTATTTCGGCTTGACTTTTTTGGATAGGCTCTACTTTGATGTAGTTGATATGAGGGTATACTTCTCTGAAGGCTTTCTTTCCTTCCTCAGAATCAATGCAGGAGGCATAGTTCTTCAAGCCAGCTGTATTGTTCACATTGTAAATGTTGAGAATTCTGTTGACATTTTGCCTTATGACTTCGAAAACCTCCTGAAGGATAGTCAAGTTTGACTTTGACTCCTGCTGGATTTTTTCAATGATTTTTTATCTCAGGACGAAGCATGCATAAAGCAGGGTTTAGTAATCGGCCATGAGCTGACGCTTGACACTTCTCCACATGTAGTTGATGGCTTCGTCATAGTAGTGGACATTTAGAATATCCCAGTTCTTCATGAAGGCTGTGTCCTTTGTCAGCAACATGTTTTGCATGTACTTGAAATAATACTTGGTCATCTGATAGTTCATCTGGTCTTGATAGGTCTCCAGACTTCCCAAAAACTTGCCTTCCTTGTTCATAGCCTCCAGCTTTTTGAACAGGTATTATTTGGCCTTCTGACGATTCTATCGAGTTCCAAGGAAGGAAAGTGTCATGTTTTTTCTGGGAGGAGTTGGGTCAAAAATCATCATCTTAATTGTCGGAATATCTCTTTCCAGCTGATTTTTGACTGACAAAAGAATAGACTTTTGACTTGGCTGTGCCAGGTAAAGGCTGATGTTGAAGTTGTACTCCTCTTTGCGATTGGGTTCTTCGAAGTAGGACATGATCTCCTTTCGTGTTTTTTCAATCTATGCCCTTGTTCCGATGATTGTGATCTATTTGTTCTTCTGCTGAATGTAATAAAAAGGATGGTTGACTTCTTTGAAAGGAGATTCTCTGCTGATTCTGAACTCAGCAATTCCCGGCCTCCTTTTCAGTGAACCCATATTGTTGACAATAGTCTTTATCTCATAAGGATTGAAATAAAGTCGTTCAAGTTCGAGGGTTTCTAGCCTTTTTTTGAGCTATTCGTATGCCTTCAGAATATTGTCTTTTCCTCCTTTGATGAGGAGTTTGCATGTCAGCTCAAGAGCATAGCATTCTTCATTGAGGTAGAGCCGATGATAATAGATAGCAACCTGAGTAGCTTTTTCAATCTGGGTGATTGCTGAGTGCCCAGGCCCAAGTAGTTTTTTGAGAAAGATAGCAGGGACAGGGATGTAGGCTTCAGTGATTCCCATCTCTACTTGAAGCTCATTGATGATTTAATTGGTGATAGCGATGATTTATTCAAACATCTTGATCTGGTCCTAGTTTCCAATGATGGTCACCTCAATATTCCTTAAGAAATAGTCAGCTGAGTTTCTACCGTTGATGTCGAAGTAAATCTGAACGCCGATTTTTTCGAAAAGAATAAAGTTACTTTTGAGAATGAGCTGCATTTGAATTTTGTTAAGTTGAAGAGCTTTCTTTTCATCCTGAGTCTTTTGAGTCTTTTTCTGTCCAAAGTTATTTATTTGCTGGAAAAACTGTTGATTTTTTTGAAGGTAGGTCTGAAATTTATCCATAGCCTTTTTGGTCACCTCATAATACTCGTCTTTTTTTTTGCTGATAGGAGTAACTCTCTTGACGTTCAGATCCTTCTTTTCCTTCTTAGGAGTTAGCAAATTCTTCTCTTTCTACTTCTTTTCTTTCTACTTCTGCTTGTCTCTCTTGCTCTCTTTGATCAGCAATTTTGTAGCCTATCTTTCCTTTTTCCTGATAAAGTCAAAAAATTTATCGTATTCTTCGTCCACAGGAATGTTGTCATCAGATGAAGATTCTTCCTCTTATTATTTATTTTTGCTCTTGAGCTATAGAAATCTTTTGGTGGCCTCTTGTTACATCCGAATTTTTTATTCCTCTTTCCGGGTCTCACATTCCTTACAGAAAAAGGCCTCCTCTGGAATGGCTTCTCTGGGTGGGTCCAGGCAATAGATGTGGAAGCCTTTGTTGCAGTCATCACAAATGATCAGCTTTATATCATCATCGTCAAAGTTTTTCTCGCATATTTCACAGGTCATGTCTTCCAACCTTTCATTCCATTCCTCAGCACTTATATCAGTCGGCCGAAGTCCAAGATACCCTTTGCACTTTTTGGCCCCGCATAGGCATTTTGTGAGAGGAGTGCTATACACATCAAACTGATAGTCGAAGGTCAACTCTTCGTCTTCTTCAATATCCCTCAGAGCAAATATGCCGATGCAGATCTCTCCCAAGACATTCCATTTTTGGGTGATGCAGTTTGGCTCACAAGAGTGATTGATGAATCTGGCCAGGTTTCCTTTGTAAGTGGGATCGATGACCTCCCCTTTCGAGGTTTTCATGAGATAGGTGCAGGTTGATTTGCAGTATTCCTTGAGCTTGGCTTTACCAATTTCAGAGTTAGTTGAAAATATTTCACCAATGTATTGCATGATGAAGGAGCCTCTTTCTATTTTCTAGCCAGCACTCAGTCCCCATCCTTTTCCGCCTGATGGCATTGGATAAACGTAGGCATACTCATGCTTTTGGAATTTTCTGTTGCAACAATGTTCACCACAGTTGCAAGTGTCCTCATCACACTAAGTTGACATCATTCTGTTTAAACATCTTTCTCCACAATTGTAAGAGACGTTGTTATACTCAATGCCTGTATCTTCCTCTGGTCTCGGTCTGCAGAAGCAAGGCTCCATTTAGTCATTTTTTGGGAGCTTTCGCTTGCGATCAAGGTATATATTTTTCTTGAGGGGCGTGAAGTATTTGAGACTGTCGCGGAGGTAGTTCAGTCTGGTTTGATTATTTTTGAGCATACTGATCATCTGAGTTAGACAAAGAGGGAAAGGATATCATGGATGGAGGTCCATGAATCAAAGTAATAGTACGTCTTTCTTTCTGGTGCTTTTTTTGCTTTATTGCGGTTCGAGAGCCTCAGGTACTTTGGGAAGACCTTGCTCCTCTCCTGATATTTCTCCCTCCTCTATCATTGTCAATTAATTAATAAGCCAAAGGTAAATTTGAATGAGCATCAATAGCTCCAAAATACTTCAAGTTCAAGTCTATAAATTTTATGTCATATTATAGACCATCCTTTTTTCATAGATTGAGGTGTTATGTTAGGAAAGAATGTTTATTGGAAGGAAATAATATTTTATCGGGGCTCAGATAGTGCTGTTAATTTTATTTATTATTTTAATGTTAAACCAGACACAAGATCCTGCACCTCTGGGCTTCTCCTTTACCTGCGAGACCCGTCGACAGCATTTCAATCATCTCAGAAACACCTCCACCAAAATGAGGAATTGTCTCACCTGGGATTTCGAATAACCTGAACCTCTCATCCAACTCAGAGATCAGGATACAAGTCAAAGACCTCAAACTGCATACCCTCGAGAGGAAGATAACTCTGCCAGACAAAGGAAAGGTGTTTCCTTTGATCCTAGGCAAAATGTAGAGACAAATCTGAACAAGTCGAAGCTCAATCAAACTGCCATTACTAACAAAAGGACAGATGATTCTCAGAATAATTCCTTTAACGCGAGGGAAAGGTCAAGATCTGCCAATCCTGTCAATAGGAAAACAAAAGGAGGTAATGAGGACACTGAGATAAGAAACAGAATCCGCTAGAGGTAGCTAGAGGAAGAGGCTGAGAAGAAAGAGGAGAACAGATAGAAGATCAAGCGATACATATAAGAACAAAGGCCATACACCAGGTCAATGACTAACACAAAATATCAAGATCTGTTTGATAAGGCTGCCCTTGAATCCTACGGCAGAGGGAATACCAAAAATGCGATTGGAGGGATGCACTATGGAAACAACTTGAAGACTTTCAACATGAATCCTCACATCCGAGGAAACGAGCCAAAAAATTACCAAACTCATCAGACTGCAATCAACTATAGCAAAAGGACAAAGCTCAACAATGAAGATAAATGGAAACGACTGGAGAAATAACTGTGCAAGAAACTTGGACTAAAGGACAAGAATGAGACCTTGAAAGAGGGAAAGGAAGTAGTGTACGTGGACGTCGATGAGTCGAACATGCATCAGATCATGAGAGAAAACCTAAAATTCAAGAAAGAGCATGACGAAGACATCAGGCAACGCGAAAAAGAATACAATGCTCTGATTGAAGGCGAAAAACAGGCTGCAATCGAGGAGTTCTATGCCAAGAAACAGGAAAGGATCCTGAACGGAAACACAGTCGAATCATCAACAGCAGGCTTTGTTTGTGATAGAGATGAAAAGGAAAGGCTTCAGGAGCAGGTGGTGTATCGGACGACTGACAAATATGGCAATGTGAGGATTGGGGGTGACAGACACGCTTTGACTTGCTTTGTAGACATGAACTTCCCTGAGAACAGTGCAGCTTACACTCAAGAGCTGATCGACAGAATGCCGATCTATCCAGTTGAAGTTGAGGCCAAGGACAAGCATATTGATAACCAGAGAAGAGCAAACTATGAGAAGAGCCAGGACAACATATATCCTTCTCATTACTTGCTACCCAACAGTGACCAGCCTGAGATCATCAAGATGATTAACGGAAAGTATGGACAAGCTGAGAGCCAGCAGGATAGAAGGAAGGCAATGGGCAGCACCTTTGCCACAACTGCGATCGACAGGAGTCCGATCTGATCTTCACATTTTGACCATAAATCATATACTATCATTCAAATCTAAAATTGGTTAACAGTTTATCGTCGAAACCGTTGATAAGCTTGGCGATGAATGTGAAGTGGGAATTAGGTTGAATCTTGATTTATATCAAGTTTTCCTCTCCATCTTCACTCTATTGTTTGTTGAGGATTTCATAGTTTTAACCTTTGAGCTGGTACTCCTTATAGAAAACGACATTCCTAAAAACTTCATTGTTGATATTTTCAATGATGAAACCATTTTTTTGGTCAACCAGGCGATATGAGCAGAGTCTAGTGTTCAGCTGCCTCAGCTCACCAAATCGCTGGGCAATATCCATGCATGTTTCAGTCAGGATCTGAGGGTGCTTCTCCATGGATTATCTCTAAAAAGTGATTTATTGGCTTCCTTGGTAGTTCAAGGTCATCTCGTATACTCTGTTTTTCCAGTCGCCAGTCACAAGTACAAAGTACTATCCAGGCTCAAGTGTCAGAGAAAGTGAGATAACCTTGGTTTGAAGGTACTTTCCTGCAATCCAGCGATATCCATGAGCTCCATCCTTAGCGACCACCATTATTCGAGCCCACACATAGTTATAACCGTTGTTATTGTAGTACTTCTTGTCTTTTTGAATGAGACTAATCAAACAGTTGAGTCCTCTTTCTTTGACTGTAAATTTTCTAAGGGTAAAAGTGTTCTTCGCCTGCTTGATGATACATCCCAAAGAATAAAAGTTGTCTCTGATGCTGAACAGGCTGGCATACCTGAACTATCTTCTGAGGTCGCTCACATCAATCAAAACATTAGTGTACTTGTTGAGGTCCATCAGCTTCATTCTGAGGTCGAGGGTGAAGAAGGTGCTGGCTGTGATGGCTCCGTCTTAACGAATAGGGTAGCAGTATGAGTTCAGGAACTATCGGTTGATTGGATCAGAAAGTAAGCTTACACTTTGACAGTGGCTTACTTCATTCCTGAACATGAATTACTGTTCTGGATCTTGCAAGTTGACATGCTGGCAAGGAAATCCTGTCAGGTCAAAAAGAATATTCTCAGCAGAGTCGTCGAACAAGGCTTCATAGCTGTTGTAGACTTTGGCCAGGGCTTTTTGAAGAAGCAAGGGCCAGATCTATACTTCTCCATAATCGTTTTCAACTACCCTCATAAATGCAGGGACATGGATGTTTCCCTCCTTCACAACAGGAATGTAGTCATCAACAAGCACATATTTCCATATGCCGTCATGATTGATCCTCAAATAATAGATGCAAAGGCCGAACACCTTCTGCTCCTCAAAAATACGCTCAAGACATCGGTTACTGTTTGCAAGAGAGTTCATGGCGATTGTCATGTTGTTGCCATAGGGAACTGGGCCAAAGTAGAAGTGGCATTTTGATAGACTGTGGTGATTGTAAAGAACCATCTTTTTGCCCTTGTAGAGCTACTCAATTCGCATCCATTTGATTTCCTTGAACTCTGCTGTTTTGGCTTTGCTGAAACTGAGGGAAGCAGAACCGGGTGGGAAAAGTCTATCTGTAAATTTAGTATTTTCAAGTTTGAGTGCCTTGACTTGTTTGACATATTTATCATTGGAACATGCAGCTCCTTGATCCTTAAGTGAATTTTTCGGGCTCAAGCATTCGATCTGTCCCATGTCCGAGTTGGCAGAGTTAACGCTCATGTTCTTCATAGAAAGAATTGTACATCGCTGAAGTTGCTGGAAGCCTTTTTGAGGATTGAAGGGTTTTTCTTTCTAAGTTTCGCTTGATTGCTTATCTGGCTCGATTCTCCATATTTCTCCTCATCTTCAAATTTGACAATTTTTGATCGGAAGGAAAGATCTTCGGTGTTAAGAGAAGGCGATTTGGACATTTTGAGTTTAGAAAAGCTGACCAGATCTTCAGATTCGTCAAGTTGGATGTTGTGATGATACCTAGTACTTTCCTTGAGTTGAGGAGATTAGAATCCTTTGACATTAGCTTTGTACCTGATTTGTTTGCCAAAGTTCACTGAATGAAATGATAAATACTGGATTTTGTGGAAGCCTTAGTGGGCGGCTTGGATATATTTTACTTGTTATGAAGGGTGCTGACGAAATTCATGGTTAACGTTCTTAATTTAAATTTAAACTGACCAATACACAATAAGTGACTGATAATAATACCAACTACCCTTAGGACTATCACCTTCACACACACTATCAAATACAATCAAATAAAAATAGATAGGTTTGTAAACAATTATAATATCAAAAAGTATCGAATGCTCTCGCCTTCATCTTCTTGCTTACCTTCTTGCTAAAAGCGTAGCTCTTCAGGTTTATCTCCTTTAGCTCCTTGCCTACCTTGCTCATTATGTTCTGCTTCAACTCTTCAGCAGCTCCCTCTTCCTGAAGCTCCAGCTTCTCTAAAGCAATGATGCGGTCAACATCAAAACTTTGCTAGATGGATCTACTTATTTTGATTATGGTGACGTTCGGCATTTACTGCTTTAGCATCTCTGTCACATATACACCATCGATGAACTCCTCCATATCTTTCATGATCACCACGTCCGGCTTTCTTAGAAAAATTCTTAGCAAAGCGATCTTTTTAATCAAAGAACTGGTTGAGCGATGTTCCGGCTTGAGCTTAGCGTCAAGGATGCTGGTGGAGAGCATAGGATAGTCCTTGTATAATTTTAGCTGCTTGGCGTAATGCTTGGCCTGCTAGTGGTCGTAGTGAGGCAATCTCCAGCTGATGTTTTATTTGATTGTTCCGATGAAGAAGAAGTTCTCCTCCATAATCAGTCCGAAGTGCTCTAGCCATTCTGGATAGGATCAATAGTACCGACTCTGGGAACATCCTTTATGGAAAGGCCTCCCAGCAGAATGTTAGAGCTCTTTCTTTTGAGAGTATGCTGGGATGCCAGATTTTTAGTGATTGCCATCAATAGAATATCTCTGTATCTGTGGTTCTTTTCGTACAACAGAACTATTTGTCCTTCTGGAATCACAAAGTTCAGGGGCTCAAAATTTTTGGTCTTTTAGGTCTATTCCTGAAGGTACATATTTTTGAACTCAAGGATATGTCCTGAAAATCGAATGAGGTGGGGAAGCGACTCGACAGGCATTTGCTGCTCAAAGTCTTCATAACCGCTCATATGACGGATTTCAAGAAAGGGAACCTGAATAATTCAAAAATTACAATGTTGATATTGAAAAAGGTCTCAAAGTTGAGCATTTCCCAAATTATGGTCTTCAGGACTTCCGAAATATTCATCAGCAAGAAGATGGAAGTGGCGATAATGGAGATGCTCTGGTTGTGATGGTGAGCCTTCATTTCGATACCGTACTCGATGCCGATTACTAGAAGGCTCATTGAGAGAATGTCACATACTAAGGACAAGCCGTATGTAGTGTACGAGGCAGACAACTTGTAGGAGGCCAGTTCGAGATATTTGACCTCAGCTCTTTCCATAAAAGCCTTCTTGACCTCACAAATATTCATGAGTTCTGCTCCTTGAATGCTTTCCTCCAAGCAGCGGACGAAGTTGTACTTATAGTCGAAGAAATGTTTGACTATTTTTCTTTATATTTTCCGAAAGATAATGAAAATAGAGTAGTAGATGGCAGCCAGGACCACAAAGATGGCCATGAGTTTGGACCGGTTGGTGCTGATGAATTATATGGTAGCGATCAGGATCACCAAATTTTTGTATATGCCGAATATGCTGTGGCAGGCGATATAGATTTCCTCGTAGTCCTGAATATTCCCATGCATACATGGTTGTATCGATCTGCTAGTTTGACGTTGTATTGGTTGTTGTACCAGACGATCGACTTGCTGGTCAAGCTTTAGAAGCTTTCTTTGTAAATACGGTTCCCTATAATAATCGCAAGCAAAGTGCTAAACTATCCTTCAAGGTAAATGAGACCAGCCAGGCAAAAGGTCAAAATGACCTCTGTTATCATCAAATTATTGTACTTCGTGTAATCGTCCTTGGCATTTTCCTCCTCCAGATGCCCAATGTAAAAGTGAATGAAGATGTGCAATACCTCGGCCGCGAGTATGATGAAAACTATAATAGGAGACTAAGTACATATGAAGATGCTTTCTCTCAAAGAAACAGATGTCATGAATCTTATTACATAGGCCTCAAATCCTTTGGTCACGGGAGCTGCATCAAAGTCACGCTTGCTAAGCATCTAGAGAGGACTATGCGTTGTCGTGGTCGATCTACGAGGAATCATTCTTCTGCCTGTCTGAAGAGTAGCTGATTTCAGGTCGTATTTGATGGCACTTTCCACCCGTTTGGTGAAATTTCCCAATATTTTTCTGGCCGTTTGAGGTTAGAGCTCCTCATCAATATCGTCTTATTTGAGCTCAAAGTAGTTCCTGATCTGAGATTCTGTGCTATTGACCAGCACATCAAAGTAATCGTACTCCGCTATCTCTCCATCCTCCAAAATAACAATCTGGTCTTCTGGGTCGATAATGGCCAGCCTTGTTAGAGAGAGCACCACAGTCTTGTTTAGATCCTGCAGTTCTCGAAGCTTCTTTTCAATGACAGTGATATACTGCTCATCGATTTATGTGAAGGGGTTGTTCAGAATATAGATGTCTGCTTCGGCACATAAGCATCGCGCAATTGCTATTTTCTTGAGGGTTGCCTTGGTGAATTTAGAACGATCATCCATGACTGTGTTGAGGTTAGTCTCAAATGATAATTCTTAGAATAGGCCCAGCTAATTGTATATTTCTTCGATTTGCAAATCTGATAAATTTTAATTGAAGAAGCGAATGTTTTCCTTGACCGTATCTTTCATTAGGAAGGGCTTCTAGGGGCAAAACGATATTTTGCCCGTTATTGATATCTTTCCCTTGACTCTTTTCATATTACCAACAAGCATCTGAAGGAAAGAGCTCCGGCCTGAATGTTTTTTCCCCAACAAAATCAACCTTTCTCCAGGCTAGACTACTACCTCTTCTGTGATGTGGACGTTAAAGTCAGAACTCGAATGAGGGTGCATGGCTTCAGTACCTTCAAAAATAATGATCTAGCCAGTTCTCCCTTTCTTTTCGATCAACCCAGATTTTGTTGACTCTGGGAAGTGGAAATATTTCGAGAGCCTTCTCAAGCTGTGGAGCCCGTCGTGCATATTGATGGATATCATTCTCATTGATTTCATCGGATTATAGCAAATGCCCAGAAGAGACAGCATGAGATACACCTGTTAGACTGTGATAGGGTCGTCTTAGTTGGAGTCGAAGAGGGTGATGGTTGCCACCACAAAGATGGGCAGCATGAGAAGTGTTATATCATAGTAGGTCATATAGCTGTAGAAGATGTCGTGGTCGTGGTTTTACTCAATGAAAAGATCATTGTTTTTCTCAACTATGATATCTTCCCATCCGATGAGCTTGGCCCCCTTGAATTTGTCTAACAAGTGATAATTGAGGTTGGATCTTTGTTATATGAGCTTGAGTTTGGTTGTATTGCAGTGTGTCATTCGGCCGTCCAGCTATCTCTGCAGCAGAAAGGCGATGAGGAACCAGTATATGCCGATGAAGCCGTAGTGGGAGCTTTCATTGAAGAGCAAAATAATAGCCACAATGATGGTGAAGGGAGCCTAAAATATGATGAACATGTTTCTAAAAAGAGTGAAAATGAGCTTCAGATCCACATTCTATAGCTGAATGAGTTCGGAGTCGGGAATCCTATCCCTGCATTCCTTAGTCATTCTCAAGGATTTTGATATGAGTTTTCGGGCGAGTGTGCTTTCCACTTTGATGGCCAGCTCATGAAAGAGGCGCTTAGAGTGTGCAGTGAAGAATATTCTCAAAAATTGGATGACGATGAATACATAGATGAAATTGCCATACTGCTTGTCCTCCAAGTGTTTTTCTTTCATGAAGTGCATGAACTGTCGGATGAGTTCTGGCACCAGTAGATTAAGAGATGAGGCGATGATGGTGATCACAATGCCCATGATGACCTCTCCAAGGAAAGTGAAGATGAGATTTTTGAAAAGATTATACTATTCTTTGTAGTGATACAGTCTTTCTATGCGTTTGAAGAGTTTGAACCTGGGAGTGCTGATGTACTCCTCTAAATAGGGGAAAAAGTACTGGGACTGTTGCGGCCAAGAACACGGAACATGTGGATGAAACAATGGAGGTGTAGGTAGCGGAAGAGAGGGTTACTATCTATTGCATTGTCCTAGCGCATCACTAAAACATTATAAAGTAAAGGTAGGGGAGGAAAAATCAGCCTGAAAATATATCAATTTCTCGAACAAACAGCATCTAAAAACAAACTTTTCTCGCTCAAAATATTTCGAAACTACAAACATTAATTGGCAGCGTGAGCAACAAAATATAGACAGTTTAACAAAATTACACAATATCTTGCTTTCTCAACTTGAACTTTCTTAGTTGGGGACTGGCCGGTAGTTGTTGTCGAAGAGTTGACGAACGTAGAAGAGCTGAAAGAATGCTGCCAGAACTATGACCACTAGCTTGACGATCAGGAAAAATATCAGAGCAACTTATGTGTTTTTCAGCAATATTTCGTGAATGTAGTTTCTTTATAGGAAAAAATGCTGGCCTCTGTAAACTTTTTAGAGCTCTTGATAACTGCTGTAAAGGTCCTCGTGAATTTGCATCTTTTCCTTGTCTGCAATCAGCCCTCTCAGAGGATCGTCTGTTCTGATGAAGTCGAAGGAGACTGCCTTGGCTTGAGTATCCAGAGAAGAGAAGCAAATGGATGCTTAGTTTTCCTTGACTTCGAAGGTAGTTTCGAACTCGCTTCTGTTGGTTGTTTAAAGGATGACCTTTTATCCATCCTGAACGATGCACCTGACTTATTTCTCGTTGATTCCACTGACCACAAACTCGAACTCGTAGGTACCAGGAGTGATGACCATGCAGGTTTATCTGGATCTAGGAAGAGGAATGTTGAGAGTTGCAGCTAGGTTGAGGGAAAGTAGGACTATCACTATGAGATGAGTGTTGTTCATATGATTTGATTACACAATTATTGAGTATTTCAAATTCAGATAGCAAAGTGCACTTTTCATAGAGTTCATAAAATATAACCTAAGTTATTTGCTGTTCAGGCTGAAACGTTCGTTTCTTTTTTTGTTTTGATGAATTATATTTAATAAAGAAAGTCTAAGTTATATGAGTGGAGGGGACAACAACGGACGGATAAAATATGCAAAGATACCTCTTAAGGACAAGATCTCTTTCCTGAGGATGATCAAGGAGGAACACATTTCTATCAAAGATGTACGATTTTTATCATCAAGAGTGCGGCCATCTTTGGAATCAATTACTCGACAGCTAAGACCCTCATTCGGCAATACCGCTTCAACATGTTCCCATACTAACTCCCTCGGGACAAAAAATAGCTCACACAAGTGGCCAATAAAATTTAGAAAAATATGTTGAGATGTGGCTACAGATCTATTGACAGTGGAAGTTTGAAAATAGAGACTTCCTAAACAAACTAACCTTGTTTCTATCTCCATGGATAATCTGCTCTCAAGAGAGAAGCCAACGAGGAAGTCCAGGGCGCCCTTGTGTTTCTTTCTAAGTCTATTCAACTTACCAAAATAGAGGTTTTCAGCTCTACCCTATTCGAGTGAGCTACCCTTTCTATCTATCCTATATCCTTATTCTATTCTATCTCTCACACTATCACACTTTTTCTTTATTCATCCTGACACATTTGCCTTCCTTACATTTTTTGATCTTCCATATCATTTGCGTATCTTACAGAAGAGACCTCAATCTTTATTTGACAATTTGAGGATTGATGTTGGGAATG
>Ga0100402_1003612_pt1 | contig 16763 bp, 16 predicted proteins | sample CryGeyme20150102_FD_80419 | JGI IMG/M metagenome (GOLD analysis project Ga0100402, IMG submission 80419) | Groundwater microbial communities from Crystal Geyser aquifers in Utah, USA - Crystal Geyser metaG 2015-0102 | ecosystem: Environmental > Aquatic > Deep subsurface > Groundwater | place...
GAAGAACTTTGGAATAAAAATAATCCAAGAATTTGTATTGATTGTGACGTAGACAAGCTTTTTGCCGAATTTAAAGAAAATACTGAAATTGATGTTCCAGAAAATTATTCTATGCTTGATGATTTTATTAATCGATTTGAATTAAATGAATCTATTTGGGATTTAGTTAAAAAAACAAAACAAAAATATAAAGTTGGCTTATTAACCAATATGTATCCAAGGATGCTTGAAAAAATTATTAATAAAAAATTGATTCCTGATATTGATTGGGATGTAATTGTTGACTCCAGTATTGTTAAAAATAAAAAACCATTTGATGTTTTTTTTGATATTGCTGAAAATAAATCTGGTTTTAGTCCAGAAGAAATATTTTTTACTGATAATCAGCAAAGACATGTAGATGCTGCCTCAAAGCGTGGTTGGAAGACAATGGTTTATGATCCAACAGATTTGGAACAATCTACTTTCAAGTTAAATCAGCTTTTAGAACTTGATGACTGATTAATGAATTTAAATTTATATTTAAATTTTGTTATACTTTTTATTATATGAAAAAAATTCCTATTACACATCAAATAAATAATAAAGCTTTAGAACTACTTGAAGCATCTCCAGACGGAATACGTTGGACAGATCTAAAATCTCAATTAGAAAATGAGTTTCCAAGTTTTCATCCAAAGACAATTAATGGTTGTGTATGGAAGCTGATTGAGAAATTCCCTGAAAAAGTTTACAAACCTGAAAAGGGACTATTTAAATATAAAAAATAATATATTAATGTCTTTATGAACAAAAATAAAATCTTCGTTTAATACCTATTATCTTTTTTTGATATATTTTTCCAATTCCCTTGCTTTTTCCCATACTAATTTCCATATTTTTTAGCAAATACTACAAAACTAAATAACTCAAGAGACTTCATTAATTAATCTATAAGACAAGCTTTATTCCCTGTTGACTCATTCGGGTTTGGTTAGTGTATTATTAATACATGTACCAAACAATTAACGAAGATATAGCAGTCTTAGGAATTTATAAAAATTCATTTTTTGTTCCTAAAAAATTTAAGTGGAATCATAGGGTTTATGGTGTTCAAGAAATTACTCTTTTAAATGATGTTAGTGAAGGTAGCATCAAGAAGCGACTGTACAGTGTTGTTTCCAATGGTAATCTATATAGATTAGAGTTTAATCGTAGTTCTGAAAAATGGCGTATTGCGGAGGTATGGGTTGAGTAAAACTATTTTACATATTGATATTAATTCATATTTTGCAACGATTTTACAACAAGAGAATCCTCATCTTCGTAATAAACCCATTGGAGTTCTTAAGGATGTTGGCAGGAGTTGTTTAATTGCTGTAAGTAAAGAGGCTAAGAAAAAGGGCATTATTACTGGTGAGAGTAAAGCTGATGCTTTAATCAAATGTCCTGAATTAATTTGTGTGCCTGCTAGTTTTGAAAGATATTTAGATACCACTAAACGTTTACAAAAGATATTTAAACAGATAGCTCCATTAGTTCAGATATATTCACTGGATGAAGCCTTTATTGATATCTCTGATTGTAGGAAAAATCTCTATCCAAATAGTAAAATCATAGCTGAAAAAATCCAAGCTTTAATTAAGGAAGAATTGGGCCAATGGGTTACTTGCAACATTGGTATTGCAGAAAACAAACTATTGGCAAAAATGGCTAGTGAGGTTGCTCCTAAAGGTTCTGTAATGGAAGTTAGCGATATTAATAAAGATGCTTTGTTAGCTAGCACTAACTTTTCAGATGTTTGTGGAGTTGGTTATGCACTTTCTAAAAAATTAGCAAAGTTTAATATTTTTACTCCATACCAGTTAAGATTCTTTTCAAAAGAAGAACTAGAAATAATAGTTGGGCCATTTTGGTCAAAGGAATTAATTAAGATAGCTTATGGAAAAGAAACTCATTTGCTTGAATTAGTAGACAAAGAACAAAAGCATATGAAAAGTGTTGGAAGATCAATTACTGGTTATCGCTTATATAGTGATGAGGTTGAAATAAAAAACATAATTCATAATTTATGTTTAGAGATAATCCATAAAGTTAGAAAAATGAATCTTTGTGGCAGGCAAGTATGGCTTGGATTAAATGGTAGCAATCAATATTGGAGCAAACATATAACCTTAAAAAGCTCTATTAATAATAGTAGGGAACTAATTGATCAGGTTGATGATCTATTCAATCATTGGCAAGACAGATTTAAAGTAATTAAGTTTGCAGTTAGACTTTCACTTTTAAAACCAAATACTCAAGATCAATTACTCCCAGAATGGCAGAAGAATGAGTTTGTACAGATTGCTTTGGATCAGGTAAATGAGAAGTATGGCATGTTTACTCTACATCCAGCTTCTATTCCACCAACTAAAGATTTAATTTATCCCGAAGTGACTGGTTTTTTGGGAGATAAGATATATCAACTTAAAGACTAATTATTTATCCTATAACTATTGATATTAACATATTTTTATAGTATAATTTTCCTCCCAATGAGAAAGAAAAGAGAATATCAGTTAACTAGTAATGAATTCGTATCACATCATCTTGAAAAACAAGGAGTTGTTTTGCATGAAAATGTTGTTTTTTTAAGACCACATCACTTTAGAGTTTGGAAAAACATAACAGAATTTATAAATCCAGAGAATGGAAAGCTAAATAAAGAAAAATTTATTCAAGAAGAAGCTTCCGGAATGCTTATTCGCGCACTAAGAGAATTATCAGAAATTATGGGCAATTCAAGATATTCAAAAAGAATAAGTAGAGATGTTGAAATACTGGGAATAATAAAAGATCCAAGATCAGAAAAACTAACTGATGAAGAGAGAGATAAGTTGAAGTCAAGATATTATTCTTTAAAAGAAGAAGACTTTTTAGATACTGCAAAAAAACTTGCAAATATTTATGAAAAGATATTATCAAAGCCAAAAACTACATCAATTGTAATAGCAAGAACTTTAGATTTTCAATGTAAGCTACTATCAAAAGATGGTTGCGGGCACTGCGATGAATCAGATAATCATAAAACTATAGGAGAAGATGATTTCTATTTGACAGCAATTGAGTATGCATATTTAACAAAGATATTTGATGATGAAATAACAAATCAAATAAAAATAGTTTATTTTAACAATTCAACTTCAGTTCAATCAGTTGTAATACCACTAAGTTTAATGTTAAATGATGAATTCCTTAGTGAAATAGATGCTTTAGCAAAAGGATCTGGTTTTAAAGAAGGTGAATTAACTGAATCAGTTGAAATTTATCCTTTTTATCAAACTTTTCTATATAATTTATATGTAAATTTAAAAGTTAAATATTTTAATAATGTATAAAGAATTGTTTTAATAAGAAAATATAAGATATAATAAATAACATGATTCAACATTTTTATAGAAACCGTAAGAACTCAAGATTGCAACTACTTTCTGAATATAAAGTAGGTTCTTGGATATCTGTTGAAGATCCAACTGAAAACGAACTAATAGAATTAGCAAAAAAATTAAATTTAGAAGAAGATATTCTTTTGGATGCATTAGATCCATTTGAGGTACCTAGAATTGAAAAAGAAGGTGCTACAACTTATGTTTTTACTCGTTTTGCACATAAACTTGGAGATAAAATCACAACTTCTCCATTATTAATTGTTGTTTCTGGAAGTTTTATTATTACAATTTCAGTTAAAACTTTACCTTTTTTAGATAAGTTTATTAATGGAAAAGTAGAATTCTTTACAACTCAAAGAACTCAATTATTAATGTTAGTTTTTGTAGAGATGCATAAAGACTATCAAAGACTTGTTAATGCAATTCATAAAAACATTAGAAATATTAGTTCAGATCTTGAACAAATTGATAATAAAGATATTGGTACTTTTGTTAAATTTGAAACACTTTTTAATGACTTTTTATTTGGACTAGAACCAACAAATTTAGCTTTAAAGAAATTTGCTTCTGGTAAGTTTGTAAAACTTTATGATGAAGATAGGGATTTAATTGAAGATCTTTTAGTTGATAATGAACAGTTAATTAGAATTTGTAAGTCTAATCAAAAAGGTATTTTTAATATTAGAGAATCACACTCAAGTATTTTGTCTAATAATCTAAATAAAACAATGAAATTACTTACTTCTTTAACAGTAATTTTAACCATCCCAACCATGGTCTTTAGTTTTTACGGTATGAATGTTGGCCTACCTTTTCAAAGCCACCCATTAGCATTCTTATTAATTATTGCAGGAACACTCGTAGTATCTTTTGGATTACTAGCTGCTTTTAATAAAAAAGATTTACTTTAATTTTTTAATCTGAATAACTTATCTCTAATTCTCTAAGATGAATGCTTTTTCTTCTCTTAAAGCTATTTGTGGAAATACCTGTTTTTCTTAAAAGTTTGGCAGTATGTTGAACACCAATATGGTGAGGTAATATTACGTAGTCAGCTCCAAGTTCATAATATTCAAGTGCATCTTTTTTACTGTGAGCATATACTAAGAATGTTGGAACTTTTTCTAATGATTTCATATGTTTTATCAATAAAGTATTAACTTCTTTTGATGGGAGTGTTGAAACAATTAGTTGAGCAGCTTTTAAGTTGAGTTTTTGTAAGAATTCAAGATCACTAGCATCACCATAATAGAAGTGTTTGAAATTATCAGGTAATCTCAGCTTTGTATCGGGATCAAAGTCAACAACTGCTGTTTTATAACTCATTTCTTTAAAAGTCAACAAAAGATCATTCCCAGATCTATTAAAGCCAAATAAGAAAACATCATATTTAATTTTAGTTTCTTTAGTTTTTTTATTATCTTTTCTTAATTCAAGTAAGTCTAAAAGTTTTTTAACATAAGGATAAATGTTATCTGAATATGTGATGAAGTAAGAGGAGCCTGAAATTGTAACCAAACCAACAATGGTTATTAGGGTGACAGTCTCTTTACTTAAGTGGCCAATCTGCATTCCCAAGGTAGCTAAAATCAAGGAAAACTCACTTATTTGAGCAATTGCCATACCTGCCATATAGCTAGTCTTTTTATGGTACCCAAGCACGTTCATAATTAAAATTAATATAATTGGATTACCAATTAAAACAAATAATGAAAGAACGATAATTGGCAATAAGGTGCTCATAGAAAAGTCTAAGACCATGTTGGATCCTAGAAAAATAAAGAAAAGTACCACAAAGAAGTCTCTTAGGGGTAAAAGCTTTGAACTAATTTCTTCAGCATAGTCAGATGAAGAAATTGCAACACCAGCAATTAATGCTCCAACTTCTATTGAAAGTCCAACTAATGTTGAAACATAAGCAATTCCAAATCCCCAGGTTAAAGAGAAAAGGAATAATAATTCCTGGCTTTTTGAAGCAAACCTCATTAGCTTTGGAAGAATAAACTTAATAATAATTGCAAATCCAGCTACAAGCGCAATTACTTTGAAAAGAATTGGTAAAAAGGTCTGATCAACTTGAGAATTACCTGTATTTGAAAAAGATGAAATTAATAGTAACACAAAGGTTGCAACTAAATCTTGAATGATAAGTAAGCTAATAGTTAGTTTTGAATAGAGTTTGTGGGTATCACCCTTATCTGAAATTAGCTTAAGAATGATAATTGTGCTACTTAAGGTTAAAGCAATAGATACATATAATGCTGCTATTTTATCTAGACCTAAAAAGAGTGCTAAGCCAAAACCAATAATTGAAGTAAATATTATTTGACCAATGCCTACAAAAAACGAGGTTCTGCCTAAGTCTTTGATTACTTTTGGACTTAAGTGAATTCCAATAATGAAAAGTAAGATAGTTATACCAAGTTTACTAAATAATTCTAAAGTTTCATGAGAATGCATGATGTTTAATACATATGGTCCAGCAATAATACCTGCAAGAATATATCCAACAATCAAAGGTTGTTTTAAATACTTCATTACAAAGGAAACTGCAGTGGCGATTGATAGTACTAAACTTAGTTCAACAAAAACGGACATGATATAAGTATAGCTTTATTTTGACTTCACGCCAACCATATCGATATGAGAGAATCTAGCTCTTACTTCATCCCAAAATTTATCTGCAAGTCGATCAGAGTAAACAGCATTATTTCCTCTTTCCATTCCAGCACATAATTTTCGCTCCCAAAATCTGACGGTATCAACAACATCTAAACCAACTTTATGAAACTTTTCTTCATTTGCTTTTTTATCAATTAGATAATCATTGTGAATCTTCTCAAACTTATTAAATAAATCTTCATTTTGATCTGTCATTAAGGTATAAAATTTTTTAAACTTTTGGATTGCCATTATTATAAAGTCTTTCTATATACTCACTTATCATTCTTTTCGTGCTAAACCCATCGGCATGATTAATTGAGTTTTGCATCATTTTTACCCACTCTTGTGGGATATCATTTTCATCTCTTTTGTAAAACTTAGAAATACAATTATTTTCTAATTGGTCATACAAATCAAGTGGAAGATTATCATGATCTAAAACAAATCCAACATCATTCCAGTTCATTTCTTTGGCCCAGCCATCTAATACAGTCAGATTTAGCACTCCATTAGCAATAGCCTTCATTCCAGATGTTCCACTAGCTTCAAAGCCCATTTTTGGTGTATTGAGCCATAAATCACTTCCTCTTGTAAGATGTTGAGCAACTGTAATGTCATAGTTTGGAATAAACAAGGCGTGTCCAGCTAATTCATTGGCCATGTATTTAATAATAGTTTGTAATTCTTGTTTACCTTGGGTATCACCTGTATGAGCTTTTCCCGCCATTAGTAATTGAACAGGTTTATCTTGTTTTTCAATAATTGATTTTAATCTATTTAGGTCTTTGTATAAAATATCAAATTGTTTATATCCAGCAATTCTTCTGGCCCAAGAAACAACCATTCTATTTGGATCATATGAAAAACCAGTTCTTTGCTTAACAAAGTTTGCAAGTTTTTCTTTTTCAATTTTGTGTTGGTGCCATAGTGTTGCTGGATCATCACATGCTTGTTTAATTTCTTTTGATTGCCAGGTTCCAAAGTGAACTCCATTAGTTACATTAACCCAGTTATATTCTGGCCAAAGTTTTTTTGAAAGTTGTGTGTGATAGGCACTTACCCCATTTGCTGTTCTTGAAGTGTTTAGAGCAGCTTGAGTGATAGCAAACATATTTGGATTTTGATGGTCAGTGCCATCTTCCAATAGTTCTGTGACTGAAATACCCATAGTATCTGCATAGTATTGTGCATATACGGCCAAAAGTTTAATTGGATAACTTTGGTTTCCTGCTGCAACAAGTGTGTGGTTAGTATAGACGGTCTTTTCAATTGCAATTTGCTTAGCTTCTTGATAGCGAATTTCATGAGTTCTCATTAATTCTCTAACCACTTCCCAGTGTAGGAAGTTTGGGCGGCCTTCATTCATATGATATATTCTTGGTTTAATTCCAAGAGTGTTTAGAAGTTTAACGCCACCAATACCAAGAATTAATTGCTTTTTTAATAAAGTGTCTGGTGTGCCAGAATATAGAGTAGAGGTAATACTTCTTTCTGGAGGTGAATTCTGATCAGTTTCTGTATCTAGTAAATAAAGTGTTACATTGTTTGATAAAGATTTCTTCCAAACTCTAACCCAAACATCAATTTGTGTTAAGTGAACCTTAATAAATAGGGGCATTTCATCTAGGTAGACATGCTCCAATCCAACTGTTGTTGGATCATAAAGATTATTTTCTTCATACTGAAGACCTTCATCGGAAATTTTTTGAACTGTTCCATAGCCTCTATATAGCAAGCCAATTCCGATAAAAGGAATGTCATGCTCAGCTGCTTCTTTTATGGTGTCACCAGACAAAACTCCTAAGCCACCTGCATAGATTGGTACTTGTGGATCAAAGCCATATTCAGCGCAAAAATAGGCTACTGGGTTGTTAGTATTTTCATTTTCCATATCTAACAGTTTAAAACATTTTATTGACTTACTCAAATGAAAAACAAGATGACACTTTTTTTATAGGATAAATACATGTATAATACATCTTTTCGCCTTTAAAGGCATGGAATATACTGAAAAATACCTAAGCAAAGGATAAATATGGAAATAAGAAACATCGCTATTATTGCCCACGTTGACCACGGTAAGACTACCTTGGTTGATGGAATGTTAAAACAAACATCTACATTTCGTGATAATCAAGCAGAAATGCAACAAACAACTATTTTAGATAGTAATGACCAGGAAAGAGAACGTGGAATTACAATTTTAGCTAAAACTACAACTGTTTATTACAATAATACTAAAATTAATATTATTGATACTCCAGGCCACGCTGACTTTGGTGGTGAAGTTGAACGTGTTATTAACATGGCTGAAGGTGCGTTATTAATTGTAGATGCAGCCGAAGGTCCTTTGCCACAAACTAGATTTGTATTAGAAAAAGCTTTAGAAAACAATTTAAAGCTTATTGTTGTTATCAATAAAATTGATAGAAATGATGCTGAAGTTGAGAGAGTTAAACAAGAAGTTGAAGATTTATTCTTACAATTAGCAAATACTGATGATCAATTAATGTTCCCTATTTTATTTGCAGTTGCACGTGAAGGAAAAGCATGGACATCTATGCCAAGTTCATTTGAAGCTGATGGAAATCTTGATCTATTATTTGATACTATTATTAATGAAGTTCCAGCACCAGCAAGTGATGGCACAAAACCATTTAAAATGTTAGTTTCAAATATTGATTTTGATTCATATAAAGGTGTCTATGCAATTGGTAAAGTTGCTCAAGGTACCGTAAGTAAAAATCAAGAAATTATTTTATTAAACGAAAATGAAGAAGTTAAAAAATATAGAGTTCAAAGTATTTTTACTGGTAAAGGTTTAGAAAAAGAAGAAGTAGAAACATCTTTCCCTGGAGACATTATCTCAGTAACAGGTATTCCTGAAGTTAAGATTGGTCAAACAATAGCTGATCCAATTGATCCAACTGGATATCCAATGATCACTGTTACAGAGCCAACTCTTAGTATTCAAATTGCAGCAAATACTTCACCATTTTCTGGTAGAGAGGGTGATTTTCATACTCCAAGACAAATTGGCGATAGATTGCAAAGAGAAAAGAAAACTAATCTTGGATTAAGAATTGAAACCAATGAAAATGGTAGCGGTTTTATCGTTTCTGGTAGAGGCGAACTACATTTGGCTGTTTTAATTGAAAACATGAGACGTGAAGGTTATGAACTTGAAGTTGCTAAACCACAAGTAATCTTAAAAAAGATCGACGGTGTATTAAGCGAACCAGTTGAAGAATTAACTGTTGATATTGATGCAGAATACACAGGTATCATCGTTGAAGAATTGGGCAAGAGAAAAGCCTTAATGAAAGATTCTGTTACAAACTCTAAGAATATGACAAGAATGATATTTGAAATTTCAAGTAGAAACTTACTTGGTTTTAGATCAGAAGTATTAACTAAAACTAGAGGTAATGGAATATTTGCTTCAAGACTTTTAGGCTACTTCCCAGCAGGTAGTGTAATTGATCAGATTAGAAATGGTGTTCTTATCGCTTCTGAATCTGGTACTTCAACCACTTATTCAATTGAAGCAATTCAAAATCGCGGCACTACATTTGTAGGTGCTGCTAAGCCAGTCTATGAGGGTCAAATAATTGGGTTAAACAAACGTCAAGAAGATATGGAAATGAACATTACTAAAGGTAAAGCTTTAACTAACTTTAGATCTAATGCAGATCAAATGTTAAAAGTTGCTCCTCCAGTAGAATTAAGTTTAGAACAATGTCTAGACTTTATTCAAGATGATGAGTTACTTGAAGTTACTCCAATCAATCTTAGATTGCGTAAAAGACATTTAAACAGGAATGATCGTGTCAAAGCGATGAAGAAGTAATTTACTTCAAAATAAAACCCACTATTTATAAGTAGTGGGTTTTTTAGTATCAAAAAATATTAATAATTATTAAATAGTAAACTGTCCATTTTTATAGATAACTTTTGTAGATCCGTCTTGTAGAGTAGCTGTAACAGTTCTGTCTTTAGTGCTAACGATGTCAGTATGAACAGATGAATTGTTATATCCCATTTTGTCCCATTGTTTTTCACTAACGCTTGAAGCATCCCCTTTATAACAATCCTTATATGCCATACCAACCGCAACGTGAGTGTTACCAAAAGGTCCTCCAATATTTTCATCAAATAGAGTTTCTGCCATTGGATGAGTGATTCTTGAAAAACGATTATCAGTGAGGGAAAATTCACCAAGTTTATTTGCATTCTTGGTTGAAAGCATATCGTCTAATACTTTTTGACCCTTTTTAGCCTTTGCTTTGGTAATTAGTCCATCTTTAAATTCTAAGCTTATGCCTTCAATTACATTTCCATATCTATATAGGGGTTGATTAAATTTTATCCAACCATTTGTACCTCTCCAGTCTGGAGAAGTAAAATGTTCAAATGAAGGAATATTACATCCACTACCTGTTTTCCAAGCTCTATTTTTACCTATCTTTACTACTAAATCTACGTCTTCACCAACAACATGAACATATTCAATATCTAAGTCATTGAGTTTATGTTTAATGCTTTGTTGCATTTGATTAAGTTTTTTCCATTCTTCAACAGGATTTTTTTTATCTAAGAAACAAGCTTTAATAATTTGCTCCCAATAATCTTTTAAAGAGAGTCCAACAATATCTGCTTTTGCTTGAGTAGCCCAAAGCCCAAGAGTCCAACTAAATTGTTTTTTATGTTCTTTTTCAAATAACCATTCTCGATATGGGTATGCAGCTTCTCTAGACATCATGATCTTTTTAGAATCAATACCTTTGAGTTCATTTGGATCAGGTTCAGCAATAATTGAGACTACATGATCTAATAATTCAGCTTTTGCTTTTAGGAACTTTTTAGGGAAATGGGTTAGTTGTTCATCACTAGCAAGTTTATAGAATTCTTTATCTAAACCTGTTGGAGTAAGTCTTAATAATGGATGAGCACCAGCCTTTAATGCAGCAATGTAAAGAGCTTTTGCCATTGGTTTGGCAACATCAGGTACTGAAATTTGTACAACTTCACCCTTTTGAATACCTCTTCCACCATTAAGGGCAAAGTTAATTAAAACATCAGCGTATTTTTCTAATATCTTTTTTGAGGGGGTGTATTCATTCATAACCATTAATGATACATGATTACATCTTAAGAGCAAGAAGCTCTTTGACATATTCGTGAAGCTTTTTGTATGATCTTGCTCTTTGAGAATTTTGATTTTTAAAGTCATTTCCTAAAACGGAAAAGGTTTTATTTTGACCTTCTGGGATAAATATTCTGTCGTAATCAAAACCTTCACCTTGGTATGATTTATCAGCAATACTACCTTCTTGAGTTTGTTCGTACATTGCATACTCTTCTGTATTTGGGTCATAGTAGCAGGATACGGTAATATATCTTGCAGTCCTAATTTTATTTGTAGCAAGTCTTCTTAAAACTTCATCATTTCTCTCATCAGCTGTGCCTTCAAACCATCTATTTGAGTGTACTCCTGGCAATCCACCCATGTCATCAATCTCAATTCCAGAATCATCGGCAATTGCTGGTATGCCAACTTCATTTGCATATGCTTTGGCTTTTAATAATGCATTATCTTGGAAAGTTTCTCCTGTTTCCTCTGGATCAAAATCTTTTAGTTCTGGAAAGTTTTCCGGAAAAACTAAATCAACATCTAAGTCTTTAAAAAGATGTTTAGCTTCGTTTTGTTTACCTTTATTTTGAGATGCAAATAAAATTTTCATATATTTAATTTTATCATGATCAGATATATAAAAAGCCCCTATTTCTAGGGGCTTTAAGTTCTATCTTAAGTTTAGCTTAGTTTCCACCAAGCATTCCACCTAGACCACCTGTCATTGATTGTAATTTCTTAGCAGCCAATTCTTGTGATTTCTTAATAGCTTTGTTTAAAACTTCAATAGCTTCTGGACTTGAGACTCCTTGAACAGAAAATTGTTTAATTTTTTGATCTCCAGAGATTACAACTAAAATATCTCCTTCTTCAATTCTGATTTCTTCAGCTTGAAGTTGTTGTTGCATTTGTTGTGCTTGTTTTCTTAATTTGTTTAGGTCTCCTAGAGCCTGTAGTGGGTTTGCCATAAATGTGTTCCTTTCTTAATATGTAACTAATTCTACTATAACAAGTTGATCTATTCCACTGTATTTTGAGTGATTTACATTAATGCCTGCATGGCTGAACTTACGAGCGGATCATTTTTATCAGGCTCAACTAGTTCAGCTTTTTCAGGAGGATCTATTACAATAAATTCAACTTTAACGTAGTCTCCAACAATTAACTTAATACTTTCTTGAATAGCTGTTTGAGATTTTTTGATAGAAAGCTGTTCTTTATGAAAATTATAGTAAACTCCAATTACTGCTGAATGATCCTCATTTGAAACAAACTTTGCAGATCGCAACAAGGCAGCTAGAGTAGAGTTATTAATTGCAAATTGTTCTACAAAGTCTAACCATTTTTCTTTTAATAAGTTGGCATCTCCCAAGTAAGATAAATCAACTGAAGCTTGAGGAGTATATCTTTGAACTGAAGAAATGGTGTCAGTCTTATCTTCATGGTTTACCTCAGTTTTAAATGCTTGCTCATAATCAGATACTACGGGTGTTTGTGGATGAGAATATGTTTGTTGATATGATTGATACTCATTATATGAATCATATTGGATATTAGTATCAATGAAGCTATCAGCTTGGGCTATTTGGGTGGTGTTTGATCTATTATTTGTTGAATTTGGATTTTTTTTTACACCTGAACCAGATTTATTTTTTGATCTATCAATAAGCTCAAGTATCTTTAGTTCAAGTTTTAAGTGTGATATTGGTGAAGCTTCACTCAAACTAGAGTCACTTAGTTCTTGAAGTAAAAATTGAGCAACAGCTTTATTAATTACAGATTCTCCTTTTTTTATACCAAGATTTTGCATCAAGCTTGAATGTAAAAGTTCGAGAACTGCTTTATGAAAGTATTTTTGATCAACTGATTTTTCTCTAAGTGAGTCAAATAGTTTTACAACTTTAGACTCATCTTTATTAAGTAAGTCCTTTAGTAATTCTTGAACCTCACTAGAAACATTTGCGCTGGTAAAGACTTCAACTTCTGAAATAGTAACTTTGCCTGATTGAGAAGATAGCTCTAACAATTTAACAGCATCTCTAAAACTACCATCTGCGGCTTTGGCAATCAGTTTTAGAGCTTCATCTTCAAACTTAATATTTTCAGCTAAAAGAATTGATTTTAGTCTATTAATAACTTCATGATCCGTGGCTTTTTTGAACTCAACCATTTGACATCTTGAAATAATTGTTCCAGGAATTTTATGTAATTCTGTAGTAGCCAGGATAAAAATAACATGTTCTGGCGGTTCTTCTAAAAGTTTTAGAAGGGCATTAAAGGCTTCTGTAGTTAGCATGTGAGCTTCATCTAAAATGAAGACAGACATTTTACCTTCCTGTGGAGGTAAGTATGCTCTGGTTTTAAGCTGTCTAATGTCATCAATTCCACGATTACTTGCAGCATCCATTTCTTGGACAACAAAAGAAGTTCCTGCAAAGATCTTTTGGTTGAATTCATTAGTATCGTCAGGTTCAGCTAATTTATCTTTGGATTTTTCATTTTTAAAATATGCTGAATCAACTTGTTTTGCATTTTTAGGATCATTAACAATGGCTCCAATTATTCGAGAAGTTGAAGTTTTACCTGTTCCTTTTGGACCAGCAAAAAGTAGGGCCTGAGGGATCTTTCCAGATTCCATCATTCTTTGAATTTGGTTTCTAACAAAATCTAAGTGTAAGTCAGCGACTTGAGTTGGTCTGTATGTTCTATTCCATGACATAATTATTCGTGGTGATATCCAAGTAAATGCATCATCCCGTGTTGAAGATAAAAACAAATTTGATTATCTACTAATTTTCCATATTTTCTTGCAGTTTTAACAGCCTCTGGGAAACTAATAACTATATCACCCAAATGTGGTGGTACACCCTCAGGCATAGGAAAATCATCTAGATTATTTTTTTCATGTTGTGGAAATGAAAGTACATCAGTTTCACCTGCATGTTTTAATTCTGATTCATTAAGTAACTTGATTTTTCTTTTTCCAACCACAGAAATATCTACTTGAGCATGAGAAATATTATTTTCTTCCAATACTTTCTTTGCCGCAGCTCGAATCTTTTTTCTATCAACAGGGTATCTGGATCCAATGTTTAAATTTATTATCAGCATACTTATACAAGATACTACAGTATTGCCCTTTTTGCACTAAGTAGTGTTCTTTCTAATGTTTGTTTAATTAACTCTTCACTGCCTGGGAACTTATCTGTTAAAAAGTCCATAATATCATTACTGGAATAGTCTGCTTGAGTTAGTCTTAGGAATTCTTGTTTATCACTAATTTCTTCTAAATTATTAAGAATTGTTTTTGTTATTGCTACATCAAAAATTGAAATTAATGTTTTTGTAACGGCGTCAATTTCTCTTGAATCAAAATCTTTTAGAAAATCGTTAATACTAGTAAGCGGAAGCATACCTTTGTAGTAACTTTGTTTAAATAAATCTATATTTATAAACTCTAAATTATCCATAATTATTTTTCAGCAAATACCTTATCAAAGTGAACTGGACCGTATGAAACCTTGTTTTCAGGGTCATCTACAAATAATACTAATACTCTTCCAGCAGCTTTGGGACTCCAGATTTTACCTTCATGAATGAGTTCAGGTGAGCCTGCGAATTGCTTTCTAGTAACTGTTGTTGGGCCAATGTCGCCAATACTACAAACAACAGCAATTCTGTTTACTGGATTAATAACTACAGCTTTTCTAAACTTATACCATTTTTTTAACTCAGAAGATTGTTCAGTCCACTCATGATAATAGTAGAGCGGAAGACTAATATGATATTTTTCAGCTTCAATTGCTGAATTAGACAAATCTCCACCAGTGCCAAACCATCCAAACGCACTACGATTAATGTTGATTCCAGCCTCGTGATAGTTTGTATGATCTTCTAGAGTATCTGTAGGAGATCTTTTAAGATGTGGACTAGCTTTCATTATGCCGGTTGAAAATAAGAGTTTATGATCTTCATAACTTGCTAAGACATCAAAACCTAAAATATCTGAAAGTTGTTGTTCTAAATATAATTCAGAGTCTTCAGCAAGTTGACCTGCTGGAAGTTTTAATAAGTCGACAATTTTTTCCATGATTGAATCATATTCATCTTTGGAAACATTAGAAGCTAAGGGATTATCTTTTGATTTTAGATTTTTAATTTGATCAACTAGTTTTTCTTCAACAGACTCAAAATATTGACTTTTATTTTCGTTTGATATATTTGATAAGGATAGACTATCTACTTTAAGTTTTCTATCATTCATCCATTCCATTAATTCATGGTTATCCGATACAAAGTCCGTCTTATTCTTTTCTAAAAATAATTTTAACTTGGTAAGTTTTTGAGATGGTGGTTGATCAAAGGCAGGTATCACTCTTTCATTCTACAGTAATAGTTATAAATAACTCAAGACTATATAAGTGTCTTTGCCTTAATTAAACGAGAAATTAATAGTTCTTGACCAATCACATGAAGTGTATCAAAAAGAGGTGGGGTAGCTTTACTTCCAGTTGATGCAATACGTAGCATCATAAAGTATTGTCCAGGCTTCCACTGGTTGTCTGTTGCAAGTTTTCTAACACTTTGTTCAATTGATTCAACTGACCAATCTTTTGAATCAAGCTCGCTTAATGCTTCAATTGTCATATCTAATTCATGATTAACTTGCTCAGAATCTGATTTCTTTAGCAAACTATTTGTTTCTGGCATGATGTCTCTATATAAAAAGCCAGTTAATTCATCAATGTCTGCTAATGTTTCCAGTCTCTCTTGAATTAATGGCAGTATTAAGTCAATCTTTTCTAAAGGAAAATCTGCTGGAAGATATTGATTAATCTTTTCTTTTAATTGATTAACACTAAGCTTTCTAATGTACATTCCATTAATCCAATTGAGTTTTTTAAGATCAAAAACAACTGATTTAGGACTCACATCTTTTGGATCAAATAACTGAATATATTCATCCATAGTCATTATTTCAACTTCATCTTCACGAGCCCAACCTAATATCATGAAAAAGTTGAGTAGGGCTTCTGGTAAGTAGCCACGATCTAGGAATGATTGAGCACTAACTGTGCCTTTGCGCTTACTCATTTTTCCTTTACCATCAGGATTTAAATAAATTGGAATGTGTGCAAAGACTGGTAATCCCCAATTAAAGGCTTGGTATAAGAGAATGTGTTTAGGTGTTGAGCTAATCCATTCTTCACCACGCATTATATGTGAAATTTCCATGAGATGATCATCAACTACAACTGCCATGTGGTAAGTTGGATAGCCGTCAGATTTTATTAATATTTGATCATCAATAGTACTAGAGTTAAAAGTAATTTCTCCTCTAATTAAGTCATTAAAAGTAACTTCTTGATCTTTAGGTACATCTAAACGAATAACATGTGGTTCCATATTATTGATTTTAGTTTCAACTTCTTGTTTAGATAATGATTTACAAAAACCATCATACTTTGGAGGAATCTTATTTGCACGTTGATTGTCTCTGAGTTCTTCTAAGCGCTCACTGGTACAAAAACAATAATAAGCTTTTCCATCATCAA
>Ga0100402_1003621_pt1 | contig 16716 bp, 10 predicted proteins | sample CryGeyme20150102_FD_80419 | JGI IMG/M metagenome (GOLD analysis project Ga0100402, IMG submission 80419) | Groundwater microbial communities from Crystal Geyser aquifers in Utah, USA - Crystal Geyser metaG 2015-0102 | ecosystem: Environmental > Aquatic > Deep subsurface > Groundwater | place...
CTCCCTCTCTCTCTCTCTCTCTCTCTCTCTCTCTCTCTCTCTCTCTCTCTCTCTCTCTCTCTCTCTCTCTCTCTCTCTCTCTCTCTTTGTTTTTCGTCGAATTTTGTTTTTGCACAGCCCACGAATATATCAAAGTCGATGGTAAGGTCGGTACTATTGGAATTACAGACTTTGCTCAGTCTGCCCTGGGGGATATCGTCTTTGTTGAACTGCCCGAGGTCGGCGAGGAGTACGGAAAAGGCGAATCGTTTGGATCGGTAGAATCCGTCAAGGCGGCGTCCGATGTGTACGCACCCGTTTCTGGAACCGTCGTAGAAACCAATGAAACGTTGAACGATGAACCAGAACTGGTCAACAAGGATGCCGAAGGCAATGCTTGGTTCATCAAAATTGATATGAGCGATGAAAGTGATTTGGAAGGTTTGATGGATGCAAAAGCCTACAAGGAACACTGCGATAAGGAATCCGCTTAATTAAGCGATTACAGTACTCGACAGTAGTAGTCTAATATTACTATCATTTTGAATGGTGAATACTGTGATGCCGGAGGGATGAGATGGCTCGAACTTTTGAAAAGCCAGGAAAGGAGGAATTGAACAGCCAAAAAAATTCTAATCTACAGTCGCTTTGCTTGATGATGGAGTGATGACATTTGATATTTATTTTGACTGGACTGACAACACTTGAAATATTTTATTACTTTCTATGATAGCAGTTTGGCATTTCAAGAGAATTCTTTTCGTCGTTATTATTAGGTTGCAGTGAGAGGCGCAATGTACGAAAGAAAAGTGCGAAGCTACAGTTAGCACGGCCACTACTAGGAAGAACAGAGCATAGAATGGCTTTCATCGTGTGACTACCGAATATAACACCACTCCTTCATCTACGATGAATGGCTAGCTAAATCGAACGCTGCCAAAATAATTTGCTCGTGTCCAATCCAATCCGGATCCCAGAACCAATCCTCCGTCTTGTGCGGAGGCTTTTGTCAGTTTCAGTCGCTTCTCAGTCTGCGTCTCGATGGCCGTGTTCAATAGGCGTTTCATGGTAATGGAATGACGTGCTCGTTTACAAGCTTTAGGTTCCACCTTGAAACTGCGATTGTTACACGTTTTGCATATCCATTCCTTCTCCACCACTTTCTTTTTCTTTGTAGGGTCTCCCTGCTTGCCATTTTCCTTCTTCTGGGCCAGAGCTTCTTTTTTGGCCTCTTCTTGTTCCAATTCTGTAACTCGTTTTCGACTTGCTGCGTAGGCTTCCGCATCCGCTTCATTGGCAAAACGACTCTTGGCATTCAAAACATTTTCGCGGTTCATGTTTTGTACCACTGTATTGGTCTGTAGCAAAGCGGAACCGAAAAAGCTGCTCGAACTGCTCTTGGCTACCGTTTTTTCCTTCTTGGAAAAGATTGCTTTAGTGTTGTTGCTACGGGTAGAGGACGTTTGGGCCAGCTGTTGGGCCAGCTGTTGTTGCTTGAACAAAATATCTTCTGGCGATGGTCGATCGGTTTTCATGGACTGATGAGCCATTGAGGATGTGGCTGTTCGATGTGACGCAGCAAACAATTGTGATGGCTTCGGAACAGCGACGCCTCCATCAAATCCTCCCATGGCCGATGTATTCAGTTTTCGACTCTTTTGTGTTTTCGTTTTGGATGTGACCGTTATTGATTTGGTAGAACCATTTTTGACCACTGTGCTCTTGTTGCGTTTGCCAGATGAAGAAGGCAACCAATCAAGAATTGGATTTGTTCTGGATTTATTTCGCTCAGGAGCCGCTGAATAATGTGTTTGGTTGGTGGAATTTGTCAATATGCAGGATGCGTTCTTTGTAGTCACGTACGGATTCTTGAGAGTAGTTGGCTTGACTCCACTATTTTCGACAGCAGGGCGCGAACGAATATCATTGGAAGCACCGAGATGAAGCAGACGATTATTGCTGTTGTTAATACCGGTGCTATTATCAACTTTGTTGTTTTTGGAAGCATTTAAAAGACTATTGTTCGTAGGACGATTATGGGGAATCGTTTGGCTTCGCAATCCACCAGCGTTGGGCGGTGGTAGCCGTACCATGGATGGACCTGTAGATTGTTGCACACGATTCATTTGTCGAGGAACTCCTGGCAAGCGACTGTTGTTATTTGTGGTGCTGGCAGTATTCTGCGTCTGCGTGAATGGATTAGTGGCCACAGACGACGGCATGTTACGATTGTTGGGCAATATCAAGGGACGACCTTCCTTACGAAGGGATTGCATATTAAGTTCTCGTCGCTGTTGCTGCACAAAGGTCCCATTCTTTGGATGATTGTTGCTGCTGGGTATTTTAGTACCAGCTTGCTGTTGTTGCTGATGCTGAACGTTTGCCAAATTGCGGTGTTGATGGCAGTATTTACCGGTCCGGGTATCAATGGCAGTAGTACACCGCCTGGCATTGCTCACCCAGTGCCCTTCAGCATTTTTACCTTTGATGCTGGCTTGGCAAACTCCATAATCAGTAGCCTGTGCGACCACGTACAATCGCTTTTCATCGTTAATGGAAAAGGAGATGGCAGCATCTTGAAACTTGTTGCTGCTTTGCTGATCCGGTGATTTTTGTGGAAGCAACCGCGGATTCTCGACAGCAATAACACATCCTGGCTTTATTTGCTTACAATACTGACTATAGGCAGGTCCAAACAAGAGCACTGAAACAGTTGGACCACTTTGTAAGTTACTGCCAATTTGAAGAATACAAAAAGCATTGCCTTTGGCGGCAATTTTGGTCCCCGAGTTGGAAAAGACAATTCCTATGGTATAGATGGAAGTATTACCATTGACCGTAGAAGAACCAACCACCAAGGCAGGCTCGACGAGCTGTTGGTTGAGAGCAGCCAAAGACATGGCGGCCAGAGTAGACGGTGAATTATAATTTTTGGTTTGGACAAGTTCCAGCAAATCCAGGCTTCCAATTTTACGGTTCATCATGCGAATACCCAGCCGACTGTCCACTTTGGTTTCAACTGATTCAGCTATAGATTTCCTTTTTCGTTTGACATGCGGTTGGGCCCGATCTGCAGCTGGAGCTGGAGCTGTGGGTGATATCACACGAGAAGTGTCATTATGAATACTGGCAGCTTCATGGTTGGTAGTAGTCGCTGCAGACGGCTGGTTGCTGCTGCTGCTGCTGCTCTGGTCTTCGTCTTCGGGAAGTTCCTCGCTCCCATTCATTAAAGCTAAAAGATCGTCCATATTGCCTTTTTGTTTGTCAGCTGCTGATAAAAAACTACTACTCCGGAGTAGTCGTCTAGAGTCTAGAGATGTGATGTGTTATTAAATTATTATTTTGGGAAAATAATGACATTTCCGAGAGCCGAGAGTAGACTAGCTATGGTTCGTCTTCGCGCCATTTTCGCTGCTCAAAACGAAGTGCCCGGGTGATTGAACAAATAAATAAAAAAGGGCGGTCTAGCTAGCTCTCCAGTACTACAGTATGGTAGTCTACTTAGTGGTAGCTACTAGTAGTAGCAACAACTGCATAACTGTGCAAACAACATACCTGGTAATAAATGTAAGAACTGTAGCTGACGGTAATTTGGATCTATTATTTTTCATTCATCAGGTACTGTAAAATGAACGATCTGCATGGCAAACAGAATCCACAAAGCTATAAACCTCGCTAGAATGACTAAATTCCCATTGGCTCTCGACCTTTTCGCTCCGATTTGCGCTTCTTGTTGCTGAATTTACCCTTCTTGTGTCGTTCCTTCCATTGATTACGTCCGGCTGAACTCTTTCCGGTTCCATCACGAGTGCTCATGAACAATTTGGGTTCATCTCCCTGCGTCTTTTGTTTCTTGACGGCGTTACCGTTGTTGTCGTCGTCATCATCATCATCATCATCAAAGAAGCCAGCCATACCGTCATCTTGATCCGGTTCGTCTTTGTTGGCAGCATCGACGCCAGTAGCACCGTCAAAAGACCGCAAAGGATCATTATCCTCACGACGACCATGCATCCTCGTCTTTTTCTTTTTCCGTTTCTTGTTTAGTTTGGCAACTTGCATACCTCTTGGAAGCAAATACTTTGGAACGTGTCTATCAATCATCGACAGCAAAAGTGATTGGTTAATTGGAATTCATGATGTTAGCATGCACAATAAGTACACACATCTTATGAAGAAACTTACTTGAGATGATCTTGGACTTTGGAAACATGTGTCGCCACTCGATCGTGACGCAGGAGTTGTAAATCGGTAGGATTCTCTTCAAAATGACTTTGAAGTCGTTCCGAATTCAAAATTTCGGCTTTCAACTCGGCCGCCCGGGTTTCCTTGACCGCGATGCGAGTGACCGCCCGGGATACATCTTCGACACGATAACGAAAGCCTTCAATTTCTTTCAAGTCAAAATCCAAAGGAGCAGGTTGCGCTTGAGTCCTGGCAACAGGAGTAAAATCCTGCTCCATGTCCGCATCCCCATTGCCATCGACAGCAGCGGCTTGCAATTTGTCCGTGGCAGTTCCAGCCAAAGGTACCGCAGGTTGATCTTCTTGGACTTTTTGCAGGAGATTAAGTTCCTCTTGAGAATCAACGTCTACTAAGCTCAATGCTACTCCTGTACCTCCACCTCGGGCTGTTCGGCCCACACGATGGGCATAGGATTTGGCTGTGAGAGGGAAATCAACATTGACCACAAATGATACATTTCGAAAGTCCAGTCCACGAGAAACACCATATTCAACATCCTTCCTTTTACTTCTTTTCTTCTGCTTGTGATCGTTATCGACGGCGTCGTCGTCGTCATCATCGTCATTGGCCACAACATTCGAATCTACGGTATTCGTGGCACTTTCATCTGTCGCAATCAAAAAATCAAAATTGCCAACATTGTATTGTTCAATGATATTCAGTCGACTGTGGATTGGTAGTTCGCCATTGAGCACGGACGATCGAATATGAAATTGCTCGAGCAGTAACTTCAGTCGATAGGCGGCATCTGTTGAATTGACAAAGAACAATCCTTTTCCTTTCAACAATCCAAGTTTCAAAAAGACATATATCACCAATCCTTTATCCTTTTTGGGAAGACAAAGATGAAATTGTTTCAATCGTTCATTAATACCTGCTTCGTCCTCATCTTCTTCCAACTTTAGCACTACAGGGGAGTGCAACACTACCTTCTTGATGGAATTCACCTCGGGAGATAGAGTTGCGGACATGAGAAATCCCTGGTAAATTTTTGGCAACGCCTTGATAATTTCGTGCATAGCATTTTCGTGACCAAAGGACAGCACGAGATCTGCTTCGTCTACCACCAGGGTTTCCATAGACGCTTTCAAATCCACCGCTCCGCTCTGAACATGAGTATATAATCCTGTAGGCGTTGCGACCAATACATCGGGATGATCCCGGAGCATGGCTTCTTGTCGTGTCAGTTCCTCCCGTGCCTTTTTGCCTCGTCCGTGACTGGCCGATAACAGAGCTATTGTAATCATGTCGTCGCAATAGTAGGTCAAACTTTCCAGTGTCCGATAGACTTGCGTACAAAGTTCACGTGTCGGTACCAATATGACGGCTCGAATGCTGCTGCTGCTGGATGATGACTGCTCGGTTTCCATTTTCTTGGTTAAAATCTTTTGCAAGACTGGCAAACAGTACGCCAGTGTTTTTCCGCTGGAATTTTGTGGGGTGGCTGGTGTTAGGTTTATGTGGAATAAATATGAAAAAGACGTTACTAATCGTCAAAAAAAAATGCATCTTACCTTCCAGTTTTCGCTCGAACCATGAGATCTCGTCCCGAAGAAATGGCCAAAGGCAAGCATTTCGATTGGACTAAGGTCGGACGAATGTGTCCCATTCTCGACACTGCCTTTCTCAAACGAACATCAAGACCCGTGGCTTCTGCCAGAGCAGAAAAGGTCAACTCTGGATCTAATAACGATGTCATATTTTGTTGCTGTGATTTGTTAGGCAGAAGTGAATGAGCTGAAGACGAGAGTAGACTCGTTGGTACTGTACTTGGTATGATGTTCTCAAACCTTCATCTTCTTGGAATTGAAAATTGAACAACTTATCTGCAAGAAATTGTTGAGAAATTTTCTTTGGTTTCAAGGCTTGTGCGCACGAAATACGCGCGTTGAAAATCTTATCTCTAATTGAACGTTGCGTTTATTGACGCTCCTGCACGATTGGCATTGATGCTTAATTTTTTATCTAAATACTGTAATATAATTCTATCCACAACTCGAGGCATTAATGTGAATTCATCAGTGGTCTGTGAAGCTTGTTTGAACTTATTTCACTAGATTAAAAGGAGGTTATATAATTATTAGGTAAGCATAAATGCCAATCAAACCTTAGCAAGAATTGAAGTAGAGCATTCAACAAACATTATGATATTATTATGTATTCGCCTGGCTACTAGCGCTTGGGAGACAAAAGCCGGACAACCCCATCTGTCAACTCCGATCGGGCAGCAGGTCCACCTATGTAACAAATAATAATAATCGTCTCGTAGAGAGTCTACCAAACGTGAGCTCGGGGGTCTCGGGCAGCAGGGTTCAGCCGTTGTATTACAGGCTTTGGGCAACCCGCCTGACTCTCCTCTCCTCTTTGCAAGCCCGTACTTTTTAACCCAGCCGCTGCTGCACCACAGCCGGTGTCTCTCGGTTTTTGCAGTTAACATTACAACGATTAATTGGTCCCTTTGCATCCAAGCTGGAAGGCCAGTAGCAAAGAAATTGGACGGAAGGGACCGAGAGTGGAGGGAGATTCACTATGGACAACCGCCAGCAATACCAGGACTCGGCGGAGGAGGAGGTTAAGAACAGGAGAGGTGCTAATGCCAGCAGCAGTAGTAGTAGTAGATTTGATCCACAAATGAGGCCGCCGAGCGCTACGGAGAATTTACGTAGATTTAGTACTGAGCGGCCGAGTCCAGACCGTCAAGGACGCAACCTTGCAACTACCCCAGATGATATCCACATACATGACATGAACATGTTTCACTATTCTGCTGGGGCTACTGGGGTTACTGGGGCGACCAATGCTACTTCTAATACTAGATCTTACTCGTGGGAGAGCGATTACGAAGATCGCGGGGGCAGCGCAGCAGCATTTACTGCTAACACTACTACTGCAACTGCTACAAATGTAAATATAGTTTCCAGGAGTTCTTCTCGCACTGGGACTATGCCTGCCAGAGATCAACGAAAGTTCGACATGACGACCCCAACTCTCATTGACGAGGATGAAGAGGAGGAGATGCTAGCTCTCCAGCGGTCTCGTCAGCGCCACGAGACACAAAGCGGGGGCAGCAGCAGCAGCAGCTGGAGGGATGATAGCATCATCCACCGTCGTACACCGGGAGCCAGTATGTACAAGTCTAGCTACCAACAGGACGAACAGCATCAGCAGCAGTTCCAGACTACTCAGATACGCAATACTTCAGCGGCCTCGGTGGGTCAACTCAGCACTACTGATACTTCTAGAAGTAGTAGCACTATCAGGGGCGTGTCGTCGCAGCAGGAGCAGCTAGGCTTTGGGTTAACCTTAAGCTCGCCCGTTGCGACTTCGACTGGGAATGAATCATTGCACGGGAATGACAACCGAAGCAGTGCTTGGGAACTACATCAGGAAATGACCTCTCCGAATCATCTTACACCTCCTAGGGCAACCTCCAATCAACATACATCATCATCAACAACACCAACTTTAGATCACTCACAACAGCTCAATAGACCTCCTCCAAGAGCCCCGGGGACAGGGCAGCAACACCAGCAACAGCAACCACAACATAGAGGGGACTTTACCTTTACGCCTTGGACTCCAGGCGCACAATTTCAATCTTCTAATACAAACAGAGCTTCTTCTACCGGAGCCTGTTCGCCCAATACCCTAAGACTGACCGAGGATCTGGGAAATCTATTGTTCGAAGCAGACGAAGATAGTACAGACCAAATGGCGAATCCATATGTCTTTCGAGGAGTCGGGCAGCAGGTGTCATCAGGCGCAACAGGATCGAATCTGGCCGAGAGCTGGACATCATCTTATGTTTTCAAGAGCGAACATCAAGTCGGGGACATTCCTTCAAGAGTACCTAAAAGTTCTTTGAGCCGGGGAAGACGGGGGAACAAGAGCGATAGTAGCCGAGGACGACGAGTCTCTGGTACTTCTTCAAGAGCTACCGACGAGCAGAGGCATCAGCAAATGACCTCTTTCCTTCAACACGCGCAGCAGCCCACGCCAGTACGAAGCACCACTTTGGACCAAAGCAATCCGTTTCTTCCAGGCGGCTTTGTTCCAGCAAACGACCAATCTGTGATTGCATCGTATGCATCTAGTGGTGATGCGGAGGTGCACCAACAGCTGCAGCCACAACCGCAGCAACCAAGAACATTTCAGTTTGGCGGAGCCTTTGCACCTCCAGCAAAGGACAGCGCGGTTGGTTTTCGCCCGCCTGTACCAGCGCCATCTGATGGACAATTGCCTTCCAATCAAGGAAACAGCAGCTTGTTCATGGGCAGCCAACCTCCTCAAGGAAATTATCAAGCAAGTTCTACAGGTTTTGGGGAGTTGGGACCTGCTACATCAGGTCCTTTTCAGAGTCAGTCCTTCCAGCCTCTACCTCCTATGACTGGCCCTTCCCGAGACTCGCCATACCAACATCCATTTTCTTCCACTTCAGGGTATGGCAGTGCTGCTGTTTCGCGAAGCCCCTCCTACGGTTTGCCTCACTCGAGTCTGTATCCTCCTCAACAGATCTCGGGAATGCAGACGAATTCCCATGAGTTTTATCCAATGGTCGCACCTCCATCACAACAGCACCAACATAAAGCTCCTCCTTCAAGTCATCAGTACACCTCGCAGCTTCTTCCTCCTCCTCGACAGTCGCAACAGCAGCGCTGGTCCTCGAGTACTCCGACCCAATATGGTCCCAGTGCGGGACAACAAGTAGTATGGCAAGGTTCGACCGGAACATGGTTAGGTGGAGCGCCTACCTACCCCCCGCCCGGTATGGATCATCGCACGGGAATGTCGCCTGCGCCCTCGACCACTCAGTCTTGGCCGGATCAAAGCGTTGATTACTCGTCGGTCCCGAGTCCGAATATGTTCCATGCGGCGCCCCCGCCTCATTTGGAGCCGCCAGCGCAGGTTATTCCTGTTGCTCCTTCGCAAGCCTTCGCCGCTCCAGTTGGTTCACCTGTTCCATCTCGCCCAGAGTCGCAACCACAACCAGCGCAGCAACAAGGACGACAAAAGGCGAATCGCAAGGTTAACAAAGGGAAAACTGTCAGAAAGGAGAAAGTCGCGCAAAAGCCTGACCTCGGTCCGAGTTCACGAAAGTCGACACCCGTTAATCCAAGTGGTAGAGCGAGTACTACAGGCAAAAAGAAGAAAAGCAAGACGAAGGGAAGGTCGCAGACTCCGGATGCCGCTAGCGTGAGATCGACACCGTCAAATGTTCCTGGCGGCGAAGAGGGCGTAGCTGTAGATGACCCAGCGAGCGCAAAGAAATCAGAACTTGTCGAGAGTCCAGCTACTCGTTCTGCCTTCAAGGACTTCTATCGACGTTTTCGATCTGAAGAACGGACTTCCTTTCAAGGTGCAGAGGATTTTGCTGTCCAGTCTTTGGGTGACGGGTCTCTTCCGGGGAAGGTGCACTGGAGAGTTTATCTCGAGCTAGCAGATCTGGCCAAAAGGTCCAATCGATTTGCCGATGCACGACGACTTTACCAACAAGTGTGCCAGTTGCAACCGTACGCTAGCCAAGGGTGGCTAGAATACAGCAAGCTTGAAGAGGAATGTGGTCACTTGAATCGAGGAGCTCGGATCCTGCGTGCAGGATTAGAATATTGTGAGTACAGCGAAAACCTCCTTACTCGCGCAATCAAACACGAAGAAAAGATGGGAAATACGAACCGCGCGCGCGAGTTGCTAGCCCGTCTGAAGCATGTCGGCATCGAGAAGGTTTGGCGAACTGTTTTGGAAGGTGCACTACTAGAAGCAAGGGCTGGCAACGTGCTCATGGCTCGCCGTGTACTCAAGTATTTGATGCACCATGTCCCTTGGTATGGGCCTCTCTATCTCGAAGCTTACCGCCTCGAACGTGACTTGGGGCAAACAAATGAAGCTCTAGAGGTTGTAGAGCGAGGTCTTTCCGCTATTCCTCGTTATGGCCCGCTATGGTTTGGCGCTTTCCGTCTTTGCGAAGAGATTGACATTGCGAAGAAACAGTTTCATCTTCCTAGAACCATGGCAATGATTGATCGAGCAACCTCTAATATCAGCAAAGAGTTGATCTGGAAGGTTCATCTGGACGCAGCTCAGATGCTTGAGCGGGCATCGCTTGATATCATGACTATTCTGCAACAAGAAGGGGAAGACAGATTAAAACAGTACCAGTCTTCGCTGGCTCATTGCCGGAATCGTTTCGCAATGACGATTTTAAAGTGCCCTCCGAATTTGCGATGGAAGGTTTGGCTTGCAGCTGGTCGAATGGAAATTGCCGTGGGAAATACAGATAGGGCGCGTCGCCTTTTTGTCAGGGCCCATCAAGTCGTTCCCGAAAAGGGACGGGCGACTACTCTTCTTGAATGCGCTAGACTTGAAGAGTATACTGGTGATTCCGAACTTGCCGATGCTATTCTCTGTAAGAGCAGGACCGACTACGTCAATGACTGGAAAGTATGGCTTGAGAGTGTTCTGCTCGAAATTCGTGGAGGAAAGCACGGACGAGCCATTGAGCTTGCCAAACGGGCGCTAGATATCCATCCTGGCACTGGTCGCCTTTGGGCGGCCTTAGTTCAGCTTCGCTTTTTCGAAGGAGGCGAAGATGCCCAATTTGTCTCGCTGAGGAAAGCTCTGAATGCTGTGCCTAAGAGCGGGGAGGTTTGGTGCGAGGGCGGGCGTATTCATCTGAATCCCTTTTCTCATACCTTCAACCTCAAGAGAAGCAGGCGCCACCTCTTCTTTGCTACGAAATTTACTCCACAATACGGTGATAGCTTTCTTGAATCTCTGCGGCTTGAGCTCGTCGAGCAGTGGGTTTCACCTATAGCCAAACTCGTGTGGAACGAATCGAAAAGAAAATTTCTCGACAAGGAAAACTTTGACCTATCAGACGCTCTCAAGCAATACATTTTTGACCTTGTTGTAGAGCTAGCTAGAATTTGCTGCGAAGAAGGCAAAGACACAAAACCAGTTGCCGAGGAACAACTTAGAATGCTTGACGCCTGCACGATGAAAGAAATTCAAATTATGCTCGATCCCAAGTATTGCGAATCAAAGGTGGATTTGGTGGATCTTGAGTTGCGATGTGCCAATGCAGACCCAAATTACGGTCTGTTGTGGTTTCACTGTCGACATGGCCCTACTGACACTGCACGACGAACCTTGAATCGCGCATCCAAAAAGATTGTCAATGATTTGAGGAGGTTTGTCCACTTTTACATAGCAGCTATCGTTCGTCACACGGCTCTTATGGAAATAATTGCTTCCGATGAGGGGAAAGAAGGGGGCAAGGCACTTCCAACGCTAGACGACGATGCGGGCTGGGAAAATTTGGTTGACGAGAGACTTCTCGCTGCTCCATCTCTATATGATATCCTATGCAACGACGAAGACGACAAGAATAATCGGGAAGAAGGCGTGGTGTTTCTGGAAAACGTCATAGCCGGATCTACTTTTGCGACAGGTCTGGCTGAGCTCAACAGGCATCAGCCAGTTGGAAACCTGTCTCTCAACGAAAGGAGGAAAGCACTCTTCGGGACAGATGCTTTGTTTTCGTAAAAAGGAATAAAATTATAAATTCTTCTGACATCGATTATTCACATTCTACTTTTCTACTTCACTATGTTTTTTCATGTGATTTATATATAGGAGTTAGAAGTTAGTTTTGAATTCCATCATCTATTGATTGTGGTACATACAATGCCTTTGTACCTTTCGATCTTGGGACGGCCTTCAAACATGCTCGTTGAAAGCCTCTAGTTGCCAAGGATAGCTTTGACTTCAGTGTCAGAAAGATGCTGGGCTTCGTAGTCGACTCCGAGGCGGTTGAGCTGGCGAACGAAAGCACGCAAATGATTCTTGGAGCCATTTCTCAAGTTTCCGTACGCGTTTTTGAGAGTTTCCTCGTCTGTCTTTTCAATGGCTTTTTGCAAATCATCGATATCAATCTCTTCGATTGCAGCACCGACCATCAACGCGTCTTCAAGGCTTACACTTCCCTTTGCGACGAGTTCATCGTAGAGAGCTTGCAAATCTGAGTTTTGAAAAACTCCAGTGGTGTCCGTGGTGATCGGATCGGTAAGTCCATAGAGCTTGATCATGTCAAGCATGCGCTGCATATGCCAGTTTTCGGCCTCGCTAATATTGTCAAAGGTAGGATTTCCCCACTTTTTGTACAATGTTACGTAGACATCCCGGGCCAACTTTTCTTCTTCTCTCATAAAGAGTAAGTCCTCTGATTCAGCTGCATCGAGATCTTCCATTTTGACGTCCATTCCCGCGGTAAGTCCACTTCCACGATTTGCACCAGCATTGCCGCGGCCGCCGCCTTGGACGGATCCACCACCCTGACTACCGCCTTGGGTAGCTCCGCCTTGGGCAGCTCCGGCACCTTGGCCACCACGGCCGCCACCTCGACCACCATTGCCGCTACCTCTATTGCCGAGCAAACGCGCATTGGTAGAGACGACAAGTAGACAAGTAATGATGTAGAAAAGTTTCATGTTGTTTTTTGAGTAGATGGATGTAGTTTAATTGTTGTAGCTTTAGAATTTGTGAGCCTATGAAATGACCAAATCTAGAACACCGCTGGACTCTTGGTCGTGCCAAAATATTATGCCCTCGAGCTTTTAAATTTGGTACGATAGATAGCACCTGAAATGGGAACTTCGCTTTTTTGCCGGTCTACTCTACCGTAGTAGTAGTAGCTAGCAATCTTAGTAAAATATCAAAAGTATCAATATCATCTACTCGGAGTAACTAGTTTCGGAACAACAAGACCAGACTAGTCTACTATTCGGTCCTTCGCATTCGATGAATCTCATCTAGTTCCGATACAACGACTAGCTAGCTAGACCAGACTACCTGGTACTTACTACTAGGAGTAGACTAGTAGTCTACTATTCGGTCTTCGCATTCAATAGCAACCAAGAGTTTTTCCGTGTTCGACGCACATTAGCTCGTTCGAAGATTGATTGCGACGCTGCGTCTACGATTAATTTACAGTATTTCGTCTGGGATTGAAAAAAAAATCCAACCATGAAAAAATATGAAATCCAATAAGAAACAAACAAGGCAGACGAAGAGAAGTCAAAAGTCAAACACTCCTCGAGCTAAGTTACCAGTCCTCTGAACGACCAATGAGCAATAGTTCCGATGATGACGAGAATATTTTGGCGGAAGCAGTAGCTGCCAAGACTGATGTAAAAGTTCTTGGCAGGAAAGCCCGAGAGAAACGCGAGGAAGAAATCAACAAGAGGCGTGAGATTGTTCGCCTGGATGCCCAGCCGTCGGCAGCGAAAACGAATAGCCGTAAAGGGATGACGTTACTCACTGTACCCCTACGCACTAATAAGATCAAAAGGCCAAAAAAGAGACAAACTCTAGCCAAGCATCGGGCAGTTAGTAGCAGCAAGACTCCAGGGAAAAGCCCCTCTGTTGATTCCGACTGCGCCAAGGAGAAATGCGACAACGAAATTGATCGTCGAATTCCCGACATTTCTCATCTTTGTAACAACCCAAACGGAGCACATGTTTCTAACACGGTACGACTTCATGGCCTTCCCGTTGCTACCAAACGAGGAGATATTGTACGATTCTTTAATGGCCTGGATCTAGCTCAAATCTACGTCTTGCCGGACACTTATAATGCGCGCATACTGGAATGGGACGCCCAAGATGATAATGCCACGAAATGGCACAACGTTGTTTTAGAGCGACATCCACACAGTGTTCGAATTCTTGTTCAGTTTGAGACAGCTCCGATTGCCTCCTTAGCAGCGCAACGTAGTGGAGAGAGATTTTTTTTGGGAAAATCATCGATTGGTATCAATAGTGAATCTACTACTACAAGCACGAAGCGCCGAGGAGCTATCATTGCCATTTCACAAATTCCAAAGAATTTTGCTTCTTATATGTTTGAAAATATGGTACGTTTGGAGTGCAAATGAATTTCAGACTGTGCTGCTACGGAGGATCGATCTCTAAACTTTGTTTTTCATGTGCAGGCAATCGAGTGGAGAGCCAATACTCCGTTGCAGGATGTAACTTCCAAGGTCGAAACAAATGTACACGAATTGGTGCCCAAAATTATGTGGACGGCGGCTCGATATGAGTTGGGATTTACCATAGATCCCGCGGAGCAATCACAGTGGCAAAAGAATCTTCATTACCAACCACTTGCCTCATTCCATGAGTATTACACGACCGACGGCAGAAGTTCATTACAAAGTTCAGCAGCCGAACGCTACAGCAGTCTTGCCAAAATCCACAACCAATTGCTTCGGGACTACGACATTTTGACGACGGGCTGTCCCTTTCCTTCGATAGCCATTTGCGATTGTTCTGAAATCTTGAAGGATCCCTCGACGAGATTGACGGGAAATGCAGCACAGAAATTGCTGGCTGCCGGCAAACAAATTGCCGACCATTTGCATGTTATGAGAAGCATGGCGAAGAACCGATGTGTGAATTCCGCCAAGTCTGTCAGTGTGTTGGACTGTCTACTCCAAGAGGCCCGCGACGCATCGACACCCAGTACGTAATTACATTGTAGTACTGTTTTATCGGAATCACTTTTTATTCTTTTTCTTTTTGGATTTTCCCAGCTGGCGTTTCAAAGCTGACTCGGAGGGTGGCTTATTCTCCAGTGCAGCCTTTTCCGCATTGTTTCTCCAAATTCTAACGGCATCCACTTGCTTTTCAGAAAACAAGAGGTGCTTGCAGGTCTCGTCATCGGGGACATTTGTCGCCAAATACTCGGCAACGACACGAGCTACGTCTCCTCCACATCGTTTGAAATATCCTGGTTTTCCTCCTGCCAAGGGACCGCATTGGACAGAGAGTTGCAGCAGCATATAGACAGCCAAGGCTGTTTCTTTCAGAATTATTGGATCCAATTTATCCTCCATACTCTCTTCATGCTCTTCCGTCAAGTTGGCAAATGCTGCATCAGGACTGTCTCCCGGAGAAAACGAAGTCTTGGTAGTAATTACGTAATGATAATGATTGAGGATGGCCCTCCACTCGTTTATCACGTTTGCAACGGCATCGAGAACATTCTTCTGGTAGGTATTGAGATTGGCAATACCCGCTGTACCGAGTTGAATGGATTCCTGCACATTTCGTACGCGTCTTGTGAGGTGTTGGATTTCATCTCTCCATGGAGACGGAGGAGCCTGTTGTAGCTGATGCGCTTGAACTGGCTCTATAGAGTTATTCTGGATTGTTGATACATTTTCATCATCATCTTCGTCTCCTTCTTCGTGGTTTTCTTCTTCCTTAGTATTATCAGATAGACGAGGCAATGCATCATCGTCAGCATATTTGTTGCTGCCTTTGGTCGACGGTTGCCCATTATTCTTTCTTCTTCTCGCATTGTGCTTGGGTAACCGCCCATCAGTCGGCCCACCACGACCTCGAAACATACGAGGTTGCTGGTTCATTTTACTGCGTTACAATTGCCAGATTTCTATCAAGAAACTAAATAAAATAATAAAATAAATAATAATGATGCTGTGTTGTGTTGTGCTGAATACTGAAGGAAGAAGTGCACAGTGTTTGCGTACGTGAGACCGAGATTGCTTGCCAGCCACTATCAAAACATACTTTTTGAAGTTACTGTGCGTCCCTATCTAAGAAATAGATTCTTTAATAAGTACCAGGTACCACGGTACTCCGTACTGTAGTAGCTGTATTCCAGACTACTCCAATAGCATGCTACGGAGCTTGCTTGCTACTACTAGAGTAGCAAAAGAGAGAAATGGCTGTGATGTTCAGATGTCGGAGAAAGAAAGGCTTGTAACATCTCATACCAAACAGAGGTAGGTGGCACGTTCGGTTGCTGGCAACCAAGCGCAGTACATGTCTTTCCGCGCGACAACATTCATGAACTACGCTCCTTGGACACATGAAAAACAATAATCGGTGCACCCCTCCGTAATCGGCTCTATACTTGTTTGCAATCAACGTAATGCTGAAAAATGCATATCCATTCATCTCATGCAGCTGGTCGGTAGCTAGAAAAAAGGTAGCCAATCAAATCAAGTACAGCCTTCTTCAGAGTCCTCTTCAGGCGATCCTCCCGTTGTGTCTCCCTCTGCTCCTGGTGACGGCACTGGCACTGTCGGAGCAAGTGTCAGGGTCGGAGCTGGATTCGGAGCTGTTGATGGAGCAGTAGGATTGACTCCTCCGGTACAAGAAATTCGAGCATCTGTGAGTTTATCGTCGCCTCTGATAGCAAAGACGTAAATTGGTGTACGGAATAGTCTACTTGATTAGTACTCGAGTAGAAGACTATTCGTCGTACAAGTAAAAAAAAAAAAAGAATGTCTAATTAACGGGGATCACAACACTGCCCCCCCACCAGCGGGATGCCATGGTTACTTAAGGGCAACCAAGGGCACCCGCAGTGGAGCGTCAATGTTGATCACAACCGGACCACCTCCCTGATTTCCAAGGAGAGGATCAGCTAGTATATCTATTGGGTGTCACGCACCCAGTTCTCCATCC
>Ga0100402_1003630_pt1 | contig 16700 bp, 23 predicted proteins | sample CryGeyme20150102_FD_80419 | JGI IMG/M metagenome (GOLD analysis project Ga0100402, IMG submission 80419) | Groundwater microbial communities from Crystal Geyser aquifers in Utah, USA - Crystal Geyser metaG 2015-0102 | ecosystem: Environmental > Aquatic > Deep subsurface > Groundwater | place...
AGATGATGATTTTTCAATTACAAATAGCAATTCACCGGAAAATTTAAAAAAGAATTCAATTAGGATTGTGCCTGTAAAATTAAGAGATAAATTAAAAGAAAGCCTAAGATTAAATGAAAAGTTTTTAAAACCTGTGAAGATTTTAAATCAAATTAAAATTAGTAAAGAATAAATGAATATTAAATATAAAATAATTATAAAATAAAGATTATAATAAAAATAAATAAAATATATTAGTCATTAAATTTATAAAATTAATAAATTAAAATTTATAATATTAACAAATATGCACTATAATTTGACCGAAAAATTAACTATTTTTTTACTAGCATGCTATGATTTATAACTTATTATAAAAAACCAAAATAAATGAAAGAATAATATAAATAAACTAGAACAATAAAGCAAAAAACATAGATGGAAATAAATAAATCAAAGAATAAAGAAAAGACCAGAGTTAACTTAATCGTTATCGGACATGTTGATTCTGGAAAGTCAACCTCAACAGGACATTTGATTTACAAATGTGGAGGTATTAACGAAAGAGAATTACAAAAATTAGAAACTGAAGCTAAGCTCATCAATAAAGAATCATTCAAATTTGCATGGATTCTCTCAAAATTAAAGGCTGAACGTGAAAGAGGAATGACAATTAACCTTGCCTTATTCCAATTTGAATCTAATAAATTCTCATTCACTATCATTGATGCACCAGGACATAGAGACTTTATTAAAAATATGATTACCGGAGCTTCCCAAGCTGACATTGCACTAATTGTTGTTTCTGCAGATATTGGAGAATTCGAAGCTGGTTTCAGTGAAGAAGGACAAACCAGAGAACATGCTTTACTTGCTTATACTATGGGAATTAAACAAATAATTGTTGGTGTTAACAAAATGGACAAAATCAACTTTAAACAAGATAGATATGATGACATAACTAAAGAAGTATTATCCTACTTAAAAAGAACTGGATTCCAAGAGAAGAACATCCAATTCATTCCCTATTCTGGCTGGACAGGAGATAACTTAGTTGAAAAATCTGAAAACTTAGGATGGTTCAAAGGAAAGACTTTATTAGAAGCTCTTGACAATATTACTCCTCCTACTAGACCAACTGACAAGCCATTAAGAGTTCCTTTACAAGATGTATACAAAATTACTAGCGTAGGTACTGTTCCAGTTGGAAGAGTTGAAACTGGAATAATGAAAAGAGGAGCACAATTAATATTTGCTCCAACAAACGTTACTTCTGAATGCAAGTCTATTGAATATCACCACACCAAATTTGAAGAAGCTTTCCCTGGAGACAATGTAGGATTTAATGTTAGAAACATTGGTGTAAAAGAATTAAAAAGAGGATTTGTCTGCGGAGAAGTTGGAAACGATGCACCAAAAGCTGCTAAATCTTTCATTGCACAAGTCATCATTATGAATGTTAGAAACAAAATCAGTGCTGGCTATACCCCAGTTGTAGATTGCCACACTAGCCACGTTGCTTGCAAATTTGAAAAATTAATCTCTATTGTCGATAGAAGAACTGGAAAAGAAATTCAAGCCGACCCAGAAGAAATTAAAAACAACGAATCTGCAATTGTTCAATTAATTCCAACTAAGGATATGATTGTTGAAAGCTATGCTGAATACCCACCATTAGGAAGATTTGTTATCAGAGATATGAACACTACTATTGGTGTTGGAATTATTAAATCTGTTGAAAAGGTAGAGACCAACAAAAAAGTTAACAACAAAAAGGGTAAATGAATCGAGTGGATTATGAATAAGATATTAAAAGAAATTGAAATTAAGATTTTAGAAGAAAGAAAAAAATCTATTGTATATAACTATTTCTTAACTAATTTTAACTTAAATTTAACTTATGTACATATAAAACTAATTCTTTTAATTAAACTTAATATAAAATTACTATAATTACTATTAAATATAATATTAACATTAACATAAATATTAAAACAAATAAAATAATCACTCATATATAATAATTGTTTAATTTTTTATTTACATTTACATATTTTTTAAGGTTTATCGTTAAAGTCTTGATCATCTGGGTAGTCTGGATAATCCATTTCATTTGAATAATAGTCTGGGTTATAGAAATCTTCATCTAAATCAAACTTTCTAAATTAAATAATAAAATTATTATTATTTTAAACACACTTACTCGTCTTCTGTATCTTTTATAATATCTGTATATTTCTGATTTATCGTTACTATTTCTTTAGTTAACTCATCATTTTCTATTTGTTATTATTTCATAATTTACTTTCTTTTACTTCAGCTAAGCTTGGTATCACTATATCTTTAATAATATTTTTCTTAGGACTTGATGGAATTGTTTGTGTTTGCGGTTGAGTAGCACTTGAAGTTCCATATGATCCTCCCGTATAAGCTCCATATAATCCTCCCGAATAAGCTCCATATGATCCTGAACTATATCCACCTCCGTATGATCCCCCGCCATATCCACTGTACCCACCATAATACGGATTAGTACTTACTGTGTTATTTACTTGATCAAATAGCTCAAAGTCAGATCCTCCTAATAATAATTCTGTTGCATGTTCAAGATTATTATTGCTTATTACTAATGCTTTTTTACATCTTTCCTCTTCAAAACCCATACATACAAGATTTTCAAGTTTGACTGGATCAGCTTCTATTTTTAATACTTTTTCTACTGGTTTATAATATGAACCTGTATATTTAGAAGTTGTTTTCTTGTCTTTTTCCCTCTCTCTTTCTTTATCGAATTTTTCAGCTGCTTTACTAAACCTTATTGAAGCCTTTGAACTAACTTCAACATCTTTACTATTTACAGTAGCTCTATTTGAACTGTCTTTCTTTATAGCATTTGATATATTCTGTTCTTCTTTCATAGTCTCAAATTTGTACATTAACTCATCAAGTTTAGACCTAACAGCGCTTTGATCTGAACTGTTTGCAACTATTTCTTTAAAGTAATCGTAGTCGTGTTCATTTAGTGGTGCTTTATACTTTGAACCTGATCCATAATAACTTTTGTATTGATGTTGCCTATTTGGTTTAATAGTATCTTTGGCATTTGTACAATATTTTATTAATTCTTCTTGTCTTTCGGGTTGCTTTTTCACTGAATTCTTTTTTAAATTATTTAATGTTATTAGTAATATTTCTTGATCTTCTTTATTTGAAATAAAATCTTGTTCGTCATAACATGCCATTTCTGGTGAGTTAAATAAACAAACTTTATCTGTAGACTTAATTTTTAACTTTTTGGATAACTCGCATATTAATTCTTTTACTCTAATTGATGAATTTAAGGTAAGAGATAGTTTTTTATTTTCGTAAACAATAGTTAATTTCATTGTGTATAATTTATTATTAATTATTAATTAATTGGTAGAAGTTAATAATTTCCTACTACATTTAAAATGTAATAGTAAAACTTATAAATTTTATTAAAATGATTTATATATAAATTTATTACATTACATAAATAATATTATTAATATAAGCTTACTAAAGAATCAAAATCAAAGTTTATAATTAGATAATGACTTAAATAATTATTTATTACTTTTTAAGAATCTTTAAGTGTCCAAGTCCTAAGTATGAAGTGTGCTGGAACTTAATATACTTAGCTGTGGTTTTTTTAAGAGAAACAGTTTGAATTTTATTTCCAAAATCAGAAGGAATAGTTCCAACATCAGTCCAGTTAGTTTTATCTTTTGAAGTCCATATTTTAGCATTAGCACCATTGGTTACTCCCCATACTCCAGTATTTCCGTTATAACCACCTACATCAATTTTATCGAATTCATGATCAAAGTTAAGCTCAAGAATTATAGTATAAGGGCTTTCAACACAAATTCCAGTATTCAAATCAGTAGTTTTAAGATCTTTAAAGTTATGAGTTCCAGCAGTTGAATATTTGTTTGAAGTTCCAGCCATGCTTACTATCTCAGCTTCTTTTTGTACTTCTAAAATTTGGTCAAGGATATCAGTTAATCCATAAAAATCAGCATCTAAAGCAACTGTTTCTAACTGAAGTTTAGTGAATCCGGCTAAGCTAAATTTGCCTGTTCTTAAGAAATCAATAAAAAAGTCAAAGTTATTAAAGTTTCTATCAATGAAGATTTCCTCTCGGATGTTTGAGTTACTCATTACTCTCTTTGCAATTACGTAGTAAAATAAGGTATCTTTAATTGAGAGAATTGTTGATAATCTTGTTTGGAATATTTTTCCTCCGACATTAATTGTCATTAAGGAATTGTTTTCGGCAACGAGTTCTTCGAGTTTAGTATCTACATCCAGGTACTTTTCGTTCTTTTTGTCTACTTCGTCCATCTTTTTTTCGAACTCAGCTTCGATAAGTTCTAATTTGTCTTTAAGACCCATTAAGTCGTCTTTCATTCCAGTTGTATTAGTATCCATCTTTGTTATATGAAGATAATTTATTTTATTTATATAAAATCAATGCCTAATGTGTTCTTATGAAAAAAATAAATATAAATTTATATAATTTAAAACAATTTAATATAATCTTATTTTAATTTATAATATTATGTAACAATTTAAAATAATTTTTTTGTTTAAAGAATAGTTGAGTCCAACCTATTTCGTTTTTCAAATGATTTTAATAAAATATTTCTTTATATATTATTTTATTCTTTCTTTTTCAATAATTTAAGTAAATAGATAAAATAAACTAACGTATAATATTGCTAATTTATTAAACAATCTTTTTAATCAATTTTATATAATCCATCAACATATAATTCAATTAAATAAATAATATGAATAATATAATTACTTTAGATGAAAATTCTAATATAATATTTCTAGTTATTAGTTATTTATTATATTAGTATTTGTTGTAATAGTCGAAGTATTACTAACTACATTTGTATTAGCATCAGATGCAGTTTTTGCCATTGGTGCAGTAGGAGTATTTTCAGCATCTTTACTCCATACCCAATCTCCATCTTTCAATTCTTCTTTTTCTAAATCATCACACTTTGATTGACAATCATCTCTTTGATCTATATACATATTGCCAAATTCATTTTCGCAACAATTATAACAGAAGTTTCCTGCGTCTTTGCAACTGTTATTTTTTATATAATCGTCAGAAAAATTATTATTGCAATAATAAGAAATTTTTGCTAAATCGTTTCTGTCTTCATAACATTGTTTTGCATTTCCTTTTTTATTTGCTGCCATTATTTCTTCAGCCATTTCTGAACGTATTAAATTTATCTGTTGCTGTAAAAGTCTTGATTTTCTTTTTGATTTTGCTCTAATTTGAGCTATTTTTTGCTTTAAAACTGCTCTTTTGAATTTAATATCAACTTTAGCTTCTTGTTTTATTGATTCAATTTGCTTTTGAACTGTTTTTGTTGATTTTACCTTTTCGTAACTTTTTTCTCGCATCTGTAAAGCTTGTTCTAACACTTGTTTTTTCTTCTTTTCTTGTTGAACTTGAACTGTAAGTTCTCTTACCTCGTCTTGTCCTTTTTGATTTTCTTCGTCTTTTATCATATCTTCAAGATTAATCTCTCTTCTAATTGCTGTTAATGATACTTTTTGTGTTTCTTGAACCTTTTTATCGAGTTCTGTTTCTGCATTTTTATCAATTTCTTGTTCGATTGCTTGTTTTCTAGCTCCTACTATGTCTTTAGCGGCATCAGCAACTCCTGGAAGTAATTGATTATTATTTACTGAAGATGGTAGATGAATAGATACCGATGTTTTACCAAGTCCTGGTTGATTAGAATTAACTTTTGTTTTCAGCATAACTGGTGGAGGAGGTAAATCTAACTGATTCTCTTTCAAATCCCTGAAACATTTCTTTTGGAAATAATCAAAATCATAACTCCATCCTTTAGCCCAAATTGGATTTGCTTTAGAACCACAATTATTATTGAAACCACACATTTCATATTGTCTATTAGCATTAATCAAAAAGAAACAACAATGATCAGTATTAGAATATTTAAAAACAGTATCCTGTAAATTAAAAGTAAATAAAGCACTGTTGAAACTTTCATCTCTATAAACAGCAATAGTCTGAGTATTCATAATAATTCTTCCTGGTACCTTGACATCATTTCTTTTTAAAGGATCATACTCTTTAGATTTATATAAAACATCGTTCTCTTTAATAAAACATTTAACATATTGTTGAGGTCGATTTGAATAAGGTAAAGCTTTATATAAGGGTGGTAAATTTACATGACGATTATCTTTACTTGGTGGGGTGATTGAACTTGTCAATTGTGCTGATGGACAAGCATGCTCATTACACTTTTTAGTCCATATATCATCACCTGGACAGGCTTTTCCTTTATTTTTTGGTGGAACACACATCCATTGTTGAGTCATTGTTCCTCCTCCGCATTTTAAAGAGCATTCAGACCAATCTTGGAGTAGGATGAAATATCCATCGTCTGGACTTGCATCTGGACCAGTATATTTTCTTACAGCTGGTTTGCTTGATTTATTACCCATAATTTCAGAGGCTGATTTGGCTTCATTTGGATCTTTAGGTTTAACTTCGGTAAGAACATCATCAATATCTTTTTGTCTTTTTAATTTAAGTGAAACTAGGTATTCTTGTAATTCTTTCTTTTTTTGATCCTTGTCAACACAAATTACCCATGTTGTATGTTGACCATCAGCTGTTCTTGAATTATAATTTGGTTCCTTTTTTGCACTTGGTACATTTAAATTAACTCTAATACAACTTCCTTCTTTAAAATTTCCTAAACTTTTAATAGCTCCATTAGCATTATCATCAGGATTAACAAATTGTATTAAATCAGTGTTAAGATTTTCAATTAAATGCGCATTAGTGTTATCTTCATCCTTTCTAGAACTAAGTATATCTAAATTACTATTAGCTAATAATTTCGCCCAGAAATAGTTTTTCCCTGGTATATGAATTCTATGACCTTTTTCATCTTTATTTTCATATTTTTTAGCATTAACTAATTGAGTAAAGTAATCAGGATTTTCATAAAAGCTTTTTGGTTGACTAATATCTCCATTATCATAATTATAATGAAAGTATTTAACCCATCCTTGCCAATATACATCTCCATTGAGATCTCTCAAGGGAATATTTTCTTGTTTAGCATAATGAATAGTTTTGTTTTGTGGTACCTTATTGATTAAATCTTTAAGACTTATTTTTCTAAATTTTTTATGTCTATTTTGAAGATTAGTTTCAAGCCCTAAATTTGACCTTAAAGCATATGAAAATGAAGAAAGGTTTATTATCACTATTATTAGTATGAAAAAATAAAACTTCATTTACTTAATAAATTATTAAATTAAAAATTTAATTCATATAAATTAAATTAATATAATATATGAACAAAATATATACATTAAAGTTCTAAACATAAATTTCAATAATAAAATTTATTATATATTATAGCTCATTTTTATTATTATAAGTTAAATTAAAACCATTACTTTACCAAGTAAATTTATCTGTGCTATACTCGACTATATCATCATTTAAGTTTGGTAAGTTATACTGTGGATAAATATGCTCCTTTTCGTTCTTTTGGTCTGATAACCATATTTTAAATATTTCCTTTACGTTGTTATATTGTTTCATACATCTAATATTAGTTAATATAAGTTAATAATAGTTAACATTAGTAAATATAAGTTAATAGTAGTAGATTTATTTTATATTTAACTATACACATAAACGATATCTCTTTGTTTTTCATTTATATGCTTTAGAATATCTTTGTTATATGTTGTATACTTTTGTGCAAAGTTTGTATTTATTATTTGCTTCTTTTCTTTTATTTCTGTTTCAATTTTTTCTATTATTTTTATCTTTTCATCGTATAAAGTAAATATTTCTTTTTTAAGCTAGACAAGAAGTGAATAATAAGTAATATTATTATATAAATATTGATAATTAAAGTTAAATATGATTGAAATAAATAGTTACCTTTTCTGGGTAATTCTGCGCACTAGAAATGACATTTTCATCAAATACTCTAATTCTTAGTTCGTGATCAATTTTAAAAATTATGAAAAAGTAAAATATCTCTCTTACATAAGAACTCCAATGAAAAAATAGACTTATAACAAAATTATTATAAATTATAAAAGTTATTATAAGTTATAATATTATTTACTTGAAGAAGATTTCATGCAATATACTTGTAAAAATTCTGTTAATATGTTCTATTGTCGTTATGCTTGAATTTTTATAGTAAAACCAAATCACCTTTTGAATACACAAACAATTGTCAATTTGTAATATAGTCAAAGTTGCTAAAAGTATTTTTTTAATAAAATTTATACCTTGCTTCAATAAATTATAGTTAAACTTATTATTAAACGTTGATATCTTCTTATTTAGTTCATATTCTTCAAAGAATTCATTAAGGATATTAAAAAATTTAATCACTGCTACAGATTCATATACACTAAAATATTTATTAATAATTATTATAATAAAAATTATTACTTTATTTGTGACATCATTGTCTGAATAAATGAATTCATAACATTTGGTCTATTTATAAAAATCTTCATAGTATCGATTAATACTTGTGGATATAAAGTAATATGAAACTCTACTAATTGATGCAAGATAGAATTAATAACAATATTAAATCCAGGTAGATGTAGCCAATTAATGTCTTTGAAATTAACGAATTTAGTTAATATAAAGTCCTTTATCTTTTTAACTATCGAAAAAAATGCTAAGCCAAGTTTGTCTATTCTACATCTCCAATGTTTTTTATTCAATATCTCTTCAACTTGTTTTTCATATATAGATAAGAAATAACTTTTATGCTTTTATTATTTAAAATATACATTATTCTTCAATTTTTGATAGAATTGCGTTTCCCAATCAACTAAACTTTCAATAACTTTTTTGAAAAAAGTTGTTTTCTTAGGAGATTTTAGATTACTATCTTTACTATCTTTTCTGTCCTTTATACCCTTATTATTTTCACCATCAGTTAGATCAATCATATTTTTATTAGGAGATTCCTTGTGTTCTAGCTCCAAAAATGAAACTAATTCAGGTTGTGTATATATTTTATTTGTATTATAAGTCTTCTTGGCTGTTTCTAAAAATATCCTTTGAAACTACCAAATTATAATTAAAAGTATTTATATTAATATATTGTTAATAATATTTACATTAGGAATTCTAAAGTATAAAATAGCAAGATTTGTCTCAACAAAATTTTTTGTTGTTGAATCAGTTACATCAAGACCTAAATTTACTATTGATACTTCTAAAACTTCATTCAATAATGAAATGAACTTCTCACAGACATTAGGAAAATTAGGATACTTCTGATCTATTATAATTGTCATTCTTTCTAGATCTAACTCACCTCTAATTAATATTAGGTTAATAATTTCAAAAACTAAGTCGCGATTCGCTTTTGATAAATTTGTTATCATAGTAAGAAGATTACGACCCATGTCTATCAAAGTACATTGACCTTTCATAAGAAGCTCGATATTGGAACAATATTCATAAAATAAAACCTTTTCTTTTACAGATTTTTTTAGTTCTACCTTTATCTTCTTTAAAGTATCTGTTAATCTATAATTATTTTGTTCAGAATTGGAAAATAGAATGGTACAGTTATGAATAATAATTTTTAATTCTTCAGGTAAAAACTCTTTAGACATCAAAACTTGACAGCCGCTGTCAATTCCAACACAAGACGATGATAAATATCCATTTTCAGTATGTACCCCAGAAATAATTTGAGTTAAGACTGGAATATTTTTTATTTGTATAGATCCTTCTAAAGTTCCGATTTCTTTTCCAGACGTAGAATAAACCTTTTCTTCGAAATATTCATTGACCTCATCATAAATTAGAAGTTCTATATCTTTATAGTCATTTCCGTTCTGTTTGTTGTCATCATTTTCGTATAGTCTTGCATATTTCATAAATAAATTATATCTCTGTTTTTCAATTAAGTCATCATTTTGAAGTAATATTTGATACATATTCAAAGGTGAATGACCCAATATTTTAAATTTTTGTGTTAGAATTTTTATGCTTTCTTGAAAAGTATCTTCAGAACTATATACTTTAAATAAAAGATTATCAGATTGTGATATTTTTAATTTGTTATATGCTTCTTTATCTTCGTCATTGTCTATTAAGAAATTAGAGTCGTAAATTTTTATAGAAATTAAGGAATTCCTAAAGTCATGAGTATTCAGAACAACCTACAAATTATAATTAGTATAATTATATAATATATTATTGTACATGTTTTATTTCAAGATAATCATCATCATCATTTTCTTCATCATTATTTAACATAGGAGTCCAATCATAAACTGTAACTTGCTCAGAAGGTGAATGTTGGCCTTTTTTAAGTTTTGTATAAGGACTATAAATTAAATTTATATCATCTTTTATAGTTAGTTTAAAACAAACTTTCTTTTCAAAGTTTCCTTCTAATTTACAAGTCAAAGAATTAACAGAAATACTAATAGGAGCTATGAGATTACAACGAATATTAAAGTTTAATCTTCCAATTATTTTTCTCTATAAATTTAATATAATAATATACACTTAATCTGTCAACTAATTTAATATCATGATTTTCCGGACCAATAGCAATTGTTAAAAGGTCTACTAATATACTTGACGTATATTTTAACTCGTTAATATATTGAAGTTCATCCTTATTCGATGATTTGTAGTCATTAGGAAGAGTAAATAAAAACTAGAATGTTAAATTTTATAATATATAATATAAACAAATAAATAAATAAATAAATTATAACTATAACTATAACTATTATAATTACAAATCTAAAATATTTTTCATCAAGAGCTAAGAAATCTAAGGAGATATTAAGAGTGTTATTGTATTCAAATAAGGGATTAGGTCCTTTGTTTATACTCAAAATCTCTTTTTTATTGTCTTTGAGGTTTAAGCTAGGAAGTTCAAAATAAGCAAAATAGTTCTATATATTTATAGTTAAATGAATAATTAAATGAATAATTAAATGATGATAGTTAAATATTATATGTTTTACTTCATTAGTAAGCCCGTCTATTTTAAAATTATTAAATATAAGTTCGAAAGTTAAAGGCTCTTTAGGAAAACTGCTTAATTTAAACTGATTGGGTTTAATATTAAGTGAATATATTCTATATAATAAAAAAAATGTTATACGTATCATTTTCAGTTAAAGGAACAATCTCCTTTAATTCTTTAATACTATCTTTGCTTTTTTTACAACTTTCCATTTGAAATGGAGGACTATCCATTTTTTTATAATCTTTCCTAATTGTATTTGTGTTGCACACACCCATTTTTAGTTGTTTTAATTTATCATAAAATGCAAATTACGTATATAATTATAATATAGTAATTATTACGACTATAAGAATTTATTAATATAATTAATTCACAAGTTATCTAAATTACAATTTGTTTATTATTTAATTTATATAATATTTAAAGTAGAAAATTAAGGAATAAAATATGTATTTAAGTATTTAAAGTATTAATATATACTAAAAAATTATCTAAGAGGAAAACAACAACTAAATATATTTTTTTCTTTTACAATAACGGGTATAGTCGAAACAGTTTGATTCTCATCTTTCTTTACAACAACATTATTTAAAGTACTTTCATTATTCTTTCCTTTTTTATTTTTGTTAAGATCAATCAATTTTTTACTTGTTGATACTTTTCTTTCTTCTGCATCTACAGTAAAGTGTTCTTTAGGTTTATGTATTTCTGAGTCTTTTAAAGTATTTGATTTATTTTTTATTTGGTCAAAAGGAGGATTTTCTAGTTTTGTATTTTTGCACTTTTTTTTAGAGATTTGTTCATTAATAATACTATCGATATTATGATATTCTTCAGATTTTTCTTTATTTTTTCTTCTTTTGACATTGTTAAGATCGTTATCGTTTATTTTTTTATTATTCATATAGTTCATATTATAAGAATCTTGTTTCTTTATTTTTAATTCAATGATATCTTCTTTTTTTGTATTACTTACATTATCATTAACACTATCAGTATCTTGCTTTATATTTTTCTTACTGATAAAGTGCTTCTTTTTAGTTAAATTCTTTTTATCTTCTCTTTTCTTATTTTGTATTAATTCTTCATTTGCAAATTTAAATACATTATTTAATATACTTTCATAAATATTACTATCTATAGCATTTCCTAATAACGTTTTTTCAATATTAACATTTGATTTAATGCCTTCATGATCTCTTCTTCCTTTATTTATTGATTCAATTTTCTTAGAGTAATCCTTAAAAATTGTCCCTTTTTCAAATATATTTTGCTGTTCTTCAGTTTCTTTTTTGCTATCTATAATTATTTCTTTTTGTATTTTTAATGCATTTTTATAATCAAAAAATTCTTCGTTATAAAACATTTGATTATTTAAGTCTGCTGATATGTATTTATTATGGTGATGACTATTTTGGATGTTTTGACTGTTATTTACTGAAAAATATTTATGATTGTTTTGTTCATTCAGTTCGTTTTGTATTTTTAATGTATTTAGTTTGTCTAATAAATACTTCTTTTTACTGTCATTTTTCATTAAGGGTTTATTTATTATTAAAATATTTTAATATATACATATGAATAATTATGATATAATAATTATTACAATCATAATAATTTACAAAATTTTGTGAACAAAGCAATAATAAAGCTATTATAAGCTTATTTAGGAATAAAGTAATTAATTTTTATAAGATTAATATAAATACGAAAAAGACTTTAATCTGTATTATTTGATATAGAGATAATTAAATTTTTTTGGTTCTTATCATACATAATATTTCATAGAATCAATAATTAAATTAAATTTTACTATTTAATATTAGTTCCTATACTTTACTGATAAAAACTATAATTATTTGAGTATTAAAATTTAAAATATTAAACATAATAATATATAAAATGAAGATTAATATAGTTGTATTACTTTTAACAATCATGATTTCTTTAGTGATTTCAACTCAACTAAATAGAAAAAGAAAGACAAAAATAAAAGCATGTGCTCAAGAATTAAATGATGTTTTTACATTAATACGAAAAGAAAAGCTCAGTTTAATACTTGAATATAAAGACATTAAAGAAAAAGTTTCAAACTCGAGCAAAGGTGTACAAGACGCAGTTGGAAAATTAAAGACATGTCAAAGTAAAAACAAAAGATTATTCATTGAAGCAAAAACAAAAATATATGATGCTGCATTTTATTCAAATAACAATTTTATTGGCTATACTGGAAAATACCCTCCAGATGACAATCAACACAGACCAACTTTATATTACTTTTTTAGTGCTGACCCTTCTCCAATTATTTTAGGTGATTGTTGGGTTTTTGGTTTAGGTGATTTAGGTCATATTACACAAGATCATTTTGATAACGATAATAATAGACACGAAGAAAATCAAGGTAGAGAAAGAAAAATAACTAATCAGAACTACCAGATTTGTAACAATGGAAAAGATAAGCATGCAGTTGAATATTTAATTGATAGAAATTTTGAGTGGATTGGAGTCCATAATTCAAGAAATAAATTTGTATATATGCTTGCTAATGACACTAGAATAACTGATTTAACTCGAGACATTGGTGCTGGTGCTTTAGCTGAATTGAAGCCTATTCGTGCTTAAATAATTTCATCACTTTTAATTTTACTTACTTTCGTTTAGATTAATATGTTTTACTTAATTCGTATGTATTTTATAATAATTAATATTTTACAATTAATAAATTTTTCATTAATTTTATATTATAAATTTGTATTTAATTTAATTAATTTTTATGTTTATATTTATTTCACAATTATGGGGGCAAAAAGGAGAATGGTTGAATATATTTTTAAAGTGTTCGAAACAAGAACAGCAAAAGTATTAAAATGTGTAAATTAACTATAGGGATTTTTAGTTGGAATGGTTTGCTTTGGTTTATACGTTATGAAATTAAGACTATCTAAAATAGAAAATGCTTCTCTAATTTCTGAAGAAAAATTAAATCAAAATAAAGTAACAATGATTATTTATAGTTATAGAAAAAAATAGCAGTTGATATGAATTTCCTAAAGAAATTTTATAAATTAGTAAAAATCGCTTTTAGAAAGCCACTTGGAAAAGAAACTATTACTACTATATTTTTATCCGGATTATTAGTTGTTAGAACATATTTATCAATTTATATTACAGAAGTCAATGGAAGTATTGTGAAAGCAATTGTCGGAGTTAACTTTTTGGACTTTTTAAAACATGTAAGATTACTAAATTAATTCTCATACTAATTTTATCAGTTAATTATACTTGGAATCTTTTCATTCCCATCAGCTGTCATTAATTCAGCACTTGATTTCTTAAATAAAATGTTAGCGTTATTTTTTAGAGAAAATGTAACAAAACAACTCCATGATGAGTATTTACAAGGAATGTGTTTCTATCAAGTAAAAATTAGACTAATAAACTAATATAATACATATAAATTATAGATTGTTAATTTGGATTCAAGAATTGTTAATCCTGATCAAATTTTAACAACTGATGTTGAAAAATGGTCTGCTTCTCTTAGTAATTTATATTTGAATATTTCAAAACCTTGTCTCGATGTATTTTTATTTGCTAAGAAACTTTCTGAATCAACAGGTTATGAAGGACCAGCAATAATGCTTTCATGGTCTCTTTTTGCTGCAGTAATGATAAGACTTATATCTCCACCATTCGGAAAATTTGTTGCTATCGAGCAAGAACTCGAAGGAAAATTTAGAAGTTGCCATTCAAGTATTCTTGATAGTTCAGAAGAAATAGCATTCTACAAAGGAAATGACTGGGAAGAACAAAGATTAAATTCTTCTTTTAATGTATTTATTAATAAATAAACAATCAAATTAGAAATTGCTCAAACACGTCAAAGATGTATATTATAAAAAATTATTTATGGGAACTGTAGACTCAATTTTACTTAAATATTGTCCTGCTGTAGGAGGTTATATTATCTTAGGAATCCCAACATTTACTTCAAAAGCTGACAAATATAAAAAAGGTGATAAGAACGATACCGGTGCTATTACAAAGGACTTTGTTAAAAACACTACATTTTTAATGAATTTAGGAAAGGTAATATAAAAATAATACAATTATATAACTATATAACAATAATAATTTACTTTATTAACCCATTAACAGGCTGTTGGAAGAATTATGTTCTCATATAAAGATTTCCAAAACTTAGCTGGTTATACTTATTCAGTCAACCAATTTTCTGAAGTTTTAAAAGACGTCAATAACAAAAAGTTCTTACATACAGAAATGCAAGAGGAAAGATTAAAAAAATACATTGGAGGAACAGTATATAACTTTAAAAATGTTAATCTTAATGTTTTTAGTATAGTGAAGATAACTTTATTGAATTTGATAATGTTCCTATTGTTACCCCAACTGGCGATTGTCTGTTAGATAAAATATCTTTTAAAATGAAGCCTGGATATCATACTATTATTTCTGGCCCAAATGGATGCGGAAAGTCATCATTGTTTAGAATACTAGGAGAGTTATGGCCATTACCTGGAGGTAAATTGACTAAACCAAAAGCAATGGAAATTGCTTATATTCCACAAGTAATATATTTAACTATAATATACTTATTATACCTAATACATAAAAATTTACTTACTTACTATTTATAGAAACCTTATCTTCCTTGTGGAACTTTAAGAGATCAGATAATTTATCCTCATACTAGACAACAATTTATTGATTCTGGAAAGGAAGACCAATTCCTTATTGAACTATTAAAGATAGTTGAAATAGACTCAGTAAGATTAAGAGAGAAACAAGGTTTAGATGCAATTCGTGAATGGTATGATGTATTATCAGGAGGAGAAAAGCAAAGAATGGCTTTCGCTCGTTTGTTTTATCATAAGCCAAAGTTTGCAATTTTAGGTAAAGAGGTTATATTAAGCTTTATAATAATTTATTTATTTATAGATGAGTGTACTAGTGCTTGTAGTACCGATATTGAAAGTAACCTATACAATTATTCAAAAAGTTTGGGAATTACAATAATTACAGTTTCTCATAGACAGTCTTTATGGAAACATCATAACTGGGTGTTAAAAATATCTGGAGAAGTATATAAATAAATAATTATTTTTAGAGAGAATTTGCTTGGGAGGAAATTAAACAAGATCAAATTTCTCAAATATCTCAACTAAAAAAAGAAGAATCTAAAAGTAAAAAGGATGATGATTCTTCCCAATAAATAATTAAATTTTAATTAACCAAATTAGTATATTTAACAACCATTAAATTATTGATTAATATTTATTTATTATTATTTTACATTAAAATAGGTTTAGATTATTATGATTATTATTTTATTCTTAATCCATATTATTAATAAAAATTTCATTTTCCTCGTTTATTTCGATTTTATCATTTTCAGTTTCTATCATCTTCTCAAAGAAATTATATATTCTTTTTGCATAATCTTTTGGAGGGACAGATGAAATTTGATCACCAGAATATCCTGGTAAAAAATTACTTTTAAATGTAGTTTCTAATAACTTTCTAAAATTATATAATTGTAAGTAGTCAATCATCGATATTATATAAATAATATTTTCATCTTTTGTTGATTTAAAAATATGTTTTTTGTAT
>Ga0100402_1003647_pt1 | contig 16660 bp, 8 predicted proteins | sample CryGeyme20150102_FD_80419 | JGI IMG/M metagenome (GOLD analysis project Ga0100402, IMG submission 80419) | Groundwater microbial communities from Crystal Geyser aquifers in Utah, USA - Crystal Geyser metaG 2015-0102 | ecosystem: Environmental > Aquatic > Deep subsurface > Groundwater | place...
CCTACTACCCCTACTACCCCTACTACCCCTACTACCCCTACTACCCCTACTACCCCTACTACCCCTACTACCCCTACTACCCCGACTACCCCGACTACCCCGACTACCCCGACTACCCCGACTACCCCGACTACCCCGACTAAAATTAATACTCGAATGATGGAGTGTGCCTGGTCTTCTGCGTTTAACCAAGAATGTATGAGAAAGCAATGAGTTGTGAAACACAAATTGGTATATTATGATAAGCCGTTTTCCTAGCAATAGTACCACCCTGAAGCCCTGAAGAATCCTACATATTGCGACGCAAATTCGTTCAACGCAATGTGTCGTCAGTAATATTTTCCTCCAACTTTGCTCTACGGCGTTCTCGTAGCTTTCGGCGGCGCTTCAGGGCTGCAGAGCGTCGGCGTTCTTTCCGAGCGATCTCTCTCTCCTCTTCGGTAAGCATGCTATTTATAGAATCACAATCACTCTCGGATTTCTCGTCGTCACCTCTCTTGCTTGACTTAACAGCCGCTTTCTTGTGGCGGCTTCGACTGGTACTGCGCTTGGTAGGCTTTAGCGTCTCGTTTTCTTTCTTGACGGTCTTTTTCTTTTTTTTCTTTAACGTTTGGCCGAACGTGTGTTCCAATCCATCAGATTCGCCGCCCAATGGCGATGTTACGATGCTTGAAGGATGGTTAAACATTTTCACTTCTGTGGTGGGTGGTCTATGAGGAGGTGGACTCACAGGTCTGCGAAGAGGTGGACTCACAGAAAATACTGTTGGCTCTGAATCGGGCGATTTCGCTCTTCTCTTTTGTTCTTCTGCTGACTCACTTTCCTTTGGAGTGCTTTCGGTTACTATTTGTCCTTGATCATTGTCTTTTCGACTGGACTTCTTGCCCTTTGAATTGGGCTTGACAGCTTCATCAACAAACGTAATATCCAGCTTTGCTTCCTCTCTGGGCGATCTGATAGGACCGGAATATTTTTCTTCCACTTTCAATATTTCGCCGGCACCAGAATTGAATTCAGGATTGGAAACCACATGTACGGAGTCCCCGTCGTTCTGGGGGTGAGAGTCCGACTTCTTTGATTTTTCACCTTTCATTTCATCATTTTCAGTCTTTGAATGAGAAACGGCGATGACTTGAACTGATCCGGCATCTTCATCTTCAATTGCCTTAATAAAGTCAAAAGTGCTTCTTTCGCTACTGACACTATCTTCGGAAAATGGATGCTTCCATTTTTCCGAAGTACTGTTGCCGCTGCGACCTTTTGTTGGTGAAGTCACATCTTTGTTGATGTTGGCGTCAGAAGCAACTCCAGGTTGGGGCTTTGATCCAGTTTCTTCATTGCTGACCTTGATATCTGTGATGCTTTCAGATGAAGCGGTCGCAGAAACTACGAGGGAAGTCGTCATTTTATTGGACTTTTTGCTAGAACTTTTCACGTTTACTGTGTTGCTTTTCCCCTCCTCCACCACGTGGCGAGCACGGGTATACAACTCTTTCCTACCCCCCGTGGTTGATATTTTCTTTCGGGAAACAGCATCACGTTGCTTTGCCTTCTCCGATGTAGAGGAACGCTCTCGTTCCTGCCTGTCTTCCCGGCTGCTTACTTTTCTACCCGATGGCTTGGCTGAGGTCTTGATGACTCCTTGCTTGGAGCTTGCTTGTCTGGGCGCTGTTCGTTTGCTTTGCTTTCGGTCTTCATCTTCATGTTGATGGCGACGAGATGACTTTCCGCTGCTGCTCCTGTGTTTCTTTTCACTGGCAGCGCCTGGGACATTTTCTCGCCCATACTTCGATGTAACAGCATTTCGAAGCCCCTTCATCGCTTTGTTGCGTTTCTCTTTGACCAGTTGAGGATCTTTGTCGTTTTTCCGTGCCAGGGACGTTTGCAGGAGAGACGGACTATCAACCTCAGACGATTTGAAGCCGCAAGCTAGTGTCTCCTGCTGTTTCTCGAACCAACCAAACGTCTTTGTGATTAGATTTGACATGAAGTTTTCGGCAAAGCCTTGATTCGTCTCAAAGAATTCCATATCAGACTCCGCATCACTTTCGTCTGCATTCGAGATGAAAGAATCATAGCTGGTCTCCGACAAGGATTCACTAGTGGATTCAGACATGCCACTAGAAGATATATTGCTACTGCTGCTACTCACAGAGGAGTCATCGGAATTATGGCGCTCGTCGTGTCTTTCCGCAGAAACAGAAGCAATCGGGAACTCTTCCAAATCGGAAGCGGAAGTTGAAGCAGAACTCTTTGTTGCTGCGCTAATGGCGAGGTTGGCATCGTAGCTCAATGCACTTTTACGTTCAACATAAATAGCTGTTGGTTCATTCTTGCGAGGTTTGTCGAACTCACTTATTTGACTCTCCGTAGCTGGTTTCCGCGAGTATCGACTGTTGCTGCTGAGAGTATTTAGCAGTGCGATGGCCGCACCTTCATCTTCTGTTTGCTGTGACATAACTCTAGTAACACCGTCCAGTAATGCGTTAGCCTTTTCTTCCTCGTCTTGTCTTGACATCGCTCTGAAGTCCTTCTGCTTCTCAAGTTCGCTTTGTCTCGCCACACGGTCTAGAGTCTCATTGATATCATAATTAACATTGGTATCGGACTCGTTGTCTTTAAAAGGAACTACCCGATCAAATTCTCTGTCAATACTTAATTTTGCGGCATCTTCCTCATCTCTGTCTTCGACGTCTAAAATATTCCCGTCGATACTCTTGACGGCCGACGGCGTAGGTTGCTGAGTAGCATTCATACTTTGCGATCCGAGATTGCTTCTTGACTCCAGAAAACCACTCCTTCTTCCAACGTCATCTGATCCTAAACCACTCCTTGATCCCGGAACAGCAACTGAATCGGAATCATCTTCATCCGAATTTTCGGCTTCTTTTGTGGGATTAGCTTCAAGTCTGTCACCGTCTGGGTCCAAGCGATCTTCCTGGCCTCGAGGATCTGCGTCGGTATCATTTCCTTCACCTGATTGTACCCCTTTGTCTCCACTCAGCACTCTACTGACCAACGAATCAAGTCTTTCGATGTCACTGAGCGAGGGTCGTGGACTTGTGGCTACTTCTCCAGTAAGGTTGCCTTTCGAATTCTCCTCCTCTTCCTCCTCAACGACATGAACCTCGTGTTCGGTTGATTCTGCCTCCTCTATGTGGGTGCTTTGTTTCTGTACCACGACTTCGTCGTCACCGCTATTATCGCTGCTGAGATAGGCGTTAGGTCGGGTATTTTGGCTTTTTGACCCGTCGCTATCAATACTGAAATTCTCTAGAGTATCCAGTTCCTGCGTCTTGGGCTCTTCCGCGCTCAGGTCAAGATACACGACTCTTTGATTTGGAGATGTTGGATGTTCAGCAAAGCTGTGTGCTGGCGAAGCAATACTCTGGGTAGGAGAAATTAGACTCTGCTTTGGCGAAGCAATACTCTGGGTAGGAGAAATTAGACTCTGCTTTGGAGAAATTAGACTCTGGGTAGGAGAAATTAGACTCTGCTTTGGAGAAATTAGACTCTGCTTCGGAGAGATGAGACTCTGCTTCGGAGAGAGATGTTCCTGCTGCACTTCTTTAAGCTTGGCCTTGTCCTTCGTGTCTTTTTTCGCTTCGTCTTCAGCATTCGCAGGCTGATTCGTCGGGGACTTCTGCTTTCTCAATTCTTCTACATGCTGCTGAACCTCCTCAAAGACGGCTCGGATAGCCCTTTGCCGATTGCCAATGTCTTTGTCGCGAGAAACTATGTTATCAAGTCGGTTGCTGATCTTGTCGTAGACTTGCGTAGCTCGCAGTTCTGTGCTGTCGGACCTCGTGCGGGTATCTTCTTCGTCTTTATTGGCCCCTCCATTGGTTCGAGGGAATGTGGCAACCATGCGAATTTGCGACGAGGGACTGCCAACTGTACTAGCAGCGTCTTCAATATCTTTCTTTGCGTTAGAAATCTCTGTTGGGCTTTTCGTTTTGTTCCTGGCTGATTTTTCGCGAATGGAATCAGCATCATTATCCATAATAGTCTTTGGAGGCAGCACCTCAAGTTTGTAGTCCGGGCGAGTAGTTCCAACAGGAGAAATTGGGAGGAGTTTCGGCGTTGTCTCTTCATGGGGGCTCCCTGCGTTTCTAGCTGGCTTGTTATCTTGTGAATATGCTCGACCAACTTCAGGACTAGTATCAATGTAGAGACCATTCGTTTCATGCGTACTTTTTTTACTGTCAAAACGAGCACCGCGATGAATACTGCCGTCTTCCCTACCTGTGATTGATGGAACCTGGGAGTCTCGTCCAGTTGTACTTTTATTTGGACGAGCAGCGCCGTCTTTTCCAGCAGATTCATCGAAACTAAAGTTAAAAATACTCTTCTTGGACTTTCTCTTGGCTCTATTGCGACTAATCCGATTGCGAGTATTCTTGGCTTTCTTCTTGTGCAAACCCAAATCTTGATTTCCTCCGCGCAACAATCTACTATTAAGATCATCAATGTCAAAGTAGAAAACTTTCTTTTCGGAAGTAGGTGGGGCTGTAACACTCTGGCTATCCCGAGTGAAAGCAGAGGTTTCCATGCTGGGAGCGGGGCGATTCATAACACTGCGCACGGTGTGCAACTCATCATCCTCAAAGGTGAAGATGGACGAGGACTGCTTGTCTGAGTTTTTCCCTTGAGCAAAAACAGGAATGGTAGCTTCTCGAGGGGACTGGCGATATTGATATTGATGATGCTGATTATGCAATTGGATGTTATCGATGCGTTGGCTACCTCCAACACTTTGAGTACTGTAGATGGATGCATCTTCGTGGAAGTGATCGTGGCGATTCTGATCGTGGCGACGAGAAGAAGGGATTCCTCCTCCTCTTCCTCCATTACGACGATGATTGGCGGTGTCCGTCACAGGCCTATCTCTCGTGTCAGCAGATTCGTTGGATGGGTGAAAATTCCGGGGACTTTCTGGGCTTTGCCGGTATTCGTTCGCGTCATGATGCGCATAATATCCATGGCGTGGCGTTGGGTTGGGCGTAGTATATTCCTCTGTCATCTTGTCAAGGCCTCCCATCATAAAGCTGCGTCTCTGGGCAAAGTTTTGCATGTGCATAGACTGGTGGGGATTTGTAGCGGAATGAACGGAAGAATTACTCGTAATGTGCTGCTGGCGAGGAGATCTGCCTGAGGCTGTGTGGCGGGGACTGGACCGGTTGGAACTCAGAAGAGTGGAGGTATGGTGGCTGTAATTTCTGGACTCGCTGGCATATCGGGGACTGGCTGCACGGACTCCCGTACCAGCGACTGCATGACGAGGACTAGAAAACGAGTAAGAAAACTCATCCTCGTAGTCATCTTGGTTATCATAGTCGACCATGTCGATCACAATAGGAGCATGCTCAGAGCGTCCATATCTTCGCTGAGAATGGTCCTGAGCGGCCATGTTCGTGGAAATAAAAAGATCTACAGTACTCAAAAATGCTTTTTTTGTTTGACTCCTTTGCAAGACGATTGGTGTTTCTTCTTTCCTCCGTCTTTCTAGGAGAGACAACGAGACAACGGCAGTATGCAGGAACTACGGCAGACAAAAAGTCGAATGGACTCTCCGTCTATGCCTCAATTTGATGTTATATTGAGATGAGATTGATTTCGTTGCTATTGTTGGAATAACCTCTTTAATAGATCGTCGAGGCTTGGTGGAGGGAGGGAAAGGCAATTAGCAATTACAGTCGTTGCAGTTTCTCCATCCGTTTTAACCCTTGAGGCGAAATCAGCGAGAGATTAAATTGTGATCATCTAAACACACTCCTCTAATTACTATAAGTTTCGTCATTATTTAGACGAAAAACACGCCTGTCAAGATCGCTCACTTGACAAACATACGGAATAATTCATTCAAGTTTAAGATAAATACTACCCACGTGACGTATAGGAGACAATAGAGGACAAACCTACTGTTCGCAGTATTGGGAAACCTGTGCCGCAGCTGTTTCTGCTGCTATTAATTAAACAGTACTTTACTGTTAAGCACCAGGTACTCGCAGTTGCGTCAAAGCTCGCACTAGTAGCCACTCTAGTACTACTATCACAGTAGTACCTGGTAGCAGCTACTGGTACCGTCCTCGAGTATCAGATGACAGAGTGAGAAGAGATCAACATACCTATTAGTAGTAGTACTAGACTACCGAAAGCTCTTCTGTGTACCACATGTGCTACAAAGTGCCACCGCTGCACAGGTGTTATTCTTTATTTTTTTTATCAGGATGATGATGTTACTGTACTGCAACATTGATCGATGATCCACTTCTGCTGAGTATTCTGTACGCACAACGAACGATTAAAAAATAATAATGATTATTACTGCTTCCGTCTCTTGCGTTTTCCACGTTCTTTGTCTATTGGTTGCAAAATATTACTGGGTGGTAGCTTCCTAATTAGTATAAGAACTCTGTGCGCGCGTTTTTGAATTATCCGATGTGTTGTGTGCTATCTGCAGTTCATTATTGCAGCGGCGCGTTTCTCCTTCACCTATCATTGTTAACTATGAATCTTCTTTTAGTAGTCTAGACAAGCGTGAAAGGGAGCCTACGTCATCATCAAGGCGCACACTTATTAATTATTTTTTACTTTTTTGCACTCTGGTGAAGGTACCACAGTATTATTTACAGTATTATTCATGGTATTTGGTACAACAGCACAAGCTTGCACCCCCACTCCCAATTCTAAAAAAAGTCACACAAAAATAATACTGGTCATCTCTCGCTGTGAATGACGGATGTTGCGGTAAAAGTATGTGTTATGTTTGTTAGTAAAAAATGGAAAGATTACCTCATATACCTCATGAAGTCCCGTCATTTTTCCAACGCCTACCAGCAATCACGTAGAAATTCGTGTCTACCTTAAATCAAGCAAGTGAAAGAAGTCATCACCACCAAGCTAAGAGTTGTTTCTCTTGAATAAATAAATCAAAATACTCTACTTCCAGTACTACGTAGCTAGTACCAGGTGGTACTAGTAGTAGGGTCGCTCGCCTCTACTTCTACTACTTAAGTAGTCTTGCTATTAAACTGCTATAACCTTCGCAATCACACCAAAATTTCCACCAAAAATAAACCTTTCAAGCATAATATTATTTAGGAGAAAGCTCTCTAGCAAGTCTACTACTAGTACCAGTAGTAGTACACTGTTGTACTAGTAGTAGTTACTGTTGTAGGCTGCACTTCCACAAAAAGAAGGTTTCACCCAAAAAACTAATAAAAACAGTGTATTATTATTATTATTATTTCATACACTCTGTGCCTCATTATTAGCAATCCTCGCGCGCGCAAACAATAACGATAACAGTTACCATGATGGAACCAGAAGATGATGACCACGCCTTGGAGGCAGAGAATTTCTTCAATCAAGATGATAGGCATCCCGACATTCCACTCAACGCAATGAGTAGTAGTAGTAGTACTGATGGTGGTGATGGCGATGGTGATGGTAGTAGTCTTTGGATCGACAACGACGAGCAAAGGAACGCCAACAGCAGCAGCAAGAAGAAGAACAACAACAACCATCTGTCCGGTTGCACTATTTCTACCAAACAAGGCCAACGTGTTAGTTTTGCTTCTGTTGCAGGTGGTGTTACGGGAGTTTTGGTCAGCGTTCCACTCGTAGCGATTGATGTGACTGTATTGGCCATAGCTGCACCTATTGTGGCCGTTGCAGCTGCTGGTGGATGTGCCTACGTTGCAGCAACAACTACAGGTACACCCATAGAATGGGCTCAGGCTGGTAGTGATCATATAATGCAAAGACTTTCTCAACAGCAACAACAACAGCAACAACAGAAGCAATCATCATCTGGTAGTGCAAATTCGATGAATGCTTTTCAATTTATGTTTGATCGACAACAGTCAACAACAAGTAGTAGTAGTAGTAGTAGTAGTAGTGACGACAGCAAGAAACGTCAGAAGGGCGATTCGTCGGATTCCGCACTACTAGTGCTGGAAGGGTTAAAGGAACTATCGGACCTATCTGCGAGTGAAAGGACTTCTATGATGGCTGGTGGTGCCATGCTGTGGAATATGTCGCAACAACAACAACCACATGAGCAAGAGGTTGACAAAGTCAACAACGGAGACGAGAGCAACAAGGACCCGGTGAAAGACTCTTACAAAAGATTGGAGCAAATAGTGGAAATTGAAAGAACGATACAGCAGGAGGAGGACGGCGGTGACGACGGTGCTGGTGGTGGACTGTTTGGTTGGTGCAGTCAAAAGAAGAAACAGCCCAATCATGCGGCCGGTGCTTCTCCATCCACTTCTTCTTTTTCGACACTATCACCATCGTCGTCATCGTCATCGTCGTCTCCTGCTCGTCCTACTACGAACCGTAATTGGTTTGCAAGACACTTTCAACCCAAGATTGTTGAACGAGATGATACAGAAGAAGAAGATGGAAGTTTTGATCATAGTAGTAGTAGTAGCAGTAGCAGCAGTACTAGTAGTAATGCTGAGGAATCTTTCTGTGATGAACACGAAGAGGACGGGCATGACAGATTGAGTGTTTACGATAACGACGCGCAAGAAGAAGAAGAAGAAGAAGTCGTCTTTGGAGATTATGCGGAAGAAGATGGAACGTCCGAATTGCGGACTCCTCTCTTTTCCGAAGACACACATCGGCAAATGTCCTGCCCTGCTGGATGAAGCTTTGTCACTTTGTCCACAACACAAAATTCACTTGACAGACAAACAGCACTTGTGTGATACATATGTTTTACCTTTTTACCACCAATGGCAATGCTGTCAATATCCATAACATAAAGTTCCTTCCTTTTGTTCATCTTCATACATACTCTTTATACATAATATTATATCATGACTACTTTCAAAATACAATTTAAAAATTTTGTGTTTTTTTCTCCTTTGAAATTACCAGATTAGACGTCGGCTTGGTTGATCGATTGTTTCCTGGAAGAGTCATCAGAATAAGAATGCCTGAATTGGTTTTTCTCATACTAGCCAACAGATTGAAGATCTTCGTACTCTGGGGTTATTACCATGGTAGTTGGTCCTCCATATTATCGAGAAGTAATTAAAAAGAGATGGTAAAAATGTCGCAGCCAACCTAAGCCTTGACACACTTTTTGCTGCTGTCAAAAACTAAAAGATACAGTAATAATAAGTAATAATGTTTCTGCAAACGTCTGGATTAGCAAAACGATTACATAGTAGATAACTCGATACATAAACTTATACTGTATTTCTTATTGATGATTGCTAAAGCACACTACGCGCTCTCTTTTCTTGGAATTCCTTGGAATGACAGGACCAGAGGTAGGCATGCAGGGTTTGGGGGTGGGATGGGATGGGATGGGGTGGAGGGGTATCGGCAAATATATATGTTCAACAAAAGGGTGGGATTGTTCTCTCTAGCTGAGCTGCGCTCCACTCGCTTTCGTCAAACGTGGTTGCCGTGTGGTGTTTTTTGGGGAGGGGGAAATGAATATTATTTGTACTGCCTCATGAAGCATACATTCAATCACATTATTTTTCCCTACATTGCATACTAGTATTATTTTTTGACATATTTGCACCACTGCCGGTACCAAAAAAAAAAAACACACATCATAATAATAGTACTCCGGAGTATTTACATACTTCCGGTCAAAAGACCCGAATTTTGTTCCTCCGTGACAGCTGTGTCAGGTAGCAGCGTTCGTGGCAGACGCAAATCCAATGGTCCCGTTTCCCAGGGTGGTAGGGGTCTACGACCAAAAAACGGCAATTTAGGAGCTTGCGGCAGTGACATGGCTGGATGATGATGGTGATAAAATAGTGTCTTGTTGGTAGTGCCATTATTATTGCCACTATTAGTAGTAGTAGTAGTAGTAGTAGTAGTAGCAGCTGTAGCCACCGTTGTATCCAGTATTTTTTTCATAAAGTAGGCATCTTCTCCATCTTGATAATAGGCCGGTATGGTCAGATCGATTTGGTAACCAAATTCTTTGTAGAGACGACAAGCAGCCTCGTTGGATTTACGCACGTGCAATCCTACAGAACCTGCTCCGTGAGCCTCTTCCAAATGAAAGTGCAATTGTCTCATGAGCGCTTGTGCCAATCCCTGTCGTCGATATGGTTTCAAAACAGCCAGAGAAGTAACGTGTCCAATAAATCGATCTCTTTCGTTCTCTTGTTGTTGTTGTTCGTTCCAATCATCGTCGTTGCCGTTGTTATCTCCAATTTGATATCCCTCCGTGTAGTAGCGCGAAGGGATGATGCGTCGTGGTCGTTGTTCGACTTTGCCCAGGACGTAGGCAACCACGTTCGATTCCGAACGACCCGAAACGACTCCACCGAGACCAGGAAAATTGGCTCCAAACATGGGACCATTATTGTTGTTGTTATAGTAGTTGCTATGATCCGTCGTGGTGGAGGAGGAGGAGGAGCATTTTGCCATGGTATCTTCGGCAACCAAGCACAGATCAGGCCATTGTCTCATATGGTTCACGTAAAACTGACTGTTGTAGTTTTCGGGCAACGTGGCTAAATTGCAACGCTGGATGGATGGGACATCAGCCCGTCGTGCCAGACGCAACTGAATATTGGGAAACTGTTGTGACAAAGATGTTGCTCCTCCATTCTGAACGGCCAGGTTAACGTTCCCCGTCACAGCAGTCGCAACCTTAGGTTCGGTTGCCAGGGCCGAAACTGTCCCTCTCAAAAGTGCAAAGAACAACAGTTTGGCCTGATCGGATGGTCTGTGCATGTTCAACATATATGTATATATATATAAAAAGAACTACCTAATAAAAGTAATAGTAATAGTAATGAATACAAACAATGATGAAAATGGTTGGATAGATGGATGGATGGATTGTGGGATTTTATGATATTCGTTTGTTGAAATTTAGAAGGTCTCTCTGTTCGGTTCCAAACGAAACGAATACTCGAGTATACTGTACTAGACTGGTTGTCGGTCGTGGTAGTAGGTCGAATAAGATATCGGATTATTATTGCCTGGAATAATAACCAAGACGAGGGGGGGGAACAGATCTTGCTAATCTCTCGTCAATAAATATTGCCAGAATGGAAACGCTCCTGCTGCTGGTGCTGCTTCAGCTGCTGCCAACAAGCAAAGAAAAATTAATTCTGGTTGTCTGAAAAAGAACCGACTGTTGATTGATACCCTTGCAAGTATGCTGCAGACTAGCTGCTAGTAGTAGTCGACTATTATTTACTACTCGAGTACGAGCGATTGAGAACATGTTGAAATTCTAGTAGTCTAGCTACCAGGTACCGTAGTAGTCTACGGTACTACTCTAGTACTAGTCGAGAGTAGGTACTACTCTACTAGCTAGTAGTAGTAGAAGTAGTACCACGTAGCTAGCAGGTTTAACAGACGTACTAGTCTACTCGTACATCGTAAAATTAGAAGTCGTTTTTCGCTGATGAGGTTGCTGACGGATGTCGCATCATCATTTCGATGAAGCCAATGAAAACGTAAGGGAATCACTCAATGAGTAAGTGTGCATCTATCTAAATGTTGCTTTGTTGACCTTATTCAAATAATAATCAAAGACAACAACATGATTACAACTCGAACTTGGAAGCTTCTCTTCTCATCCATGCCGCCGCGACTTTTTGTCATCCATCAACGATACGATTCCAAAGCAACAACAGCTTCTTCGTAGTTCAGAGTTGCTAAAAATAAAACTGCTCTTGTATCACATCAAATAAAGAGTGACTTTCAGCCATTAGAGTACTTTCCTTTTACAACAAAACAGTTACTCGTAATTATTAGACACCCATAAGATCTCTGAGCCGAAAGAAATCTTTCTTGGCTTCCTTGTCGTCGAAGGGATAAGCAGCACCGATAGCATTGGCACAGATTATACCCGACAAAAGTGACATATCGTGACAGTTTCCAGGTGTGGTCCAGTTGGAACAGTAGTAAATTCCATCCCGTCCTTGAATCAGGCGCAGACTGAGCTGAGCGGCAACGTTCCAGCCCGAGTACAGAGGATGCGCGCGAGCATGATTCGCTGTCCCTCGGACCAGCGACGGGTCGATGGACTTGTTCTCGCCGAGGGCGTGACTGATCAGCATGACAGGTTTTTGATCCAATGGTAAATCGTAAATACCGGGACCTGGAGTCTGAATACCAAAATTGTACTGATTCTCCATGTTGATGCTGCCATCCTCGAGTCGAGTGATCTCAACGTAGTTGGACGCCCTCTTCAGACAGTCTTCGCGATATTCTTCCGGAATGACGCTGCCATCGGAATGCATCACTGCGTGCATGTGACCAGTAGATGGATGGTGATCATCAGCGTATATAGGAGTCGACAGGATTGTGTCGGCAAAGGGAACTTTCTTGTGCTCTTTGAAAATATTTCCCACAGCATTGGACGGACAGGCAAAAACAACTCGATCTACATCAATAAACGAATCGAATTCATCGTAAATGCGCTTCTTGCCGTTCGGTAAGACGACCACTTGGCGGATGCGAGTATCTTCTCGAAGAGTGACATCCTTGGTCAGGAGATCGAAGACTCGACGAATGCCCTTGCCGGCATCCTTCCAGGTAACGCAAGTCGTAATGTTGCAATCCTTATCGCCACGTGGCGACGATCCCTTCCAAGAATTGTTCTTGTTGGGTAGAAGTGGAATCTGATCCTCGATAAGGGGACCAAAGACGGCAGGGAATGGCCTCAATTCGTCCACCAGAAAAGAAGCCGTGTACTGAGGCGTAAAAACAATATCCCACCAGGCATCGGTTCCACCTCTTAGTTTAAAGAGACTGTAAAGAGGAATCGTGGTCAATGGGTTCAAAACTCCCAATCCAACATGAGTATCGTACATGGAGGGTGTATCGTTCCATCGCCAGGGAGTCCATCTCAGAGTGAAGAAATTGGTAACAGCTCGAGAAAAGGACACGACTTGACGGTAAATATTAAAGTCCTTTTCAAAGACTTGACGCAACGATCCAGGATAACTCTCGGGGTCGCATTCCCACAAGGTTCCCTCGTATCCGGGAACTTTGGAATTCAAAAACCAAGAGAGCGGTTGATGACACGTTTCGATTCCCATTTTGGCGAGCAAACAGGTATAATTCTTGTAAAACATGGGTGGCCATGCTGTCACAGAAACACACGATTCGACCGTTTCACCAGGTCCTCGGAAGGGCGAAAAGTCCCACGTAAAAGTTCTGGCGTTGCCGCTAACTTGTTTACGAGCTTCGTAGAGCGTTACATCGAATCCAGATTGGGCCAACGTCCAAGCAGCACCACAACCGGCAATCCCTCCACCAATAACGGCGACCTTGTAGGGTTCCTTGGCTTTGCTGATATCCAAAGGCTCGCTTCCCTTGGTCAATCCTGGAACTGTTACGGGTACTGCCCAGGCCAATAGTCTCCCAAGGGGTGGAACAAAGAACCCAATCCAACCAATGACAGAACGAATGGTCATCCAAAAAGGCAAAGTCGAAGCCACCATAATAATTCCTCGGCGTCTCTGGTTAAGGATCCGACGACGACGTTCCACGTGCACTTCAGGAGTCGTATTGTCTCTCGACGTTTGAGCATCTGTGGGTGTTAGTTTCCCGACGGCCATGGGTGCCAACCACTGAGCGGCCTTGTCGGTATCGCCGTGAACCGTGTAATTTCCAAAGAAATGGTCCAGATCTAGTCCAGCAGCCGTTTTAATGAGTTCGGCTCCACCGGGATGGTCTCGAACAAATTGTGTCACATCGTAAACAATGCCTTCGTAGGTTACCAACATGTTCTCGGTAGTTGTTGCCTTTTGTACTTCCTCCAGTGACATGATGGGAAGAGATTCCACAACGTCCTCTTCCAATTGGACAAGAACACGTTTACCAGGACCACTTTTACAAGTCTCTACGTCTTCTTCTTGTCCATTACTGCTAGTATTCGCATTCCTGTCATCTTCGGGATGGAGTACTTTTTTGCTACTACCAAAGATCTTTTCCCACAAAGAAGTAGTCGTATCCATATCAGCTGTAGCCAGGATGTGAGAGTCAGAATCATTTTCATTTTGTTCCTCCTTCTTGCTCCTGTGGTTGTTGTTGTTGCTGTTGTTGTTGTTGTCGCTGTTGGTTGGTGCATTACCTTCCAACATAGTTGTTGCTGTACGAAGGAACGGAATGGAATGGAATGACGATGACGACCACCATGAAGGGTTCTTATTGTTATCAAACGTCGAGGGAGAAGCCACCACGTATACTACAGCAGCGGTGGCGACAGCGACACCACCACAACCACTCAAGACGACAACACCTCCTGTTCCTTTCAATACTGCACTCTGAGATGCAAGGCGACGTCCCATACGGGCAGCAGTCGCAATGGATCGACTGCTACCACTAGCAGCAGCAGCAGCAGCAGTAGCACTAGCACTCACATTAGCAGTACTTGAAGTAGCAAAGGCAAGACGAGAAGGAGTCCATACTATACAACTAGCAGAACGGCCCGCCATCATGCCATTGGACGTGATGGTGGCAAACATAATAATAATGATGAATCAAGTAGTGCGTTTTTATGGTAGTAGCGTGTGCAATAATAATTATAATATTATTATTACTATTAGTATTGTTTGCACTATTGGCAGGTGGTGGTATTTCCGTTTTTTATTTAAAAAAATGCACATTCTCCGTGCTCTCAAATCGTGCATCCGTACATGCGGTAGAGTACTACTACTACTACTCTACTACTGTGCTGGTAGCATCATACTCGTAACTGGTAGTGGTAACACTAATAATACTACTACTAGTAGCTAGAGTAGTAGTCTACAACTCAACTGTGCTGGTAGCAGCATACTGGTAAGTACAGTACCACGGTAGCCGCATATTCTTCCTTGCTGATGATGACTGGCTGAAGAAAAAAAAGAAAGAAAGCATCGGCATTTGTTTTTGCAAAAAAAAAAATTACGCCGCATCTCGAAATCAAGAAGCAAAATGCATCTCTCTAGTAGAGATAAAAAAATAAATAATACAATAACTACGTCAGCAAGAGAATGCGAATGCCAGGCTATAACCCAAACCTTCAAAAACAAATACAATAAAAAATTGCGTCGCGTCAGTTTCTCCTGATTACTAAAAAGTCAACGTACTAGACTACAGAGAGAGAGAGTAGACTACTACCGTACTACTAGAGTACAGACTAATAATACTACTAGCTAGTAGAGTAGACTATTAGGTCTAGTAGTAGTAGTACCAACGACGAGCGATCGATGAGAACAGCATAATATTATTAAGAAACGATTTCTCGAGTACTGGAGTAGCTACTAGTAGTACTGGAATACTCTAGCTAGTAGTAGGAGTTACTACTAGTACTAATAGTGTGTATTACTAATACGTAGGCCTGATTTGTAGGTACCTTATAAAGTAGTGATCACACCTCTTCACCTCCATTGCTTTGAATCCCTCGAAAGCTACCAAAATCACCAATCCCAAAACAAGAGAGTGGCGAACTTTGTTTTTTTTAAGGACGACAGGCAACACTGCTTGTGCAAGACACAAATATTCATATTATTATTGTTATTGATTCAAAATGGCATCTTCCAATCCCTCCACCTCGGATCGTACTTCGCCCGAAGCATACGACCAAATGCCGTCCTCGTCTCGCAGAAATGTTGATTTTTCAGCAACGACGGTTTCTCCTCTTCCTTGTTGCTGCTGCTGCTGCTCAACTCCATTATTTGTATTCTTGGACCTTAATCGGACTTTAAAATCAATCGTTGCTGCTGCTGCCTTTGGTGGATTTGTTGTTTCGTTGTTGTGTATGATAATTTCTGGTCCGATGACTTGCAATTCAACAAATTCAAAACTATCGAACATACCATTCCTGTTTAAATCGTTCGCCCAAGCAATGCGATTGTCTCGATAATCACGACACGTTGGATGTGTCGTGTCTATAATAGGTTGAACGAGTCTGTAACAAAAGGCAGAATATCGTGTTTGCAAAACTCTCAATGGCGTAGTGGGGTACAACCTTTCTGTTGTTGCTGTCTGCGTTTGCGTTTGCGTTTGATGATAGGGTTGGCAACATTCACCGTAGGTACGACCTGGTACGATGCCACAAGGACAAGGCAAATGTTCTGCATCTTCCGGAAGTCTGGTTTTGAAGTTCTTGACCACTTCTTCGAGTGTTGGTGGTGCCGCACCGAATCCTTTTTTGTTACTGGACGCTGCTGCTAGATTTGGGTTTGATTTGCCTCTCTTTTTGTTATTGTTGTTGTTGTTGTTCTTTTTCGCCGCAAAGGCAGATACTCCTACTGCTACTCCTGCGCGTGCGTGTGGACCAGACTGATTATTAAAATTCAGAACGGTTGAAGGAATTAATACCAGAAAAGAAAAGAATAACAGTCCACGATGAAATAATAATATCATGATTGAAAGGATCGGTTATTATTATAGATTAAAAATGATCCAATAGGTAGTCTACTAGTGCAGGAAGTTTGCTACTGGTATCATAGAATATTTTAAAAACGAGTTATCTTGTTGTTTTGCTCATTACACACTCTAATAGTACCGTACCAGGTAAGAAGTAAGTACTCTCATCCACCAGCCAGCCACTCATCGCATCAATAAATTGCAACCACAAAAATCTTCAGAGCCAGCCGAAGGGAACGTGAGACAAGGAGACCCGAATCCGACGTCACCGGAATGACCCGAAATGCCCCATCCCGTC
>Ga0100402_1003651_pt1 | contig 16648 bp, 19 predicted proteins | sample CryGeyme20150102_FD_80419 | JGI IMG/M metagenome (GOLD analysis project Ga0100402, IMG submission 80419) | Groundwater microbial communities from Crystal Geyser aquifers in Utah, USA - Crystal Geyser metaG 2015-0102 | ecosystem: Environmental > Aquatic > Deep subsurface > Groundwater | place...
CTTTTATCCTTTTGTCGTATCGCTTCAAGAGTCCATCCACTCCTATTATCAAGTTTCAGCCAAAATCGATGAAAAAATATTGAAGTTGGTTGCTGAAAAGAAAAGAGCTGTCATGCACTGCATGAAAGAAGGATTCGAAACTTTCTGGAATTAAAATAATAAAAATGTTGAAAAATACTCAAAGAATTTGGCTGAAGTAGTCCTTTAGCTTCACTAAATCCAGTCGTTAGTATGTGAAAAATACGAAATCATTGAGTCAACACTCCAATCCATTTCTTCATGCTCAATCAAGGAAGACGTCCTCAGCTAAAAACTCAAACAGATTCAAGAGATTATTGATGACTTCAACAAAAGAGATGTTTCCAATCTTCATATCTGGGTGCCTGAGCTTAACCTTCAGCTTGAAGGAATTTTCGCCAAGAGACTTGAAACTCTGATTCAAGACTGGGTCAAATAATTTGTCAACTTCACTAACGCAGAAGAGGATCACGACGACAACAAATTTACGTATGTGAATGAAGAGATGAGGCTAGAGCTAAAATCATAAAACAATGTTTTCTTCTTGGATCCTCCTCTTGAACATGCTAAATTTACTTGGATTCAAGAGTTCCATAGAATAGTTGGTCTCATTTGTTCGTTGCCAAGACTAGAATCAAACAAGTATGAAGGATCTCTCACCAAGAAAGAAAAGGGAAAATAAAACTACGATAATGTTCTTTTCAAGATAAATCCCGATATTCTCTAAGTCGCCTACCGAGATATCTTCAAGGTGTTTAATGATGCTGATGATTACATCCGCAACTGGTATAACTATGAATCCCTCTGGGTCATTGATGCCAAAAAAATCTTTGAAAAGTTAGGCGATGACATCAACAAGTGGCAAGGTTTACTCAACTAAATCAGAGATAATAGAAAGACATTTGACAACAGTCAAACTTAAAAAATTTTTGGTCCTGTCGTCATCGATTATCGACTTGTTCTCAATAAAATTACGACTAAATACGACTCATGGCACAAATAAATTCTCGGTCACTTTGGTGATAAATTTGGGGATACTTTGAAGACCTTTTTCAACAATATCCAAAATGCCAAGAGCAAGCTTGAAAAAATCAATTTCCAAAACTTGTCTGCAGATATAGTTGAGATGGTTAACTAATTCCAAGCCATCAAGAAGAAATATCTTGAATGGTCAAAGGATGTGGAAAAGTTTGATAGTTCAAATCGCCTGCTCGAGAGACAAAGATACAAATATCCTTCTGATTGGCTATAGCTTGACAAAGTGATGATTGAGTGGTCAAACTTGAGGCAGATCTATAACCGAAAAGCTTCGCAGCTTGACAGTGAAATGGATAGACTCAAAGAAAAAGTTCTGAGTGATTAAAAGCATCTCAACGATAAAATTAATGATATTGAAAATACATGGAACAGAGAAAAGCCCAGCTCTGGAACAGACTTTCTCCCGAGAGATGCCTTGAATCTCCTTGAAGGCCTCAACACAAAGATCAACAATGTCAGAGATAATTACTCCAAGTGTTGTGAAGCCAAAGACCTTCTTGGTCTTTAACCTGGAAACATGCAAAAACTTGAGAACTTGAGAGAGGATATAGAGCTCCTCAAGGAAGTTTGGAATCATCTCATGATTGTTTGGCAACCTTACTAAAACATTCGAGACACTTCGATCACTGCTGTGACAAAGATTAAGATAAAGGATATTGAGATGGAGGCAGTAAAAGAGCTCAACAAAACTCCTGCGAAACTGAAATCAAATGAGCCTTTTGAAGCCATGAAGCTCAAAGTAGGCATTCCTGGAGGAAGCTACTATTCTATGAACAAAAAGATCATTGAATTGAAAGAATAGTGCATGAAACCAAGGCATTGGAAATCTCTTCTCAACAAACTCAACATCAATGTACCCCAAAGCGAAGTTACTTTTGGTAAACTTTGGAAAGCTGACCTCAATCGTAACGAAACTGTCTTCAGAGAGATCATGGCAGTTGCCATTGGTGAGATGGTTCTTTAAAATATGTTAGCAAAAGTCAAATAAGTTTGGTTGCCAAGAGAATTCGATTTGGTGAGATACCAGGGCAAGTGTAATCTGATCAAGGGGTGGGACGATTTGTTTGAACAGCTCGACTAAGATCTCAACAACCTTGCAAGTATGAAGCTATCTCAGTATTACAGAACATTTGAAGAATAAATTGCTCAGTGGGATGACAAACTTCAAAAGGTCCGACTGACTCTTGATACTTGGATTGACGTGCAAAGAAAATGGGTCTATCTTGAAAGCATTTTCCTTGGATCATCTGATATAAAAGAGATGCTTTTCAACGAATACACCAGATTCAAAGGCATTGATGCTGAATTCACCTCTTTGATGAAGAAAATATCGTTAAAGCCAAACATCATTGAGACCATGAACATTCAAGGCCTCCAAAAGACACTCACAAGAATCATCGATATGTTATCAAATATTCAAAAGGCCCTTAGTGATTATTTGGAAACCCAGAGAGCTGCCTTTGCCAGATTCTATTTTGTTGGTGATTAAGATCTTCTTGAAATTATCGGTAACAGCAAAGATGTAGCAATTGTTCAAAAGCACTTTACCAAGATGTATGCGGGCATAACAGCTCTGGCAAATCAAAAGAACGAGTCTAATCAAGATTTGGTTTTGAAAATGTCCAGTCGTGAAGGTGAGGTTGTTGACTTCAAAAAACACGTCAATATTACTGAAGACCCCAAAATCAATATTTGGCTCACAAAAGTCGACAATTAAATGAGAATGACCCTTGCTACTTTCCTAGAGGAAGTCATGACTGACATCACCAAAGTTGAAGATGAAAAAGAAAATAGAAACGAAGGTCTACTAAAAATCATTGAAAAGAATCCTGCTCAAGTTGTGCTGCTTGGACTCCAGACACTTTGGAGTAAAAAGGTTGATGATGCTCTGATTGAAGGCGGAGGAGAAAAACTGGCTGCTGTTGAGCAATATGTCATGAATTTCTTGACAGTGTTGGCTGGGAACGTTGTAGCTGATCTCAAGAAAGATCTCCGACAAAAGTTTGAACAAGCAATCACTGATTTTGTTCATCAAAGAGATGTTGTCAGGAAACTACTTGCAAAAAAAGTTGATTCAAACAAAGTGTTTGCTTGGTTGTACTTCATGAGAATGATCTACTACCCTAAGGAGCAAGATACTCTCAAAAAACTTTCCATCCAAATGGCAAATTCTCAATTCCATTACGGATTCTAGTACCTCGGAGTCGGATAAAAGCTTGTCCAAACACCTCTTACAGATCGTTGCTTCTTGACCCTAACTCAAGCTCTTCATCTCAGAATGGGTGGAGCACCCTTTGGTCCCGCAGGAACAGGAAAAACCGAATCAGTCAAAGCTTTAGGTTCTCAGCTGGGATTTTTTGTGCTTGTATTTAATTGTGATGAGACCTTCGATTTCCATGCTATGGGTCGAATTTTCATTGGTTTGTGTCAAGTCGGTGCTTGGGGATGCTTTGACGAGTTTAACAGATTAGAAGAACGTATGCTTTCTGCTTGCTCTCAACAAATTTTAGTTATCCAGACCGGCCTCAGAGAAAGACAGAGTAAAATTGAACTTATGGGCAAGGATGTAAAACTTAATCCTCAAGTTGGATCTTTCGTTACCATGAACCCTGACTATGCTGGTCGCTCTCAGCTTCCTGAAAACTTGAAACAGTTGTTCAGACAAATGGCTATGGTCAAGCCTGATCGAGAATTGATTGCTCAGGTCATGCTCTATTCTCAGGGATATAGAACAGCCGAGCAGTTGGCTGGCAAAATTGTTTCTTTGTTTGAACTCTGCAGTGCTCAACTTTCAACTCAGCCTCACTACGACTTTGGGCTTAGAGCTCTCAAGAGTGTGCTCGTATCAGCAGGTAACATGAAGAGGGAAGCTATTTTGAATTTGAAAAAAGAAAACAAAGATGTTAATGAACTGAAGGGTAAAGATCTTGAAGATTTCGAACAAAAAATTCTTCTCAGATCAGTTTGTGAGACTTTAGTACCCAAGCTTATTGCTGATGATATTCCTCTGCTTTCCAACTTGCTTCAAGGTGTCTTCCCTGGCTCTGCTATTCCTACTATTCACGAGCCAGAACTCAGAGAAAACATCAGAAAAGTCGCCAAAGCTATGCTTCTCCAGCCTGAAGAAAGCTTTGTTGAGAAAGTCCTTCAGCTATATCAAATTCAAAGGCTTCACCATGGTCTCATGATGGTAGGCCCTTCTGGATGTGGAAAGTCAAAAGCATGGCAGGTTCTGATCAACGCCCTGGAAAGAACAGACAAGGTAAAAGGATAAAGCTATGTTATTGATCCTAAAGCTATCACCAAAGACGAACTCTACGGCCGTCTTGACAATACAACTTTGGAATGGACCGATGGTGTTTTCACTGGGGTTTTGAGAAAGATTACTGAAAATCAAAGAGGTGAATCAAGCAGAAGACATTGGATCATTTTCGATGGTGACGTTGATCCTGAGTGGGCTGAAAATCTTAATTCTGTCCTTGATGACAATAAACTACTGACTCTATCAAACGGTGAAAGAATTCAGATTCCTCCTAACGTTCGCATCATGTTTGAGGTCGAGACATTGAAATATGCCACTCTTGCAACAGTCAGCCGCTGTGGTATGGTTTGGTTCTCCGAATAAGTTCTTTCTCCCAAGATGATCTTTAGCCACTATTTGGAGAGACTTAAACAAGAAGATTACGATAAAATTCCAAAACTGCTGGAAGACAAGAAAGAATAATCTAATGAGGGTAATACTAAAATCGACCCTTCTCGGTTCATCAGAGAAAGATGTGTCCAAGCTGTTGAGTTTTTCTTCTCCGGAGACGATAGCTTATGCTAAAAATCTCTTGTGATAGCCAGTAAAATGGGCCATGTCATGGAGTTCACAACAATCAGAGTCACTGAAGCTACTTTTGCTTTGGTCAGAAAAGGTATCAGCAATGTTTTGGAGTACAACGATATGCATCAATAAATTCCAATGGAAGATGAAGTCTTGGTTAAATACATGAGAAAATGGACCGTCCAAAGTATCATGTGGGGTGTAGCTGGCGCCTTGACTCTCAAAGAAAGAGGAACCTTCTCAGAGGCTATTACATAAATTATTCCTACTCATGAAGTTTAGCTTCCAGCAATGCTTGGTCAAATTGAAGGGCAGGCTGGCGTTCCTTATATCTTGATCGACTTTTAAGTAAGAATAGAAGATGGTGAATGGTCTCTCTGGAAAAAGAAAGTCCCAACAGTAGAAATTGATCCACAAAAAGTCACTGATGCTGATGTTATTATTCCCACTGTTGATACCCTGCGTCATCAGGAAATTCTCTGCTCTTGGCTCTCTGAGCACAGACCTTTCATTCTTTGTGGTCCTCCTGGTTCAGGAAAAACAATGACTTTGATGTCCACGCTGAAGGCACTTCCAGAGTTCGAGATGATTTTTGTCAACTTCTCTTCTTCGACAAACCCTGGTCTCATCATGAAACAGTTTGAGCACTACTGTGAGTACAATAAAACTGTTAGTGGTATTGTCTTGAGGCCAAAACAACCAAGCAAATGGCTTGTTGTTTTCTGCGATGAGATCAATCTTCCTGATGCTGACAAGTATGCAACAATGACAGTCATTACTTTCCTCAGACAACTGACTGAGCAACATGGCTTTTGGAGAACTAGTGACAGACAATGGATTTCTTTAGAGAGAATCCAGTTTGTTGGAGCTTGCAATCCTCCCACCGATATTGGTCGTAAACCTCTTAATCCTAGATTCTTGAGACATTGTCCCTTGATCCTCGTCGATTTCCCAGGATTCGATTCTCTGAAACAGATTTTCGGAACTTTTAACAAAGCGATGCTCAAAAGAAGCGTCAGTCTGAGACAATGCGGATAATATCTTACAAATGCTATGGTCTAATTTTATACTGAATCTCAAAAACACTTCACGTCAGATATCCAACCTCACTACATCTACTCTCCTCGTTAGTTGACTCGTTGGAAATATGCCATCAATGAGGCTATCGACACAATTGACACTGTTGATGATTTGGTCAGATTATGGGCTCACGAAGCTTTGAGACTGTTTGAGGATAGACTTGTTCTTGAGGAAGAAAAGAAATGGTGTGAAAGCTTGATTGATGATGTTGCAATGAGAAATTTCCCTGGAATGAGCGAAACTGCTCTTGAAAGACCTATTCTTTTCAGTAATTACTTAACAAAGAACTATGTCTCAGTCGACAAATTAGAGCTCAAAAAATATATTGAAGCTAGGCTTAAAATTTTCTACGAATAACAACTTAATGTTCCGATCGTTGTCTTTGATGAGGTCCTCTAGCATATCCTCAGAATTGATAGAGTTTTGAGGCAGCCACTAGGGCATCTATTGTTGGTAGGTGCTTCAGGTGTTGGTAAAACTACTCTTTCAAGATTTGTCTCGTGGCTCAACAATATCAGTGTCTTCCAAATTAAAGCTGGCAGAAATTATTCACTTCAATAGTTTGATGAAGACCTTAGAAATGTGATGAAAAGAGCTGGAGTAAAGCAAGAAAAAATATGCTTCATATTCGATGAGTCCAACTGCCTTTCACCAGCCTTTTTGGAAAAAATGAATGCTCTTTTAGCTTCAGGATAAATTCCAGGTCTCTTCGAAGGAGAATAATACATGTTGCTGCTCAGTCAGTTCAAGGAAAACAACTCTAAAAACATTACAAATGACGACTAAATCTACAAGCTTTTCATCAAGAATGTTCAAAGAAATCTTCATGTTGTTTTTACAATGAATCCTTCTAATCCTGATTTCTCAAACAGAACTGCCTCATCTCCTGCCTTGTTCAACAGGTGCGTTATTGACTGGTTTGGTGACTGGTCTGAAGAAGGGCTTTTCCAAGTTGCCAAATAATTTACTCTCATTATTGACCCAATTCCTGAGTCTTTCGATTCTCCAATACAGGATGATGACGCCAGGCATGCTATTGTGATTAACACCATTGTTAATATGCACAACACTGTGAGATAGTTAAATCAGAAACTTTCGAAATCAGCCAAAAAATTCAACTACATCACACCAAGAGATTTCCTGGATTTCATCAAGCATTTTGTCGAACTTTACAACGAGAAAAAATCATTACTTGAAGATCAGCAGTTCCACTTGAATGTGGGTCTTGACAAACTTAAGCAAACTGAAACTCAGGTGTTGGAAATGCAAGGAAGCCTGGATATCAAGAAGGCTGAATTAGAAAAGAAAGAAAAAGAAGCAAGTGAAAAGATGACTCTGATTGTTCAATAAAAAACAAAAGCAAAAGAGAAACAAGAACAAAGTGAAAAATTGAAGGTTGTGATCGAAGCTAAAACTATTGAGATTTCTGAGAAAAAGACATCTGTTGAAGCTGACCTGGCAAAAGCCGAGCCTGCATTGATCGCAGCTAAAAAAAATGTGGAAAATATCAGCAGCAAATAATTATCAGTTATCAAAGGCTACACAAACCCTCCCGAGAATGTGTTCTTCGCAATGAAGCCCATTTATTATATGGTCTCAAAGACAACTATTGGAAAAGGAAAGGAGGTGACATGGCCAGAAATCAAAAAATTCATGCAAGGCGACTTCATCAAGCAAGTACAGGAACTGAAGGCTGATGATATCCCTGATAAGTGCAAAGATTTTGTCCTCAAGGAGTATTTGAGATCAGACAAGTGGTCTATCGAGAGTATCACAAGAGCTTCAACAGCAGCTGGATACTTGGCATCATGGGCAGAATCGCAACTTGCTTATGCTGACATTCTCACAAGAGTGGACCCCATGAGAAAAGAAATCGTGACTCTTCAGGAAGAAGGTGACAAACTCAGTAAGCAAGCTCAGGAACTTACCGAAACTATCGACGAACTTGAGAAGAAAACTAAGCTTCTTGAACAACAATATGAAACTTTGATTCGTGAGAAACAATAAATCGTCACAGACATGAGCAGAGTCGAAGACAAAGTCAATCGAAGCAGAAGCCTTCTCAACAACCTTGGTTCATAGAAATATAGATGGTAGGACACCAGCAAAAATTTCAAGGTTCAGCTAGCTTCCATGTTGGGAGATGTCTTCCTTTCATCATCTTTCCTCGCCTACATTGGCTTCTTTGACCACTACTACCGTAAGCTCCTCAGCAGTGTATGGAGAAACAATCTGTCTTCAAGTAAAGTCAAATTTAGAGAATAACTTGCTCTCATTGAATTCTTGTCTCACCCCAATGAAAGACTTAATTGGAGATCTCACAAATTGCCGTCTGATGACCTCTGCACTGAAAACGCCATTATCATGAAACGATATCACAAATACCCTCTCATCATTGATCCTTCAGGACAGGCCATGGAATACTTACTGAGTCTTCTGGCTGACAAAAACTTCATTCTTTCATCCTTTGCTGATGATGCATTTTTGAAAAATCTGGAAAAATCTTTGAGATTTGGAAGACCTTTGATAGTGCAAGATGTGGAAAAAATAGACCCTATTTTGAACTCAGTCCTGAATAAATAGGTCTACAAGACAGGTGGTATGGTGTTAATCCGAGTTGGTGATCAATAGATTGATTTCAATCCTAACTTCTCCATGTTCATGGTCACCAGAAACAGCAATGCAAAGTTCACACCAGATCTATGCTCCAGAGTTACTTTTGTCAACTTTACCATCACCTCTTCTTCCCTCGAAGATCAGTGCCTCAACATTTTCCTCAAGAACGAAAGACCAGATGTGGAAGAAAAGAGACTAAGTCTAATGAAGATTCAAGGGTAATACATTGTCAGACTGAGAGAGCTGGAAGATGCTCTTTTGGATGCTTTGAGCAATGTCCAAGGCTCTATTCTTGAAAGTGAAACCGTTATTTCAACTCTTGAAAGGCTTAAGACCTAAGCAAGCAAAATTACTGAAGAGATGAAGAAGTCAGATACTATTATGTCTGAGGTTGAAACAGTTACTGATGGATATAAGCCGATAGCTGAAGCTGCTAGCAAAGTTTATTTCGCCCTTGAATCGATGTCAAACTTGCATTATCTGTATGAGTATAGTTTAGCTTTCTTCATGGACACTATCATGAAACTACTTGACAATGATGAAAAACTCAAGAAAATTGATAAGAAATAATATGAGAAACGAAAAGAATGCATCTATGATAACATATTCTCTAAAATATTCTTAAGGGTTGCGAACTCCATTTTGTCCAAGGATCTGATCATATTCTGCCTGAAACTCGTTTCAATCAAGCTAAAAAGCGAAGAAAAATCTCTGTTTGATGCTCTCATTCGACCAACAACCATTCTCACATCAAGATTATCCAAATAAATGCTTGGTGGTGTTCTTAATGAGGATCAGCTCAAGCAAATCGAGTAATTGACTGATCATCCTATCTTCAACAATCTTGTTGAATTAATTGAAAGCGATTAAGGTACTTGGCAAAATTTCCTTACCAGCACTAACCCAGAATAAAAAATTCCTAAGATCAAGTCGGAAACTACACCTTTGGGCAAGCAACTTATAAATCTTATCCTGATCAAGATTTTCAGACCTGATAAATTCAATCCGATCGCCTATCATCTTGTCAAAGCAGTGTTAGGTGAATAGTGTACTGAAGACTACACCATTGATTTCAAAAATGCCATCCAGTCCATCAGATCAAAAGAACCCATTTTGCTCTCAAGCGCTCCAGGATTTGATCCTAGCTTCAAGGTGGAACAGCTTGCCAAATAAATCAACACAAAACTTCACTCAGTTGCTATTGGTAGTGCAGAAGGATTCGAATTAGCTGACAAGGGCATCAAATAATGCGTCAAGACTGGAAACTGGATTATGCTTAAAAATGTCCATCTTGCTCCTGCCTGGCTATCAGAACTGGAAAAGAAAATCCATGTGTTAGCTCCTCACGCCAACTTCAGGTTGTTCTTGACTGCCGAATTCTCCCCCAAAATTCCCTCAACTCTTATCAGGCAATCATACAAGCAAGTATTTGAACCTGCAGCTGGAATTAAGGCATCTTTGGTTCGAACATATAAAACCGTTTTATCCCCAGCTAGATCTGACAGACTACCAGTTGAGAGAAGCAGACTGCACTTCTTGCTTGGTTGGCTTCATGCCGTCATCCTGGAAAGACTAAGATACACGCCTATTGGTTGGACTAAAGTTTATGAGTTCAATGAAGCTGACCAGCGTTGTGGTTTGGATCTGATTGATGAGTACATCGACGCCATGGGATCTCGAAACAACATAGACATTAACAAAATTCCTTGGGATGCCTTCAAGACTATCCTGATTGAGAATCTGTATGGAGGGAAAATTGACAACGATTACGACAGTAAAATATTGATCAGCTTGGTGGAGATGTTCTTCACTCCTGAATCATTTGATGCTAGTTACCCTCTCTTCAGGACTGAAGATCCAAATGAAACTGTGCTCAAAATGCCCGATGGTATCAAGTATTCTCAGTTCTTACAGTGGGTCTAAAAGCTCCCAGACCTGGAAAGTCCTACTTGGAGCGGCCTTCCTCCCAATGTCGAAAAACTTCTTAAAGGATCACAAACCTCCAGGGCTATATACCAGCTTCACAAACTTCAGGATGTCAACGAGGAAGAGGTGACACTTGAGAAGAAGAAAGAAGACAAGAAGAATAACCAGCTGAAGTGGCTATCATAGGTGAATGAAAAAGTGTCAAAGTACCTAGAGATTTTACCCAAAGGAGTAAATAAGCTTGAAAGAACTGAAGATCTAATGAACAATCCTCTTTTCCGTTTCCTTGAAAGATAAGTCACTGTTGCGACCAAATTACTAAAATCAATCAGCAAGAATAGCATTGATATTCAGGACATGTGTTCAGGCAAAACTCTTGCCACAAATGTTCTGAGGTAGCTCTGTAAATAAATTCACTCTGACTCTATTCCAAAAATGTGGACTGGATTCACCTACGATACGACCATCAACCTTACAAGCTACATCATCGATCTTCAAAAAAGATTCGAGCAGTTCAACAAGCTCATTTCCAATCCTTCCTATCAGAACTCAGGAGTCTGGTTCGGAGGGCTGCTGTTCCCTGAGGCCTATATGACTGCCACCAGACAATATGTTGCTCAAAGAAATGGCTGGTCTCTAGAAGAACTTGAACTTATAACTGAAAAATATGTTGATCAAAAACTTGATGACTAGAGCCTTCTCATGAACGGCATGAGAATTGAAGGAGGAAACTGGTCAGACAGCAATGTTGTGATTCCGATTGGAGAGAAAGAAAACATTGGCAACTCTCTTCCTCCCATGCTGATGAGATGGAACAAGATAACCTCCCGCGCTTTGGAAGAAGACGAAATGTTAGTGCCAGTTTACTTGAATCGCACAAGGAAGCAGCTGATCATGAGTTTGAGAGTACGTTGTGGAAAGAACAGAACGATCCTGTACCAGAAAGGTATTGCCATTATTCTCTGGACCAGTTTATGATCTCATTTAGTAAATTCATCTAAATAACAATCACTATCACTATCGATAATTTTAATATGTAAAGATAACACAAGGCCTCCAAAAGATTCAAATAACTCGGCATTGAAGATCGGAGTATGGACGATATCGAGCAAAGTCTCATCAAAGGAAGTGTCAAAGCTTATTGCGGTATCGACGACTTTTAAAAATTATTTGAGAAGAAAAAACTTATTGGAGATGCGATTGACGAGTTCAGAAATAAAAATAAAACATCAAAGAATAGCATAAATATGATGCAGCAGAGACTTGTCCAGATTGAGCAGTTGGCTGACAGGGCTGAAAAACAAAGTATGCTTCTGCGCAATCAAATCGACAAAATCAACGATGCCCATACAATGACGAAAATCCTGACTATCGAAAGAATGATCAAAGCAAAAATGGAAAATGACTAATTGCAAAAAAGAAAAGAAACTATTTTCAGAATCAGAGAAGATAGGCATCGGGCGTCTCTCCTCAACCGCTCCAGAGACTAATATAGAAGTGAGAAGATGCGGCAGCTGAGCATGATAGACTCTAGAAATATGCAAAATGCCTATATTGAGAGAAATAATCAAACCATGGAAGTCAAGTGGAGCCGGGCTGAGAAAGTAAGAGAAGAAAAGCAGAGAAGAAAAGATCGTCTCAAAAGATATGAGGTACTAATGTTAATACATAGCAATTCAAGATGGACCAGGCCAAGAAGAATTATTTTGATAAAATGCAAAACCTCAAGAATAACCTTGACTAGCGCTAGAGAAAATTAGATGGTCTTTACAGATAATAGTTGAAATAGGAGAGGAATTTTGAGACAACTGAGCAGGTCACTAAGTAGTATTTAGGCTCGATGTTCCCCACATAAACAATCTGATTTTTGATATTAGTATTCATAAAAAATGTTGCATGATATCATTCATATGAAGGTCGATTAATTATTGAACTTAGTCGTCTCAGCCGACAATGTAGATGAGTCAGAGTTACTGGCAATTGAGATCGGATGACCTCTGTTTTGTAACTATTCAAGTTGATGTTCAAGAGTGTGTATTTTTAACCAATATTCCTGTTGCTTCTGAAGCAATTCATTGACATTTTGTTCGGAGGTAGTTTTCATAAATTTAAAATTTTGCTATTGGATGTTATAGCGCTTCTCGAGACTTTGGTAATCCTCATCTTTTTGCCTTAATTTAAGGTGAGCCTCATGATATTTTGCTCTGAATAGTTTTGATTTCTGTCTTTATTTTTCGTACATTTATCGAAGCTACCTAACCACAAGGTCTTGATGAGTGAGCTGATTGCTAATATCGGTAATAAACTGATTGGTCTGCTACTTACATTCCTTAATTTTGGTGATGTTATACTCCAGCTCAGCAGCAGGCATGGAGGACTACTGCTAATACTCAGGGCAATGCTCCTAGCTGGGAGAGAACTAACTGACTCTGATCTGATGGTAAGGAGTAGTTTGGTATTTTGCTGAAGTGTTGCATTTCCTGATCATATTTGAAATGTTCGTTATCAAGCTAAATTTAATCAAAAGATTACAATACAGTGCCAATAAATTGAATTAGATCCTCTTCTGTATATAGCAAAAATAACCGTTTATTCTTTAACTATTTTCAGTGACAGCTAATCAAATATCTTGTCATTAATTATTCAAAAGTAGGCATCAGTCACATTATGGTATCCACTCTCCTCCCGTTTCTACTGCTTTTCACCCTCACTCACCATCTCTAATCCAATATTTAGATCACTCTGACCCGCGGCTCTTCAGAAGTGATCGCGTTATCCACAGATCTTCAAGGATATCAAAGATACTTGTTATCGGCTTTCACCAATTAAAACAGCCTAGCAACTAGCTTCCTTTGCTCTCTTCAGCTTTAGTAGACTTCTAAATTTAACCGCATGGGTGCATTTCAACATTAACGCCAAATATCCCCTGAAGATTTTTGGCAAGGAGGAAATTTATGGGACGCAGCAGTGTCAGGAAATCGAATACTATCAGTCTTTGAGAGCGGCTAAGTTATTGAGCTGAAATCAAAGAATGAAGATACGACATTCAGACCATTTTAGATGAAATCCACAATTAGACCTCTTAAATAAAACTCAATGCCATTTGGGAGAATACTGACATTCAAATAGCCTGAATCAAGTTATCACACTCTTTACTTTTCAGAAGAGGGGTGTTATCATATAAATGAAGATGGAAGTTGGGCTTAACTAACAGGATATGCAGGTCAACCCTTCGAATAAGTCAAAGCATCAGGAAAAAATATATTTATTGTAAAGTCCAACAAACTTTACATATATTCTGTCAACTTGGCAAAAAAATAATTAACAAAATAACAATAAGTCTCCATAACTTTCAGAGAAGATAGCACATCTTATCCGCTTTATATTTCTGACATATAAATTGACTAAAAAAATCAGAGACTGTATTTAATCGACTCTTATGAAGGAATCAAGTATATACCAATATCCTCAAACTTATCAACTCAAACTGGATTGGCTTATAATATATTGCCCTCCGAAAGGTGTCAAGATATTTTGGTAAATGGTCAAGTGACCTTCTTTTCTTGTTCTAACCTTGTAATAATCAATTCAACAGACCTCAGAGTGCGAGCATAAGTAAGGTACCCTTTCCACGTGACAGCAATATTTTTTGATCAGAGCTATTTGAGTGTATTTGGAGACAACCAGTATGCTGTTTACTCAGTGTTGATGAACCAATAGATGAAACCTCAAGTCGAGTATGTTTTAAGAGGAAATCTTCCTAACTACACCTTCTAACGCTTCTTTTACATCCCATCATCAAAATATTTTATTCTCTTCAGCAAACATGACATACAGTATGGAAGAATCACTCAAAATAAATATTCTCTATTATGTGATTTTCTCAATGTTGCCCAGACAAATTATCATTAACTTGATGGGATCAGTACTGCCACTCTTTCTGTTTATGGAAAATGTCCTGAAATACAATCAGGGGAGATCAGTGTTTAATGTCAAGAAAGCGCCAATATTAGGGTCGAGTTCTATGATTTAAAAGAATACAAATTATTGGCCTGGTTCATACTCGGCTTGCTGCTGACTATCCCAGTGGGAATGGGAATTTATAAACTAATTTTACTTTCAAAGAAAAAAAGCAGTATAGTATATGCATAGTTTAACGAAGAGACAGTGGTGACAGAAAGTGTCAGTCAACCGTAAATGTTGGGAGCAAATTAAAAGTAAGTCGAAATTGAAATGCCAAAAGTTTGATTTAGTTTATGAACTTATCATCATTGGTTGATCTCGTACAGCTTTTGTCTCAGCTTGTAGCCGTCGGTTATTTTTCTGATGTTGTTGATGTGGCCAATCATTGCTCCTCCTTTTAAGTTCACCCCCTCGTAAAGAGCTATTGTGGTAGCCAGATCATCATCGATGGGGGCTAGTCCTGTGTAGAAGAAGGTAAAATGCGAGATTGAAAGAGTCTTACTCAAAGCAAGCATATCATTGAATATTCTTTGTTTGTAGATATCTTTCAAGGCTGTCAAATGAACTAAATTGTTCCAACCGGCTGCATAGCTATTCTTGATTCCCACGCTGATATCCTGTTTAATGAATTTATCGTAAATATTTTATAGACCTTCAGCATCAGAATCGAGGGCTGTGGCGGTATTTCTGGCAAGCTGTGCCAAAATACCGGGTGTAGCAGATTCTTGATCATCCAAAATTTATAGCTTTCTGCTGGAAGTATAGTTTGACGAAGCATAGATGAGCTTCACAACAGCCCATGCTTGAGTCTCATTGATCGGGTAATTTACCAAAGTAGGCTCGGTACCTTCTCTCCAAGCTTCAAGAGTCTCCAGTTGAGCATTCGTTGAACAGAATACAGGGAGCATGTCTTTGAGTAGAATGATTCTGTTATCCTGATCTTTAACCTTTTCTTATTCTATTTTTTTGATACCTCTTGAGAACTCATATGTCTGGAATTCCCTTGGCATCATCCTAGAACCTGGATAGTATGTTTGCTTACTGTTTTATTATTTTTCCTTTGCCAAAACTTTTCTTTGCGTAAAGCTTGTGAGTTCGTCCATGACGAAGGTGAATATGGCACTGCGAGATTCCGACCGATAAGTGATAGGCAAATACTGAGATGTTGCTTCGTTTAAGAAGCTTAATTCAAAGCCAAAAATGAAGTCTTCGGTCTAGCCAGCTAGAACATTAAGGATGACATCTCGATAGGTCAGTAGTTTGGTTCTGCCATCTCTCACCATCTAGTTCATGTAGAACCAAATAGTCATTCTTGTTATGTTGTCTGTTGAAGTTTCACCCTTGTTGATGTTGTTGATGTTGGTCTGGAACCATTCCAGAGAATCTGTATCAATAACACACTTAACAAAATCCCTGTGACCCTCATTTACCAAAATAGCCTTGAATCCTTGACTTCCATCATAATCAACTTCTGTCGAAACAGCATTCTAAATAACGACTGTTTTGGTGATATAGCTGCCATCTGCCTTGAAAAAGGCTATATTCACTTTGTGATATCTCAACAGAGGATAGTCTTCCGAAAAATATGTTTGATTGATAGACAGTTTTGAGTTAGGAGATACGCTGTTTGGGTCCCAGATAACACTAAGTACATTGAGAGAAGATTCCTCCAACCACATTTATTTCCAATTCTCAAGGGTGTAGTTTGAGCCAGGGATAACATAAAACTCAGAGATGGAGTTCAAAAAGTCATCGATAGTGCCATTGCTCCAAGCAAAGTTTGTGAAATATTTGTTGACTCCCTTGTAGAAATTTTCCTCGCCCATGATAAAGAAGAGTTGCTTGAGGGTCATCATTCCCTTCCTATAAGTAATGGCATCAAAATAAACCTTTGCCAAGTTTGTGTTAGGTACCACAGATCGCACAGGATGGGTCGTTGACAATTGATCCTCTAGGTATCCTCCAACTGCTCTCTTGAGGCCAGCCATCCAGCCAGTTGAGTATGTGGGAATTGTGGTGACTTTGTCCTTGATTCCTTCAAGACAACTGAAAGCCATAAAATCAGCAAAACTTTCCTTCAGCCAAGTGTCATCAAACCATTTCATGGTCACTAGATCTCCAAACCAATTATGGGAACACTCATGAGCAATGACTTGAGCAAAATCAAGCATTTGATCCTGA
>Ga0100402_1003656_pt1 | contig 16637 bp, 23 predicted proteins | sample CryGeyme20150102_FD_80419 | JGI IMG/M metagenome (GOLD analysis project Ga0100402, IMG submission 80419) | Groundwater microbial communities from Crystal Geyser aquifers in Utah, USA - Crystal Geyser metaG 2015-0102 | ecosystem: Environmental > Aquatic > Deep subsurface > Groundwater | place...
AGATAGGCTTGGATTTGCTGGGAGTCACCATATTTGCTCAAAAACAAGCTCAATAAAGTCCATCCACCTAAAGTAGTTCCTATATCGTTTAGCCCCAGCTCTAGACCTAAGCTTTGAAATGAGGCATTCACAAGAAGATTTTCTGAAATTTTAATCTGACCGTTGCTTTTCTCCAGCAGAGTATTTGTGCTTTCCTAACCGATCATCCTTCTCATCACATGTTTTCTCTCACTTTGCTCATTATTGATTTTCTTCTGGAATATCGCCCCATAAGGGTCGAATTTCTTCTAAAAATCTTTGATGAAATTCAATTGTTCTTGATCTTCTTTCCCGTAATACATCGAATAAGTCAGCTATGCGCATGGGTCGACTGAAAAGATGAGATCTCTGACTTTAATCAGCACGTTGATAGTATTGGAATCATCGTAAGCACCAACATGCATAATATTCAAACTGCGAATGGCTTGCTTGTTTTCATTTTAACTGGCAAAGCCTATTCCTTCAATTTAGGCACCTTTGGTCACCTCAACAATCATCAAATTTTTCAATTCCAGCAACATTTTCAAAAGCTCATCTTTCCTGAAAAGATTCAATTTTCGGGTCAGTTTAGAAATCTTTTTGAAATGGTCAATCAAATATTGATCGAGTTATTCCAATGGAACCTATTTGAAGTGTGCTAACTGGTGTTGTTTTGGTTTTTTGGGGGATGAATGCTAAGACATTGATTTTTTAGATCTAGCCACTTCAGGTTGCTGTTTTTGTGATATTTTTCTTTTCTTTGTTTTTTTCTTTCTCGGTGATTCATCTTAAGACTATTAATCCGAAGTAACAAACTTTTTTTGTTTCTTAGTGTCAATTTTGCTATGGACAGTGAGTTTCATAATATCCGATAGGTTATCTGATTATTCTTTTTATACTTTTTTGTTGAGATCATTCATAGGAGAAGGTTGGTCTATTCCTTCTAAGGTCTGTGGTTTTGGTTATTCTTACTTTTTTGCTTTATAATTTTATTCATCCTAGATATTTTCAATTAGAAGCTGCTACTGTTCAATCTTTGTATAAGGCTATCTCTCAATACCCTCCATAATTTCAAATTAATCTAGAATCTTTTTGACCTTTTTTTTCTCCTTCTACTCGTTAACCGTCGGCGCTATTCTTTTGGCATCTATTGCTGCCTTCTTCTTGATGTACATCATGTACTATACTGGAGACATGTCGATGCCCAGTTTCTTTAGGTCTGTTTCTGTGAGTGAAGGTTGTCCTTCTTCAGGCTTATTCTTTTCAGATTTGGTTTCAGAGAAGCAAACAAACTGATTGGAAATTTACGATGACTAGCGATCAGCTTTAAGGGAAGACGCCTTGGGAGGGATGCTTGATTAGACACTCTATTTGACAGTTTCTTCTTTTTATTTGGCTTTTGCATTTTACAGCTCCATAGCTTGCTTGTCCTTTTCGATCTGTTCCTGTAGCTATTAGATCCGAGCATTGAGATTTTATTAGCTGCCAAGTTTGCTCTTGAACTCCTTAACTAAGAAGTTGTCCTGTTGAGTGAATTATTCAGGTCGGTTGAAAGCGAAGAGTTGGAGCTCAAACTATTACCTCATTTTCTTTTTGTGCTACTCGCGAAAAGGAACTATCTTTGATTTTCTGGGATCAGGAAGATCAACGATAGATGAACGAAGAGATTGTAATTCTTCTGGTTTGATCTCCGATTTTTATTTCTGTAGTTTCTATTGCTAGAGCTGTTTCTCGACATGCTACATTTTTTAAGCAACCAGCCTTAATTTTCTATTTTTCTCCTCTCTCTCTCTTTGCCTCTCGAGCTCTTTTTATACCGAGAAAGAAGCTTATATTTGTTTTTTGATTTATACTCTATGAGCAGCTTATTGTAGTTTTCTGTTCTCTTCAGCTGTGACAGTCTCAGTATATAATGATTTTTCTCTTCGAAGTTTCTTTAGAAGGTTGACCTTAGCTGCATCTCTCATTTCACTTTCAAGCTTGACCTTTTGTTCGAGTGAGTATGTTTCTAACTTTTATCTTTCCCTCTGAACTACAGCCTTCATTTACTACTCGATCTATCTCTGTCGCTATTTTTATCGATTCAGCTGTTCCTGTTCGACTTTAAACCTTTCTTGTTGTTCTATCTATTAAAACAGTTTTTCTTGTTCTTATTTTCTCTTTGCTGTTTCAAACTATTTTTAAAGTTTTTCCTCTTCTCTCTTCTTTTATTTTTCCATCTTGTTCATTTGTTAGCGATGAAGCAGTTCTTCATGAACTTCCCTCAGCCATTTCATCTGCATCTCTTTCTTTAAATCCATCTCTAGTTCAGTCAATTTTTAAGATTTGTGAGTTGTCGGATCTGAGTAGCCAAATATTTCTTCCTTACCTAGTTCATGTGCCAACAAATCTTTTCCCTATGTCCATTTCGATTTTTATTGTTTGAGGTTGAGAAGGGTTTATTTGTCTAGTTTATCTTTGATTATTCTTTGCATTTGTTCTCTTTCTTCCTCTTTCTGTTTCTCAATTTGCTTTCTGATCGTTTCGTGGTCCTCGATTTCTTTTAAAACTGATTTTCTCAAAGTAACCATAGCTTATTCATTGTGCTGCATCATGCTTTTTCCCATGCGACTTGAAGTTACCCGTCTCTTGATGAAGCCTTAATCGTGAGGAGCTGAATGCTCAAGCTGCTCCAAAATTTTATGAAGCTATTCGGCTCCTTCCTGTCCATTGATCAGTTTTCTTTCGCTCAGTCTATCATTTAGTTTGACTGAGCTGAAAGTTCTTCTTTGTTTGTTGTCTTTTTCCAGTATCTGAAGCTCCTTCTCTCTGAGCATGGATTCAAATTCCGTGGGCTTGGCTTAAAGTTATGATTGTTGTTTCTTCAAAGGAGAAGTTTTCAAAAAACTGAGGGAAATGCTTCTATTCATCGGAGCAGATTTTTGAGTTTCAGAGGGTTCGATAGTTGCGAATTTATTGGAATTGATCAATGGAGCAGGTTAACCAAATTTCATTTCTTTAATTCTTTTCATTTTTTATCCTTTGATCAGAAAATCTCTAAACTTTCCTTCCCTCAACTAATTGAGCGACCTTGATCTTTTAGTCGCTTTTGAGCTTGATTTCAATCTTGACTCATCAACAAAATCGATAGGTGCTTCATACGCCTCCTCTTTGCTCTTTTTCAACAAATTCAAGTGAGGTCTAGTAACCAAAATTTTGTTGTGGACGCTCTTGGTCTGGTATGCTCTTTCGATATCTTTGATCCTTTCTTCTTTGACTGATAGCTTTCTCTGAACATAGTTTGCTCTTTCATGAGCCAAAAATTAAAGAGCCCTGACATATTATGTTCTTTCTTCAAGGCTAAACTTAAATAGCTCAGTGTACTAATTTTATCCATTTTGAGTTTCAGTGTATGGTCTCATGATGAAGGGATCTTGTTTGTAACTGAAGGTGACTTTGGAGGAAAGGAAGGATTGTCCTATAAAATCGGTATCGTTGAGTATTTTCAGAAGATAGTCATTACCCTGAAAGAAAAAGGCGATATGATCGTCTCCATAGGGATTTGGGTTGATATTGAGCAGATATTATTTCCACTGTTTGATCTGTTCAATCACGAGAGCAGTCAACTTACGATAATGCCCAATTTCAAGATTGAATTTTAACATGGCATCTGTCTAATTTTATTGAAATATCGACTCCTGAATATCAGCACATCTACCAGACATCTCTGCAAGGATTTGATATTGGATTATCGGGCGTTGAGGGTCTTCATGATGAAGTTGTAGTGGCACTGTTTGGTCCTCAGGAGTTACATTTCTCGAATGAGGCTGTCCTATATCCTTTCTTCTGATGCTGTGACAAGTTGACCCAAGAAGAAGTATCCATAAAATTCAGGTATTTTTTCGTGTATGTAGCTTGCATGCAATCTTTTGAGGAGGTTTTGTATACGAATGTTATTTCTGAATAGAGGACAATTAACTATGCGACATGGTGATTGAAGAGCTAGTTTTCAAGATGCTCTTTTTTGGTGGGGAAGGAGCCATCTCTGATGATTTGGGTGCTGTTGCGACCCAATGTGAAGTACTATCGATGTTAGCTCATATATTGCAACTCATTATAAAAGATAGCAAAATCAATGGTAGAGCTCATATCTCTATCTCCTGGGCTAACCAATATTTTTTTTAGATATCTAGAGGACAGGAATCATCAGACAAAGTAGTATAATCTAATTTAAATCATTAGTAGTCTAATCCTGTTCGTATTATCTTATCATACAGAAAATTCGTCATGAGCAGACCTAAAGTATTCTTCGAGATCTCCATCGATGGCAACATCGAGGGAAAGGTTGTCTTCGAACTCTTCGGTGACATCGTCCCCAAAACTGCATAAAACTTCAGAGCATTGTGCACTGGAGAAAAAGGACAAAGCTTCAAAGCTATCGCTTTTGATAAAGTCAAAAAGCACGGTTATGCTCAAGCTGGTAAGGGATTCACCTCTATTTATGGAGAAAAGTTCGACGACGAGAACTTCCAAGTGAAGCATGCTGAGCCCTATGTGCTGAGCATGGTCAACAATGGACCTAACACTAACGGAGCTGAGTTCAGGATCCTCTTCCAGGCTTAACAGGAATACGACGGCAAGAACGTGGCTTTCGGAATCGCAGTTGAGGGGAAGGATGTTCTGGATAAAGTTCACAATTTGGCAGGCAGTGCGAGTGGAGACCCTGTCAAGAAGGCAACCATTGCTAACTGCGGGCAGTGCTGAGTGATCAATCTGAAACATTCTTTAAGATATTTTCTCTATTTGTGCTACTCATAGCAGCTCAAACTATTATTAAACATGGAGGCTTCATTTTGTGAAAATGACTGACAACCAACAAAACATCATTTCAGAACTTAACTCTTTTTATATATGTAAAAATGAGATGATTGAGTAATATTGTGAGCTTATGGTTGAGGGGTCTCTTATAAAGGTGAATATTAATCGGAACCCAAAATATCTTATTCAAAAAGATTTAAATGGGAAGAACTAAAGTTTGGTTCGACGTCTCCATCGGAGGAAGCCCTGCTGGAAGAATCACCTTCGAGCTCTACAACGACATTGTCCCCAAGACCGCTGAGAACTTCAGAGCTCTCTGTACCGGTGAGAAGGGATTCGGATACAAGGGATCAGGATTCCACCGTATCATCAACAACTTCATGGCCCAGGGTGGAGATTTCACCGCTGGCAACGGTACTGGAGGAAAGTCCATCTACGGCAACAAATTCGAGGATGAGAACTTCAAGGAAAAGCACACAGTCCCTTACCTCCTGTCTATGGCCAACGCTGGTCCAGGAACCAACGGATCCCAATTCTTCATCACCTTCGTCCCCTGCCCCTGGCTTGACGGAAAGCACGTCGTCTTCGGAAAGGTCATTGAAGGGCAAAACGTTGTTGATGCTCTTCACAAGAAGGGATCAGGCCAAGGACAACCCACCGCCAAGTGCGTCATCTCCGACTGTGGACAATGCTGATGATTGTGAGCCTTCAAACAACCCTATAATTTCCTATTGAATCATACTATTTTCCCTATCAAACAAGATTCACTGGCATCGTTCTGGCATAAACAAAAAAGGAGGTAAAAAAATCAAAGTTAATTGTAGTCTCGTCGACGTTTGGTCATGCAGGCCCGACCTGGATTCAGGAAGTAGTCCTCAGCATACTTGCATGCGCTTTTTGATTTGTTTTCTGGTTTCTTCAAGGATCCAAAACTGAAGTTTTATCCTCGATTCATTGAGGGCTCACATTCGCTGTCCTTAGAAAGCAAGATAGTATCACTGGCTCCCGAAAAAACGCTGATTTGCTTCGGTGAGTAGTTGAGTCCATACTTACCATCTTTGTTGATCATTTCTCTCAATTTTTTGTATTCATCCTCACTGGATTTCCTTGATTGTTCAAGGTGCTCCAATCTTTGTTTGAGAAACTTTGTTTCTTCAAGAGACTCACTATACAGTTTCTGAAGGTTGCTGAAATATTTCTCTTTGGCCTTGATTTTATCCAGCTTCTACTGTTAGTATTTGATTTATTTTTACTCGATGAGACCCATGAAAAAATTTATCTTTTTCTCCGCCTCCTGAAGGGAATTAACCAACTCTTATCTTGACTCATCTTCCCTACTTTTTCTTAAATACTGCCACCATCCCCGACTATCCTCGCAGTTCTCATTTTGCAAAACACTAGTGACCATGGTCTCAGGTTTGCTTGTTTGCGATTAGACAGGATGTACTACAATATTTTCCTCAAGCCGAAATTATGAGATGGCAATTGGTTGATTTTTATGATGAGCGTGTTAGGGATTATGAGCTGGTTTTAGAGGATGATAGTCGTAATTGTGACCCATGGTGAGGGAGATCATTTGTTTATTTTTGCTTCTCTTGCTGGTGTGGTCATCTCTGGATGTAGGGTAGTGGTTGCGTGAGGTTGTGAGTGTATTTTTTCTTCTTCTGCTGATGAGCAGATCCAGCTTATATGGTCGTTACTGCTCCATTGGTTATATTTGAATTCAAATCATATCAATAATGTTTAATATACAATTTTAGCATAGTTAGTAAGGACATTCTCAAATCATTGGCGAGGGTAGCATCTTCCGTTGGTCCAATTGTATCCGTTCTGACAACTGGAGCATACCTATCTACTGTAGTCGAAGGATAGGCAAAATGGATCAATCATTTAGCAAATGTTTCGGGAGGACAAATAAGTGCCAGGGTAGCATTCAACACAGGTGCTACCTCGCCATGAAAAACAGAAACGATTTTGATTGCGAATGTCAGTGGATTGAGCAGCAGACCAGACGCACTGGTTGTTGACCATTTTGTAGCCTGGGAAGCAAGTGTAACATTGATTGTTGGAGTAGAACACAGAAAGGATCTAAGGCTGACATAGTCCGAGATTCAGTTAATAGCCTGGGTTGCAACTGTAGCATACACCTGTGCTCAGATCATAGGAGCCGCATTCTGCTGGAATAGCGATACATTGGTTGTTCCTGAGGAAGTACCGATGGGCACATTTGAGGCAAGTGTTTTGTTCGTAACAGAGACAATTTTTGTCAATGTTTATGGTGGCTGAAGTTGAGGAGGAAGTTGAAGGACGGACTGTGGTAATCGTTGAGCGAGTGTCAGTGGTGCGGCTGGGAGTGCTTGAGGATGAGCCTGATGATTGAGATGTTTGCGAAGTTTGGGATGTTTGGGATCCAATTGTTTGACCATCGATTCTGGTGGCCTGGTTGAAAGTAGTGCTAGAAATGGTAGTTTGTTGATTGCTCTGTCCTGTTTGATGAGAGCTTGAACTTGAGCTGGCTGAGCTTTGTTGTTGTCCTTGCTCTCTCTGGATTTTATAGTAATCGGATAGCTTTCTTTGAATTTATGTGGGATTGGTGAGAATGTAGAAGTATTGCTGCTGGCTGAAGAAGACAAAGAGAAGCGAGTAGGGCACCAATGGGTTGGTGTATATGCCAGCCAATCTACTGGTTAAATAATTAGAGTTTGTTGTTTCAAGATATTTAAGGTAAAGACTCACATAGGCCTGTCCTGCGATAGTTTATGATACTCGGTTGTATTGTGTCCCTTGGTAGGTCATAATTTGTTAGTTTGATGATGAAGAGCTTGTTGTTAAGGATTGACTGCTCTGTTGGGTCTGCTGGGATGTCTGCTGAGATTGGGTTGTTTGAGTGCTCGGCTGAGTCTGAATTGTAGTTGTTTATGCTGTTTGTTGTGGCTCTCTGATTACAGTTTGTAAATTGTTTTGTGAATTCTGTGCTTGTTGATTGTTCTGGCTCTGACTGTTTTGAGCTTGCTGAGTCTGTTGCGAATTAGAATTAGTAGTTGCTTGAGTTGTGACAGTTTGTGAAGGTCTTGTGTTCTGGGTACTTTGAGTACTCTGACTTTGAGCAACAGTTGTTATTTTACCTCGATATTGGAAGAAATATTGACCACCTTGAATAACAGTTGAAAAGTATATGACAATGCTGCTGTCAGACCCCAGGCGATACCAGACTTCCACGAACCTGATGTCAGAAGTAGAAATGCCTTGTTGTGTGAAAATATTGCCGATGAGACTCATGCCTTCCGAGATGTATGGAAGGTATTGGCTATGAGTCGAACTGTTGAGATTAGTAACTTGCGTGTACCCGGTGAAATCAATGAGTTTAGATGAGCTAAAGAGACTGCCTTGAGAAGATGAGCTCAACTGTTGTGAAGAAGAAAATGAGGTACCTGAAGTAGATGATGTAGATGATGTTGAAGATCCTGAGGAACTTGAAGAACTCGAAGAGGGTGTTGTTGGCTATTGCTGAGAAGGTACTTGCTGAGCAGGAGTCAAAGTTTGAAAGCCATTCTGAGTATTTTGATTAGCTTGAGTAGCTTGAGTGGTCTGAGTGGTCACTTTGGTGGCAGGTGTAAGGTTGTTGTTTGACTGTGAAGATGAGCTGCTTTGGGAAGACTGAGCGGACTGAGAGTGATCGATGCTGTTTTGGCTATTGTTGACTTGGGGAATTCTGACTAAACCTGAGGTGGAAGAAAATTGACTGCTTTGTTGATTCGTAGTGGTTTGTTGGGTTGTCTGTCCACCTTGTGTGGTCTGAGTGCTTGTTGTAGTTTGGCTACTGGAGCTTTCTTTGCTGATACTGATGACCTTGATTTAATTGCTGAAATAGTTATACACCACCAGAGCCTTGATAAGTTCATTGCTGCCATCATTGAAACCGAACTGATAATAGGGGAAATCTCTCTCGATCCTCACCACTCTGCTGTCAGCTCCCAGCATGGTATAGTTCTGCTGAAGAAGATATTGAGCAATGTCTCTAATGTAGACATCTTGGGTGACGGCCTCCATGCTCAGAGCAACAAAAGAAGGAGGATTGAGGCTGAGGTAGGTACTGTTGTTGAGAGCGAATTGTTTGGACTGAAGGGATTGAGTGATAACGAACTGGTAGTAGAGATCTTTGCTAGTGAGTGAGGGCAGAGGGTCGATACGGTAAGTGATTCTGTAGTAGATAAATGGCCCTTATTGTTTGGTCTATGCTTGAAGGATGTTAGACAATTTGAGTGAAATTTGAAGGGTAATAAGATAGGAGATCAAGCTAGTGATCTATGTACTTTGCTGTAGGTTGGCTAAAGAAGTGTAGTTTGTGCTTCTGGAGATGGAGTCTGTAGTCAGAGAGCCACCTGACTGGGAAGACGAAGTAGATGAGGATTGACTGTTCTGAGAGGAAGTAGAAGTATTTCTGGTTGTAGTTGTCAAGGTGGCTCCGTTGCTAGTTTGAGAGGTCGTTGTAGTGCTGCTATTCTGGCTGATAGTAGGTTGGCTGTTCTGAGTTTGTGTAACCTGTGTCATTTGACTCTGCATGGTGATATTACCCGAAAGGATCCTATCCTGCAAGTAGTCATACTGCACAAAGAATTAATAGCTCTTCTATCCGTTTTGATAAATAATTCTATAGTAGGGCGGTTGCTGAGCAATGGTCAGTATGGAGGGATGGGTACCAAGCAAATTGCTATAGGTGCTGACGATGATATTGTTGATCTTGTGCAGCCAGAGATCGTCCATGATGGCCAGAGAATTGATTGTTTTTAGAGAAATGGGAGCAGAAGGTGCTGAGTAGTTGCTGTCGATCAGACGATAGGAATTGGGGCCCATATATTGGATGTAGACTAACTGAATCAGGTCAAAAGCTATCAACTGGTATTTGAGTCTATACAGCAACACTGGATCCTATTTAAATTAGACGCCTATCAACTTAAACTGATTTAAGTTAGTTTTGACAACCTGAGCCAAAAAGTTGGTCAAGTCTTTTACCCTGGCATCATTTTAGTAGTTAGCAATTATGCTGTAGCCGTCAGCTGTGGTCTGATACTGCACCCATGTTGTTGTGCTCTGTTGCTGTGTAGTTTGTCGACTGCTGAGGTCGTAAGTGAGGAGCTATATTTGCATGTTGGACAGATGCAGACGTAGCCTGATGACCAGACCGCTGGAATAATAGAATTGGTAGTTTATGGCTGTGTTGTTGGACTCACGTCGAATGCGAAGAGGTGTCCCTAATTGCTGAATGTTTTGTGTCAGAAGGGAGTGGATCTCGTCGATGTTGGGGTCAGTCATGACGTCAGCTGGGCAGTCAATGCACTGCAGACATATTTTACATGCTGTTTGTTGCTGAGTGAGGATCATTAGAGTCATGGTTAGGAGGACAAAAATGAGGATGGAAACTCTCATGATTCTTCTATGGAAAATAATCTATAGTTATTTGGTTTAAACAATAGAATTTAAGAATTTCCAGTTATAAGAAAATACTGATGGGCAACCAGGCAGCTCCCTCACAAAGCTAGGAATCCGCCATCGGAATGGTGGGAAAAACGGAGGTCGAGTTCCAACAGACAGACTTCATAAAGGAAATATAGACCAGCATCGAGGATTAATATACCCTTCTCTCTCCCTGTTTAGAGCAAAACTAGTTCTACGAACTACGAAAGGCCATCCACAAGATATCCACCATGACTAGAGCAGTCTACATCGTCAACAAGTACAAGATACGCTCTCAGTAGCGAGTGCTCTTCGAGAAGCAGATCCACAAGCTTAAAAAAATAGATCACTTCGCAATTCCAAAGATCTATGAGCTGTTCAAAAATGATCATAGGTTCTATGTGGTAATCGAGTATCGACAAGGCGAGTCCTTGGCTAACGTCCTAGAAAGGCAGCATTATTTTGATTAGGCTGCAGCTGCCGGCATTATGTGGCAGCTGTTGGGATTACTTAATCATTGTCACAATAGTGGCATCATCCACACCGACCTCAAACTGACCAGCATCAAGTTCAACTCAAAAAAGCAGGAGACGATCAGAGTATAGGATTTCAGCATTTCCAAAATATTCAGAATAGAGGAAGTCATAGAGCAGAGCATAGGCAGGGCTGTGCTGACTGCTCCATAAAATGTGACAAATAATGTTTCCTCTAAATCAGACATATGGAGTTGTGGGGTTATATTGTATATTTTGCTATCAGGAGAGCCTCCAATTATGGCACATTCTAAAGAAAAAATGGTCAAAAAATTTAAGTCATGTAAAGATCATACTATTTTTAGTCTTTTTAAGGTTCAGATAGAAAAGGTTTAAGTATGTTTCTGAGGAGGGGAAGGAAATGATCAGAAAAATGCTGAGACTTAATCCCAATGAGAGGCCCACTGCTGACGAGCTGATGGAGAGCCCTTGGTTCCAAAGATTGGTCAGAGCTGTCCCACTTCCTGGAAACAGTCTCAACCGCTGCTTCAAAGAGTTGTACTACTACAACGTACCTTATCCTTTATTCAGTGCCAATCTCGATTACAGGAAGCAACTTGGATCTTCTTCGTAAACGCTTTGGTATCTTTTGACGAGAAGCAGCAGATAATGGAGGTATTCATGAAGATCGACCAGGGCAGCAAGGGAGAACTCGATGAGGACGATATCGTAGAGGGGTTCATTGAAGTTTTAGGAGAAGGCAACTATTAGCTGGCCCAACAGTCAGCTCAATAGGTGATGCACCGTTTAAGGAAGAAAAAAATAACCTTTTCCTAATTTTTGACGTACTGCACCAATCGTTTTTTCCTCATCAGAGACAACAATATCAAAAAGATCTTTGAGATATTTGACTCTGATGGTTCTGGCTAGATTGAAATTACAGAGTTGAGAGACACATTAGGCAACAGCAAGGAGATAAAGTAATAAGTGTGGATGCAGCTGATGCAAGAGGTCGATGCCAATTCTGACGGCAAAATATCATACTAGGAATTCAATGACATGATCCGGCATTTCAACTACGCTGACAAGCTGAGCAGGAACAGTCTAAAAAACATATTCCACATCGATTGATCTGTATACTTATGTCTTTGTTTGTTTGATGGCTAGTAGTTGGGATCCTATGTAATTATTTTTGATATTTTAAACTTATAAAATCAAAAAATGGAGCTTTCGATGTCTGTTATCTAAAGTGGCATCAGGTCGGATTTCCTCAACTCGTCCAACTATAAATCCACCCTCTAGTTCGCCAGCAAAAGAACATAAAATTTCCTCAAATATTGCAAGATTATCCAGCGATACTACATCCATCTCCAAACTATGACGAAAACGGTCAAGGAAAAAGTCAAGTCGAGCTAAAATAGTATTTTGCAGACTAGTGGTATTTTCAAACAATTCATGCTAAGGTTCATGGGTGTCATTGATGAGGTCTCCACCTTCAAAATACAGTTCTACGAGTAGTTAGAAGAAGTAGAGGAGGATCCTGTCAAAAAACCTACCTATGAACTGCTGGCCAAGGCTTCACAGTATCAGGCTGCACAGACTAGCTACAAAGATGTCTACCTGAAACTGATGCAGGTCGAAAAAAAATTAGAGTAGACTCATCTACTACTGAAGAAAGAAACCAGAGATGCAGTGAACTACTTCGACACTAAGCATACCAGTCACCGATGTGGGCAGCTGGAAGAGCTAATCAAAGATAGAGAGACTCTTCAGAAAGAAGGAAACAGCTTATTGGATCAGATATACAAAAACACAGAAGACTTTGAAAGGGAGCTTATGTTTTACAGGCAAAAAATGTTAAGCGGAAAGTACAAGGTGCATCAGAAATTTCACTAAATGTCACATGGCACTAAATAATGTCTGGTATCAACCATCCTTTCGTTGATCAGTGAGGTCAACGATCAGGAGGCATACTTCATAAAGATACAACGCGAATCGATGAAAGAAAGCACTCTTTTGCACAAGTACAAAGGAAGACATGGAGGCCATGTGGCGACTACAGACCAGACTACTCTCACTGAAATCATAATGCAGGCTACAAGGGAGTATCAGATGATCATTGATGATTTGGTCTAGCTCATCAGTGTGATATCAGAATCCATGGTGCTAATTGGTAACAACACTGGAGAGACGCACCAAAGCGGTAAGACTGTCATTGAGGAATTAAATAAACTATACGACAATGAGTAAAATCCCACACCTGAAATCATTGAAACTTTAGACCTTTTTTACTTCTTCTGCCAAAAGTTGGCAGATATACCCACCAATTTGCACATATTGCAAGTGAACTTGGGTAGGTTGAGACAGAACATTAGCAAACATTCAGAAATAACTCTTTCTTTAGTCCGATGTGGAACACTGGGCAAGTCGAGAGGAGAAGGTAAGGGTATGGACGAGATCGGTCATCTTTTCGAGCAGCTGAGCTACGATTATATCAACGATATAATCCAGAAGGTGATCAGGGTATTTGAGGTCACTCTCGGCAACATAAAAAATCATTTCAATGCCAAAATGTACACGAAAAGGAAGAAAAATGTTCAGGACTCGATGGAGATTTCGCATGTGGAAGAGATGAACAACGTGGTGGAGAAAAGGCCGTCGAAGAAGGAAATGTGGATCTGGAAAGACTTCAGGAACAGCTAAAAATATCACAGGATTAGTGAGGCCAGCTAAAAAGTCAAAGAGGTCCAAAAAGATATCAAGAACTTTGCTAGTCTCAAAGCTGACGGAGGGAAGGAAATCCAGAAATTCAATTGCAGTGTCAAAAGTAAGAAAGATCTCAAAGGAATACTAACCATCATGGAAAAAGTGCTACACTTCACAGCCATTAGTGGTGCCGCCATCATCATACCATACGACTATGTAGAGGAGGTCAAAGCATAAGTAAATATTTTCGAGAAGGAGCTCGTGGTGAAAACCAGCATGGGAAGCATTAGTTTTATGCATTTTCCCTAAATCTCAAGAGCAGAAGTCCTGATTCAGCAGCAAATTTAGACACAAGCCAACAATCAGCCAACAGTTCAGAAAAAATCAGTGTAAATAACTCCTGAATAAATGGAGTTCATTGCAAACCGCCGTCAAAATATTGAGGCATAGCGAGTGCCAATTGATGGTATGAAACTGAAAGGGGAAGCTGTCCTGGAGAATACAACCATTGATACGGTCTATGACGTGATATACTCAGATAAACCTTTCAAATTCAGAGGAAAGGAGTAAGTTTGTTTTATGGCCTATGTTCTGAAGAAGGGAGGAGGCTCCAACTACAAAACTACACCTTACGATCCTCCAGGTCCCAAATTTTACAGCCTATAAGAAGACAAAACTTTCATAAACACTCCTCTGTTCTCAGAAAGGAGCAATTCTTACGAAATTCCTTTGCCTCCAATTCCTTTCATGCCAAAAATAGCTCAGAGTGTCGAGCAGTGTAAACTATTTTGGCTTAGCAACAGTGAGTTAGACTACACTTTCCGTGTAGATTCTAAGGCTCCAATGGGAGACACTTTTTACCTGATGTTCGTGCATAGGATAGTCCAAAAGGAGAAGAATGTTCACATTTCTGTGTATTTCAACTACACCTTTGTGAAGGACACCTCGATGAAAGGAATGATCAGTTCGAAATCAGAAGAGGAGGCAGGTAACAATGTGACAATTTTTATCAATGAGACCAAGAAGGTGATGAAGATATTCGGTGGTGGAGGTGGTACCTAGGCTGCAGCTGAGGCAGCAAAATAGGTAGAAGGGGGTGCTGAGGAAGAGTAGGATGAGACTAAAGTAGCAAGTAAAGGAAAGGTAGCTAAGCTATAGAACCAGAACAAGATTCTGATAGGAGTCTTAGTAGCAGTTATAATAGTGAACATCATCCTGAAATTCTTCTGAATGATTATCAATAGTTGCTACTCAATCTAAAATAAATCATCCCTACCTATAATTATCTTTTTCATATATCCTTGAACATATTTTAATTTTGATAGCCTATCATTATTTCACTGTTTGTCTGTTATATAAATCTGAGACTATCTGTGTGTTTTATGAATTTGATCTCAAGGGATTATTTCGTCATTTATTGAAAATGACTCGAAAAGATAAGCCACAGCCAGAAGCCTCTCCCGAAATCAATAATAAACATATGGAGGTCGAGTATCATCAGGAAAGAAATGAAATGACGATCAGCTCACAAAAAGAACAATCTTCATCATCGTCGTCCAGCTATTCTAAAGTGGTGACAGAAGTGGAGGAAAATAGTCAGGAAGATGGCGAAACATAGTATACTTATACTGATTCTTCTGAAATTTAGAGCCAATAAATGGAATCAGAGGGTAGTTAATCTGTCAATGGGACTGTTGTAAATGGAAAGGGAAAGAATAAATAGACGGCAATTGAAATAGATTCAACTTCGGGCTGCATTAAATAAGCTCCAAAAAATACATAAATCAAATAGGCAGCACATGTTACGACTAAGCTTGAATACGTGAGAACAGTTTCTTCTAAAAATAAGGAGCTTCCTCCTGAAAATGGTGACCAAGAGTTATAAGAGGAGTCCAAGTCAGCAGACATATAAAAATTCGATTTTTAGGAAGTAGACAATGATGAATTTCAAGACAAAATGATTCCTGAATAAGAAGAAACATAAAAAAATGTAAACCCTGTCTCCTCCTCTCGTCATCATCTCACAAATGAACAGAATAAAAAAAATCCTCAATTGATAGCTCCACTAGAATAATAAATAAGCAGCATTGGATCATACAGTTCTGTGAGCACAGAAAAAATGTTGGAGCCGAATCACGTGCAAAATCAGAGGCCAACTTATCAAAATGAAAGATCAAAAGTTGAGCAGACAAACTTAGCAAGACTATAGATTCAGAGGCAAAATGCAGATGCAGAGTAGCGTAAAAGGCAAATGGTCCAAGGAAATAAGAAGTATGACAGACAACTCTTTAACGAGATCCTTTAGTACTTCAAACGTGAGGACAAGAGAAAATAATAAGAAAGATAGCATATGAAGAAGATCCGCTAATTTGAAAAGGTCAAATAGGCTAAGATAGAGGCAGAAAGGCGTAGTCATATAGTACCTCGTAGAATTGACACTATGCCCACCAAAGAGGAAAATTTGGTGAAATTAACAATTCCAAAAATAAACTTGTCATCTGCCAAGTAGCGGCAAAGGTTCGCAATGAAGAGACTGGTGGCAAAAGCATTCATCCGTAAGGGCTACGGTATTTAAAATATGAAAAAAGAGCTCTTCGAAACTCCCAACCCGATTCCATTGTACTTATCTATTTATTTAGTGACGACTGCAATTACAACAAAACCCTTAACAGTATCCTCACAGAGACATTCAAGAGAGTTTAATATTTTGTCTAACATCACTGCGGGAAAAAGGTGGCGAAGGTGGAGGCCAAAAGGATAGTCAGCAATTTGATCTAGCATCAGAGTGAGGACAATGGTACATTGACCAGATTCATGAGGTTAATCTACAAGGTGGATGCTGGATAGACCCTTGTGTTTTCGAAGTAAGCTGTTCTAGAGTTCTACAATCATATGATCGGTATCTACTACGAGAAAAAAGGAAAGTATGTCCCTGATAAATTACAAATGACTGGGAGTCATGGAAAACTGAAACCAGAAGATCTCTCATACGACACATAATGCCAGATCATGAGTTATTATATCGAAACTCAGAGTTGTGCGGGAGTGAAAGAAAAGATTCTGTCTAATTATGGATTTGAGTCTACTTTGGCCGATAGCAAAAATATAAAGAATACGCTCAGTCGACTATGGAGACAGGCAATCAGAAAGCTGAAAGGTATCACTGCATAAATGAGGGATCTTTTTGAT